>ERZ826016.614-NODE-614-length-42522-cov-11.788989_pt1 | contig 42522 bp, 35 predicted proteins | sample MGYA00519872_ERZ826016 | MGnify/ENA primary metagenome ERZ826016 (study PRJEB31778, sample SAMEA3449218) | human gut metagenome | biome: human gut; feature: human-associated habitat; material: faeces | place: United Kingdom | collected 2010/2012 ... | reverse complement strand
GAGTCCGGAAGGAAAGAAGATTATCACTTGCCACATTGGTAACGGTGGTTCTATCGCTGCTATCAAAGATGGTAAATGTATGGATACTACTATGGGCTTGACTCCATTGGAAGGTTTGATGATGGGGACTCGTAGCGGTGATATTGATGCGGGTGCTGTTACTTTCATTATGGATAAGGAAGGACTGAATACAACTGGTGTTTCAAACTTGTTGAACAAGAAAAGCGGTGTATTAGGGATATCCGGAGTATCAAGTGATATGCGTGAATTGGATGCTGCTTGTAAAGCAGGAAATCCGAAAGCCCTTTTGGCAGAGAAGATGTATTATTACCGAATTAAAAAATATATTGGTGCTTATGCTGCTGCATTAGGTGGTGTAGATATCGTGTTGTTTACAGGCGGCGTGGGTGAGAATCAGTGTTCATGTCGTGAAGCTGTTTGTGAGAACTTGCAATTTATGGGTATCGAAATAGATAAGGCTGTGAATGCTAAAGTTCGTGGTGAAGAAGCTGTTATTTCTAGTTCTAATTCAAAAGTAAAAGTTGTTGTTATTCCGACAGACGAAGAATTGTTAATTGCATCAGATACAGTTGCTATTCTAGATAGATAACTGATAAATACTATTTGTCATAAAGAAAGGGATGGACTCTGTGTTGAGTTCATCCCTTTTCTCATCATTTAACTCAATAATCACATGAAATTGTCATTCATGTATTTGTTTTATCCTTGCATCACTTTCCTCAGTCATATGAAATGTTTTCTCGATGAAAGGAACATGAATGAGGTTGAGGTAAAAGAAACTTAGGTTAATTTTTCTTGATATTCAGGCGGATGTAGTTGGGGTAATGATCGGAAAGTGCATTCGTTGTCTTTTCACGAAGTATATCCGAATAGGTACAATTATTCGCCAGATTATTGTTCAACATAATATAATCATATCTACATCCCTTATTTTCCGGGAACTCGGTGGTGCTGACCGGAATACTTTGTTTGAAGTGACCATTACTGTACAGTGTAAAGGCATCCTTGAAACCATTTTCCAGCAAGAAATCCGTTACTTCATAGCTGAGAGCAACAGTTGGAGAGAATTTCAGTCTTTCCGTTTCGAATTTTGGGCTGTAGGCTTTTGCGTCATAAGCATTGTAAGAGTTAAAGTCTCCTGCTACCAATACTTTTGCGTTTGCTGGTAGCTGCTTAAGCTTTTCATCCACAATGTTTGTGATTTCAGCAATACGATCTTTTAGCTCAAATGGTGAGAGATGGATAACGAATATGTCTATTCCCTGACATTTGGCATGGATAAATTCATGGTAGGTATATATGTTGGGATCGCTGCCTCTAAGAATCTTTTCAACATCAGTAATAGGATATGTGCTACTGAGAAAGTGAATGAGTCTAATATGAGAGGAGAAATGAATGAGTATATGCTTTACCTGCCTCTTTATGATGGAGTGACGGAACTGAAAATAGGAGTAGATGAAAAAGCTGAAATGAAGCAGCCGCAGATTGAATCTCCCGTAACAGACCGTCCGGTTATTTGCTATGGTACTAGTATAACTCAGAGAGGATGTGCTATGCGTCCGGGAATGGTTTACACAAATATTCTTTCTCGTATGTTGAATCGCGAAGTAGTAAATCTGGGATTTAGTGGATGTGGACATTTGGAATATGAGATTGTAGCGTTGATGACACTTAGAAATCCTTCTGTTATCGTGATGGATTTTATTCCGAATGTTAGTGCTGCTATGTTGCGTGAACGTTTTGATTAATTTATGGATATAATTGAGAGTAAAATACCCGGAGTACAAATCTTATTTATTGAACATGTTCCTTTTCCTTTGGCAGAGTTTGATTTAAAGAAAGGTAAATGGGTAGACGAAAGTAATGAAGCGTTGCGCGAAGCAGTTCAGAAATTAAAAAAGAAAGGTTATAAGAATTTTCATTATTTGAAAGCAGATGGTTTGATAGGAGAAGATGGAGAAAGTACCGTCGATGGTGAGCATTTTACAGACTTAGTTTTTTATCGGTTTGCCGAAGGGGTATATCCTATGGTAAAGAAACTGATAAAACGTGCTGAAAGATAGTGCCTATAATTTTGATAAACAGATTTCTAGGATTAAGGTAATCATCTGCAAGCTGCTGCTATAAAAACTCTGAAAAAGTTTATGGGGGAGCCGTAAGGCAATGGCAGACAGCCGCAGATGATACTTGTGATAAGTCAGAATTTATCGTTTAATAGTTGAAATATATTGCTCATATAATGTTTGGTAACAACTAACCAAATCCTTAACGTCCGGATATTGGGATTCGTACATGAATGGACCTTTATAGTTGACTTCATTAAGTGCAGAAAGTATATCTATCCAATTATTTTCTCCTTTGCCTGAACAGGGAAAATAATGACACTCTTTCTTCCCATCACCATCAGAAACATGTACAGACTTTAATCGTTTCCCTAAAGCGCGAATCAATTTTTCCGGGTTCTTGATGTGGTTCATATCAACGGCTGCATAAATATTTTTAGGAAGGCGATTCATAATTGTCATCATTTCGTCTACTGTTCTGCAAAGTGGGCGTTCTCGGTTTTTGTCTCTTAAAAGTTCGTATCCTAACATATTCTCGATTACCATTTTAGCTCCGATCTTTTTAACTTCCTTATTCAGTTCGATGGCAGACTGGATCATTTGATTCATTCTGACCCCTCTTTCGTTCAGTCCAAGGTAAAAGCTAGGGTGAAAAAGAATAATTTTAGGCTTTAATATCCGGCAATATTTTAAGACAGACTTATGATATTCAACAACACTTTTTCGTTCATTCTCATCTGCTTTAGACAAATCCCCATCATTTCCGAAAGGCATGTGGATAGACCATATTTGAATGCCGGCTTCATCGGCGATTGCTTTGGCTGCTTTGACACGACGGATGATTTCTTCTTCGCTATATTTCCCCTTTTCTACTATAGCATTGAGTGATGTCTCAATACAAGTAATACCGACTGCTTTTGCATATTTCATTTTTTCAGCCGTGATACCGTTAATTCCTACGGAGTAACCAACTTTTAAAGGTTGGGGAACTTGTTTTGATTTGGACTGAGTACTTTCGGATATTAAAAGTAAACAGAATAATAGCAATGTTTGCAAATAAATCTTTTGTTTCATAGTTATATTGATTTGTTTATACAATATGGACGAAAGGAAAAATCGACTATTCATAATTATTGTTTTATTAAAAAGTAACAAGTCTATCCTCTGTTAGTTTCACATTTAGACGACTATAAAAGTCGTCTAAATGTAATTTTAGAAGGATTATTCTTCTGGTGAAGAATTTGAATGGTAGATTTAATAAAATCAGCGTCTTCGCATGTATATATATTCACAAACTGTTGTGGATTACGATCTATGAGAGGAAACCAGGTACTTTGTATTTGTACGACAAGTCGATGTCCCTTTTGGAATGTATGGGCAATATCCGGCATTGTGAAACGTACTTTTGTTGGTTGTCCCGGAACGAAGGCTTCCGGATGTTCAAAGCTGTTTCTGTATCTTCCACGCATGACTTCTCCGCGTACTAACATTTGATAACCGTTCATCAAATAACGGTATCCGCTTCCTTTTCCATCCTTTTGATCGTTGTATGCAAAATCTTCAGGAAATTCGTCGATGACTTTGACGACAAAGTCTGCATCTGTTGTAGTTACAGTTACTTCTAGTTCTACTTCCACTTCACCACCAACTGTCAGAGGCTGTTCCAATGTTTCAGTTTTGAAACAGAGTACGTCAGGACGACGTTCGGCAAAGCGTTGGTCGTCGGTCATATATTCTTTAGCCCGGGCGTATGTTGTTTTGTCCGTATAAGGGACTGGTTTCGCAGGATCGGAAACATATTCCGAATAAGAAATCGTTTTATTGGGAGTATTGGTACTAAGAGTTCCTTTTTCATCTAAATAATAAGATACTGCCTGTGCTTTTTTGTCTGGCCAGGATTCAAATTCTTTCCATTGGTTTTCTCCGGAGAAGAATATATTAGCTTTGCGTGAATCGGTTATTGGAGTCCCTTTCCCATTCAGATAATATTGTAAAAAAGGATATTCTATCTGCTCCTGATAATAAGGTACATTTTTTGAACCGAAGCGGATATTACCTAGATAACTACCGTCGTTCCCTCCCCAGGCACCATGATACCATGGACCTACAATTAAATGCAAGTCAGTATCCGGGCTTTGTTTATGAATAGCTTTGTATAATTCCCAGGCACCGTAGCAATCTTCAGCATCAAACAATCCTCCTACAACTAATATAGCCGGTCGAATATTGTAGCAGGAACGACGTGTGTCTCTTTGTTGCCACCAACTGTCATAATTAGGATGAGCCATTAAGTCATTCCAATAAGCAATACTATCACCTAAAAGGCGAGTGAGATTTTTCAATGCGCCTGCTTTCAGGAAGAAAGAATATTCATCTGTTTGATAATAAGGTTTTGCCGGAGTACTTACTTCAGTTGGTACGGGGCGAGGGCGATTCATAGAAGCTGCAAATCGAAAACCGTCACAAAGCATGAAAGCACCATTGTGATGGTAATCATCCCCTAAAAACCAGTCTGTAACCGGTGCTTGTGGGACAGCAGCTTTGATCGCAGGATGTGCGCTCAATGCTCCCATGATTGAATAGAAACCAGCATAGGATGAACCGATGATTCCAACATTTCCGTTATTTTTCTTGGTATGTTGCAGAAGCCATTCAGTGGTGTCGTATACATCACTTGCTTCGTCAATGTCTTTTTTCTTTTTCTTATTGATAATAAAAGGACGTATATTTACGAATTCTCCTTCACTTTTCCAGCGTCCACGTACATCTTGAATAACAAAGATATATTTTTCCCGCGCATAATTTTGCCAGGAACCCCAGAGGCGACTATTCATTTTCTTTCCATAAGGAGAAGCTTTGTACGGAGTGCGGGTGAGCAGGATAGGAGATGGCTTTTCTTGATGAACAGGTTCGTAAATTGCAGTATACAGATGTATACCATCTCGCATTGGTATCATTTCCTCTCTTTTGGTGTAGTTTTCTTTTATCCATGCTTCAGTTATCTCCTGTGCCGACAAGCAATTCCCAATAAAAAAGAGATAAAGAAGTGGAACAAAGCAGAAAACTTTGCTCCACTTATTAATATAATAAGTCATTGTGTTTTTCAAATAGAAAGTAAAGAGTTATACGATCATCAGCTCTATACCCATCTCTTCAATGGATTGAGCCATAGATTTAGATATACCGGAGTCAGTTATAATAACGTCTATCCGGTCCAGATTACAGATCTTACCGAAACCTCTACGTCCGAATTTGGAGGAATCTGCAAGAATGATTGTACGGAGAGAAGCTTCGATCATTTTTTTATTAAGAATTGCTTCTTCTATGTTTGAATTGGTGATACCATATTCCAGATCAATGCCGTCTACTCCCAGGAAAAGTTTAGAACAAGTGATTTGTTCAAAGAATTGTGAAGTATAATCACCTATAACGGAGAATGAGTTTTTTCGAACAGTTCCTCCTAGCTGTATGACTTCGATGTTATTGACGGCGTTTAATAATAATGCCGTTTTAAGAGAAGCTGTCACTACTGTCAAATGGCTGGTCGGTACAATTTGCTCAGCGAACATATGTACTGTAGATCCCGAAGCGATAATGATAGAATCATTTTCTTCGACTAATTTAGCCGCTTCAATTGCGATTCTTTTCTTTTCGTCTTTCCGTAGTTTCTCTTTTTCCTGAACATCTATGTCAGAAGTCAGCGGATTAATAGGACTTGCACTTCCGTGAGTGCGGTACAATAGCTTCTTTTCTTCCAGATATTTTAGATCCTTACGGATAGTAACTGGAGTTACATCCAGCTCCTTGGCGATGTCAATCACTTTGATGAAGCCATTCTTGGCTAAACTTTCAAGAATATACTTGTGTCTTTCTGCTATACTTGTCATACTCTCATATTTTTTCTTACAAAGATATATTAAATATTGATATGTGGCAAATGAAAGTCGGAAAAGTTTCATTATATAATGAAAATAGTTGTTTTAGTTAAGGGAATATCTCGTAAAAGAAAAATAAATTGCATATTTTATTGCATTGTATTTCTTTTTATGTATATTTGCGGCAATGTATGATGATAAAGAAAAGAAAACGAAAAGTAAAGAGCGGTAAATTGTTAGTTTTCTTTAGAGGTACGGAAGGAGATGGTTGTTGCTTTGATAAAGAAGCATAAAGCAGGTGAATATGTCATGCAAACTGTTTATACTGGAGCTATGGCAGAATATGATTGCTTGTGTGAGACCTGTTATCACTCCGGAAAATCAGAAGGTATGTGAAATTCTTCGTGCGCGTGGAGTGCATTGTATGATTAGTGTGGCTTCGACACATGATAAAGTGAAGACGAAGGAAGAACGCGCAGCGAAATATAAAGAAAAGATTAATAAACGACCGGATGTTATAGAATCTGATATACTAACTGAGGTATGAAAGGTTTTACAATCGGGTAAGTAAATTTTGATACTGTGAAAATGTCAAGAGTAGAAGAAGCTTTGAAGGCTGCGAATGAGACACGTGCCCTTCGTATAGGCAATGGAATATTAGAAGAAGTTGCCGAATTATTTAAAGAACAGTTTCCGGGAAAGAAAGCGGTTGTAGTCGCTGATGAAACAACCTATCGAATTGCCGGTAAAAGAGTGGAAGAAGAATTGAAACAAGCAAACATAGAAACTCTTCCTTCCTTTATCTTTACGGATTCTGATTTATATGCAGAGTATTCATATATAGATCAGTTGGTGGATTCATTGAAACAACATGCTGCTATTCCAGTAGCTGTAGGTTCTGGTACAATTAATGATTTGACAAAGTTATCATCTCATCTTACGGGAAGAAGATATATGTGTGTGGCAACAGCTGCATCCATGGATGGATATACCGCTTTTGGTGCATCTATAACAGCAGATGGTGCGAAGCAGACCTTCAGCTGTCCTGCGCCACAGGCTGTTTTGGCGGATACATCGATTATAAGTAAGGCACCCGGTCCTATGACAGCTTCCGGATATGCGGACTTGTTTGCAAAGGTTACTGCCGGTGCAGACTGGATTTTGGCAGACGCGTTAGGAGTGGAAGTTATTGATAAAAAGGCATGGTCTATCGTTCAGGATGGTTTGCATGATGCTTTATCCTCTCCTAAAGAGGCGGCTGAGGGGGAAGAAACAGCGATTTCTCAACTGATTGAAGGGTTGATGTTAGGCGGTTTTGCTATGCAATGGTCGAAATCGAGTCGTCCGGCTTCAGGAGCCGAACATCAGTTCAGTCATCTTTGGAATATGGAACATCATCTGAATAATGGCGAGCATATTTCTCATGGCTTTCAAGTGAGTATAGGTATGTTAGCTATTACAGCGTTTTATGAACAAGTATTGCAGACTTCATTCGAACAGTTGGATGTAGATGCTTGCTGCGCAGCTTGGCCGGAACCTGAAATAGCAGATAAAACAGCCCTTGATATGTTTGTGGGTACTGACTTCCCGAATATCGGTTTACAAGAAACAAAAGCAAAATATGTGAATCGCGAACAGTTAAAAGTTCAGCTTTTACAATTGAAAGAAAACTGGCCGAAGATAAAAGAACGTTTGTCCGGGCAACTCATTCCTTATAGTGAGGTTAAACAGAGACTTCAATTGGTGGGAGCGCCGACGGAGCCGGAAGAGATTGGTATAACAAGAAAGCGTTTGCGTGAGACATTTATTCGTGCACAATTTATTCGTCGCAGGTTTACTGTTCTTGATCTTGCTGTACGTACAGGGTATATGGAAGACTGGCTGGAAGGACTATTTAGTAAAGGTAAAATCTGGGAAATAACAGACTAAATACGAAAAAGATGGAACTACAAGGAATGGCGCCTGAAGTGGCAAAGAAATTTAAGTATTGGCAGACGCGGACCATTATTGCGAGTATGATAGGATATGCATTATTCTATTTTGTTCGCAAGAATCTTAGTATTGCCATGCCTGCTATGCAGGAGGATTTGGGTATTACAAAAGGAGATCTGGGACTATTTTTAACATTGCATGGCCTGTTGTATGGTGTGTCTAAGTTTGCGAATGGTTTTATAGGTGACCGAGTGAATGCCCGTTATTTTATGGTGACTGGTCTGGTACTTTCCGCTGCCTGTAATATCCTGTTCGGATTTAGTTCGGCAGTGCTAATGTTTGGAATCGTGTGGATGTTGAATGGTTGGTTTCAGGGAATGGGTTTTCCTCCTTGTGCCCGCTTGCTGACACATTGGATTCCTCCTACACAACTGGCTACCAAAATGTCCGTATGGAACACTTCGCACTCCATCGGTGCTGGGCTGGTTGTAATTGTCTGTGGCTATATTGTTAGCATGGGATGGCGTTGGTGTTTCTGGATTCCTTCTATTATAGCTTTGGTAGGTGCTGCCGGATTATGGTTTGCTTTACGCGATACTCCACGTTCGGTAGGTTTGCCGGAGTTAAATCAGAAAACGTCAGGTGATGAGAAAGAGGATACTTCTGCCGAGTTTAAACGATTTGTACGCAAGAAAGTTTTTGGTAATCCTGCTATTTGGGTATTGGCCATTGCTAACTTCTTTGTATATACAGTGCGTTATGCAGTACTCGATTGGGGACCGACCTTGTTGGGAGAATGGAAAGGAATTTCTATCCAGCACGCCGGATGGATGGTTGCAGCTTTTGAAATCTCCGGAATTGTAGGAATGCTTGTAGCCGGATGGGCAACCGACCGTTTCTTCGGTGGACGTGGTCCGCGGGTATGTGTCATTTGCATGGCATTAGCTACGGTCTTCATTGGTTTATTTTGGGGAGTACCTCATCCTTCGATGTGGTTAGCTGCTTTGTTGCTGGGAGCAGCCGGATTCTGTATTTACGGTCCACAGGCGTTGGTCGGTATTGCTGCGGCTAATATTGCAACGAAAAAAGCGGCGGCAACCGCTGTCGGATTTACCGGATTGTTCGGATATGCCAGTACGCTGGTTTCTGGCTGGGGATTAGGACTTCTGGCACAACATTACGGTTGGGATTATGCAATCGGAGGATTAATTTTGATTGCTATTATGGGAACTTTGATATTTTTAGCTGCATGGTCAGCAAAAGCAAATGGGTATGATAACGATTGAAAATAAGGTAGAAGAGCCATTGAGTATGGAGATGGCAACACGTTTAAAACAAATAAAACATATTGCGCTGGATATGGATGGCACAATCTACAATGGAAGTACGCTATTTCCTTTTACTGTCACCTTTTTGAATAAGATGAAGGAATTGGGAATTGGTTATTCATTTCTGACTAATAATCCTTCGCGCAGTACTGCTGATTATTTGTATCACCTGAAAGAAATGGGAATTGAGGCGACGGCTGATGAGTTTTATACTTCTGCGCAAGCGACTATTGATTATATACACACGCATCATCCGGAGTATAAGAGACTCTTTTTGCTGGGTACTCCAAGTATGATCCGGGAGTTTGAAGAAGCGGGCTTTATTTCTACATCAGATGATGCTGAAGATGAACCGGATGCAGTGGTAGTTAGTTTCGATATGTCATTGGTGTATTCAAGATTGTGTCGTGCGGCCTGGTGGGTGAGTCGGAAAAAGTTTTATATAGCAACCAATCCCGACCGGGTTTGTCCTACGGATAAACCGGTTGTACTAGTAGATTGTGGTTCCATTTGTTCTGCATTGGAATATGCTACGGGCCGTAAACCGGATGTGATAGTAGGCAAACCTGATCCGCGTATGTTACATGGAATTATGGAACGTCATGGATTGCGTGCCGAACAGATCGCTATGGTAGGAGACCGTATTTATACGGATATTTTGATGGCTAACAATGCCCAGGCTCTTGGTGTATTGGTATTGTCGGGAGAGACAACTTACGATACAGCCATATCTGTTCAGCCTGGTCCGGATTTAATCCTACGGGATTTGGCTGAACTTCAGGAATTAATTATATTTGCTCAAAATATAAGTTAGTGAATGCGAAAGTTAATTATTTGTGTCCTGCTATTTTTACTTGGTAGTGGTGAAGGTAGCATGTTGCGGGCGACAAAGTCGTCCGCAACAGTTTTTTTGAAAGCTTTGCAGATGAATATCTGGAAGGGAGGTTCCGGAGTGGAAGGTGCTGTCGATATGATTGCGGATGAAATCATTCATTCGGGTGCAGACGTTGTATTTCTCAATGAATTGAGTGATTACAAGGGCGAGAATTTTATTCTTCATATGATAAAAGAGTTGAAGCAACGTGGACATACGTTTTATGGAACGGAGACATCATTGTCTGTAGGTATATTAACTCGTTATCCGATTGAAGAACAACGGATTGTTTGTCCTCCCGGAAAGGGAAGCAATGGAGCCGTTGTGCGTGTACTGTTATCAGTTGCCGGGAGAAAAGTAGCTGCCTATGCTACACACTTAGATTATCGTCATTACGCTTGTTATATGCCTCGTGGTTATAACGGGAGCACATGGAAAAAGATGGATGCTCCGGTGACCGATGAAGCAACTGTTTTGGAGATGAACCGAAAAGCTTATCGTGAAGAAACAATTGCTGATTTTCTGCAGAAAGTACAGCCGGATATCGAACAAGGTTATGCTGTATTGCTAGGAGGGGACTTTAACGAACCTTCTCATCTGGATTGGCAAAACGATACGAAAGACTTATGGGACCATAATGGAGCCGTAGTGAATTGGGATTGTTCCAGATTGCTTTATGAGGGAGGATTTAAAGATGCCTATCGGGTGGTTCATCCTAATCCTGTTACTCATCCGGGTTTTACATTTCCAGCCGGTAATAAAGCTGTCTCGGTGGATAAACTGACATGGGCTCCTGAAGCGGACGAACGTGACCGGATCGATTTTATTTATTATTATCCTACCACTTTTATGACTCCTGAAAAAGCTTGGGTAGTTGGACCTGAATATTCTGTAATAAAGAGTGAGATCAGGAAAGAGAAAACTCGTGACCGTTTTCTTCGTCCGAAGGGTGGGTGGCCGACCGATCATAAAGCGGTAATGGTTTCTTTTAAGTTGAAACCGGATTTGAATGCTGGCAAAGAGAAAACAAAAACTAAACCTCTTACAGCAGGGGCTACTACTTTTAAAGCTAACTATTTCGATAAGTTATCTGCTCCTCTTTCCAATGGATTGCTTTATAGCAAAGCGGTGTACTTAAAGCGGAATAGAATTATTCAGTGTATGGATGTGGCTACAAACGGAGAAATTTATTATGTACAGATTGCCGGAACAGACGAACATCAGCTGAATGTACTGAAAGCTGCTCCTAATGTAACAAAACCGACGAACTATATGGTGCTAGAATATTTCGGACATGGAACCAATATGGCTATTGAAGAAACGGACGGAGAAACCTATGTTTGGATAGGAAGTCATGGGAATAAGGGAAAGGATGGGGCATATGGAGGTTCTCAAACTGTTTCTCGTGTAAAATATGAACCGGGGAAGAAAGTACAATTGGCAGGCGGCGATATCTTTCATTTGAAAGGAACACGTAACATACATCCTGCTGTGAATCCCGGAAAAGATTTGTTAGGTGTGCAATACTCTAAAAATATATCGGGGGTTAATACACGTTTCTTTGTGATATACCGGTTGAGTGAAGCAATGAAACTACCTTTGACAGATGTTAAACTGAGTTCTTTGAAATATGGAGGAGAGCTTTCGGGAGATGTACCTGAAACTTCGATGGAATTAACTGTCAGAGCTAAAGAGTTGTCTCAACTTCAACCATTATATGAGATTTCTGTGCCCGATGGAGAACTTTATTTTCAAGGATATGATATAGACGATCAGTTTGTTTATTATTATGAAGGTATAGGTAATGATAATAAAGTGGATACTCCTTCAAGAGCTTGTGTGAGGGTTTATGATAAAAACGGGCAGTTGTGTGGACAGAGGAAAGTGGCAGCTATCGCAGATGTAAATAAACTCAAAGAACTAGGTCTTGCAGATAGAGGGTACATGGAGGCAGAAGGAATCAAGATTAAAGGAGATGTGATGTATATAGGTTTTGCTTCTAGAAAAATGAATGGTAAGTCGGACGAGCGTTTGGCTAATGTTTTGAGATACACCAATGACTGACTAAAGAAATGCCTCTCAGATCATCATGCGATATGATTTGAGGGATTTTGCTTGTATAACTTTCTTCTATCCCGTTTTTTTTATTTTAATTTGCAATCTGAATCTAAAGTGAGGCAAATCGTTATGCGTTATTCTGTTATTGTTCCTGTTTACAATCGTCCTGATGAGGTGGATGAATTACTTGAAAGTCTTACCAGACAGCATTTTAAAGATTTTGAAGTGTTGATTGTAGAAGACGGATCTTCCATCCCTTGTAAAGAGGTAGTAGAGCGTTATGCAGACCGATTGAAGATTAGTTACTTCTTTAAATCTAATTCTGGACCGGGGCAGACGCGCAACTATGGTGCGGGGCATAGCGAAGGCGATTATCTTATTATATTAGATTCGGATGTTATTTTACCCGAAGGGTATTTCGAAGCAGTGGAGAAGGAACTCCAGACTTCTCCTGCCGATGCATTTGGCGGTCCCGATCGTGCGCACGATTCATTTACGGATATTCAAAAAGCGATTAATTATTCGATGACCTCTTTCTTCACGACGGGTGGTATTCGTGGTGGAAAAAAGAAAATGGATAAGTTTTATCCTCGTAGTTTCAATATGGGTGTTCGTCGTGAAGTGTACGAAACTTTGGGTGGCTTTTCTAAGATGCGTTTTGGTGAAGATATTGACTTTAGTATTCGAATCTTTCGAGGAGGATACATTTGCCGTCTCTTTCCTGATGCCTGGGTATATCATAAACGTCGTACTGATCTGAAGAAATTCTTTAAGCAAGTTTGCAACTCAGGGATTGCCCGCATTAATCTTTATAAAAAATATCCTGATTCACTGAAACTAGTGCATTTGTTGCCGGCTGTGTTTACATTAGGTGTGGCTCTATTATTGCTTGGTACTCCTTTTTATCTGTTTAGTTTTACCCCGATTATGATTTATGCATTCTTAGTATGTATCGATTCTACCATTCAAAACCAGAGTTTTAAAATCGGTATATATTCTATAGCTGCTGCTTTTATTCAGTTAATAGGATATGGTACCGGATTTTGGTATGCGTGGTGGCAGCGTTGCATTCGAGGAGAAGATGAAGTTGAGGCTTTCCGTAAGAACTTCTACAAATAAGTCCAACTCTCCCATAGAGATTTTTTTTCATAATTTACCGTCACCATCACATAAATGAAGATAATGTATTAATTATAAGTGTATAAACATGTGATGGATAGGTGTGACGGCAGTGTGATGGAAAATTAGTCGTCACACTTTGTATCGTTTTGATATTACTTGTCTGCATTAGATATAAAACTAACATTGGTGGTTGTATTGTTCTTTAGTCAGTCGAGTTGTTTCTATTTCAATATAGCACTAAGATAGTTTCATACTGTGAAACCTTTTGTTTCACCCTATGAAACCAATAGTTTCATGCCTTGAAACCAATAGTTCCGTTCTATTGAAACTAATACTTTAAGCGGTTAGTATCTCCTATGAACCTAAAAAAAAGAGAGACACCTCACGTGCCCCTCTTCCGTTAATGAGAAATTCTATCTTATTTAATACTATTGGATATTATTTATGATGAACACCAATCGGTTGTTTATAATGGGGTGCATAATTCAGATTATAATATCTCCATCTTTCGAACTGTTGTTGCAACCTTTTGGTATAATCTTCCCAACTTCTGTTTTCTAAGAAAGTCCATCCAATCTCGGCCACTGCATTGGCGCGAGGATAAGTCATGTATTCTACCATTTCCGTAGTGCGTAGATATTCACTCCAAACATTGGCTTGTATGCCTTTAATATGTAAAGCCTCTTCAGGAGTCAGTTCATTCGGAATAGGATCGTAACTATATGTCCATTCTAAAGAAGCTACTCGGCCGTTACCTAAAGGAGCTATATCCATATTTGTCTGATAATGATCCAGATATACATGCGTATTGGGAGTCATTATCACAGGATGACCTGATTTGGCTGCTGTGATACCAGCTGCAACGCCGCGCCATGACATCAGGGTAGCATTCGGTGCTATTCCACCTTCTAAGATTTCGTCCCAGCCAATCAGTTTCTTTCCGTTATCATTGAGGAATTTTTCCACTCTTCTGATTACATAACTTTGCAGTTCATGTTCATCCTTCAAATTTTCCGTTTTCATCTTAGCCTGACATTTTGGGCATGCCTTCCAACGGGTTTTAGGGCACTCATCGCCTCCGATATGTACATACTCGCAAGGGAACAGTTCGAATACCTCTTTTAATATATCCTCAATAAACGGATATATCTTTTCGTTTCCGGCACAAAGAACATCATCATAAATACCCCATCGGGTTCCTACTTCGTATGGACCTCCTGTACAACCCAATTCAGGGTATGTGGCCAGTGCAGCAAGCATATGACCCGGAAGATCGATCTCAGGAATAACAGTTACATACCTTTCTTTAGCATATTGAACGATTTCTTTTATTTCCTTTTGGGTATAGAAACCTCCATAAGGTGTATTGTCGAATAGGAGGGGACCCTGAGCTGTATAACGGTTCTTTATCGTTTCTTTTCTTATCGAACCGATTTCCGTTAGTTTAGGATATTTTTTTATTTCGATTCTCCACCCCTGATCATCAGTTAGATGCCAATGGAAACGATTCATTTTCTGCATGGAAAGCAAATCAATATACTTTTTGATAAACTCTACCGGATACAGATGACGACCAACATCCAAATGAAGTCCGCGATATTCAAATCTGGGTACGTCTTTAATCTCTACAGCCGGTACATCCCAGGTACTACAATCTTCCCGTTGAGAAGAGTAAATTTGACTGGGGAGAAGTTGTAATAAGGTTTGGACGGCATAGAAAAAACCGGATGGTTCATTCGCTTCGATTTGTATATTCCGTTTGGTAGCGCGAAGCGAATAACCTTCTTTGCCAAGACCGGGGTCATTGGTCCGACTGAAGATGATGGTATTATTATCATCTTTGGTGGTTTTGGCAACGGGGAGTGTTAAGTTGGCAACTGTTCCTAATCGGTCAGTGAGGAAATGAAGAGGTTCTTTGGCTTTGGGGGTTCTTGCGATAATACGTGTTTGTTTGTCGATGGTGAACCATTCTTCATTTTTAATGGGGGTAATTGAGTTAGGTTGGGGGATAATGGATAATCTATTTGTAGGAATAGTACCTTCCAGATAAAGAGTACCCGGTATCCGGAAAGTGTATGTTAGTTGTTTACCGTCCGTAAGTCGTGTATTCTGTACTTTTGTAGAAATCAAATATTCATATTGGTCGATTGGATTTCCTGTAAAGTAGATGATTGTTTCTTTCTTCCCGTCCAAAGACAGGGTGTTTTGTTCGGTTTGCAATCCGTCTGTCTTTTTGATGGAAAGTGTATATGGAAGACTGCTTTTATTGGTGATGCTGACCATCAATTTATGATTGTTGCTGATCAGTCTGGAGTGTATTTCTAAAGAATTATCGATGAGCTTTTTTATCCATTGAGGACTACCATAAAGCGTGTCGCAGGCATACTCAACAAAGCATTGGTCAATAATGGCGTTGCGGGTATAACCATCGCTGCGTTCACGAGCGAATACGAAGGTAGTGATTGGATGATTTTTATAGGGAACGATTGATTTGTATTTTGATAATGTATAGTTACTCAGGGGGATTATTCCTTTATCGTTTGCTTGCTCAACCAATGTACGGTCGTTGGCAGTATAGATAGCATTGAAACCTGATTGAAGTGCATCTTCTATCTGTTGCTTGTCTTTTATTTTAGTATTAAAGTCACACCTCATTAAAGTGAAATCCATCAATTCCGGGATGAGAAGCGGATTATCTTTGGTTTGCGCATTGGCATAGGGAGTGATCAATAAGCAATACATTATAAATAATAATATGCTTTTCCTGCTTGTACTTTTCATATATTAAACTTTTAATGATTGTATTTATTTTGTTTTCTTTCTGTTTGAGTTGCAAATATATTTAAAAAGAAAACAATATGAAATATTATCCTCTTTTATTTTTCTTTTTGTGATAATATTATATTCGTTAAACGAAAGAGAATAAAAAGTTATGTATCAACTCTTCTTTTATAGTACATATTCCTATAATAAAGGTTATCTTTGTAGACCTAATTTTATAAGAATGGAAGTTAAACACAAACTATCCATCAATCAATGGGCACTGGAGGACCGCCCACGCGAGAAAATGATGGAAAAGGGAGCAGCTGCCTTAAGTGATGCCGAGCTACTTGCTATATTGATAGGCTCCGGAAATACTGATGAAAGTGCTGTCGAACTGATGCGCCGAATGTTGCTTTCTTGTGATAACAATCTGAACTCGCTTGCAAAGTGGGAAGTGAAGGATTATTCCCTTTTTAAGGGGATGGGACCGGCAAAGAGTGTGACCTTAATGGCAGCTCTTGAACTCGGTAAACGACGGAAATTGCAAAATATCAAAGAGCGGACTCGAATAACCTGCTCAAAAGACATTTATGCTATTTTTCAACCTATCATGTGTGACCTGGAGCAAGAAGAGTTCTGGGTTTTATTATTAAATCAGGCTACCAAAGTGATAGATAAGGTACGTATTAGCACAGGGGGCATCGACGGAACTTATGCGGACGTGCGTACTATTCTTCGGGAAGCTATTTTGCAAAGAGCTACACAAATAGCAGTTGTACATAATCATCCTTCGGGCAATTCCCGTCCAAGCCAAGCGGATAAAACCTTGACGGAATACATCCATAAGGCAGCCGATACAATGAACATTCGATTGATAGACCATGTTATTGTTTGTGAAGATAAGTTCTATAGTTTTGCTGACGAAGGACTGCTCTGAATAAATTTATTCTTATATTTGCAATGTGTTAAAAAGAAAGCCCTATGGAAAAATTTGAAATAGAAGAAAAGATCGTGGCTATGCTGAAGACTGTATATGACCCGGAGATTCCGGTAAATGTATACGATCTCGGTCTTATTTATAAAATTGATGTAACCGATGACAAAGATACTGTAATTGATATGACTCTGACTGCTCCTAATTGTCCGGCTGCTGATTTTATAATGGAAGATATCCGTCAGAAGGTGGAATTGGTGGAAGGAGTACGTTCTGCAACCATTAATTTGGTGTTTGAACCGGAATGGGATAAAGACATGATGAGTGAAGAAGCCAAATTGGAACTTGGGTTCCTCTAAATAAGTATTATCTTTGAGGAATAATCCCTTTTGCTGATTGTAATAAGGAAGCGGCAGCTTCTAGATGTTTAGTAACTAGTAATTTGTAAAATTGATGAAGAACGTTTATTTCCTTTCCGATGCTCATCTTGGTTCGCGGGCAATAGCTCATGGACGCACCCAGGAACGACGTCTGGTGAATTTTCTTGATAGTATAAAGCATAAAGCTTCTGCTGTCTATCTATTAGGAGATATGTTCGATTTCTGGTATGAGTTCAAGTTGGTTGTTCCCAAAGGATATACCCGTTTTCTTGGAAAAATCTCCGAACTTACAGATATGGGTGTGGAAGTGCACTACTTTATTGGTAATCATGATATCTGGTGTGGTGACTATTTAACCAAAGAATGTGGAGTCATTATTCATCGTGAACCATTGACTACTGAAATTCATGGGAAAGAGTTTTATCTGGCTCATGGCGATGGTCTGGGCGACCCGGATAAGAAGTTTAAAATCCTTCGCAGGATGTTCCACAGCCAAACGTTGCAAACATTATTCTCCGCTATTCATCCTCGATGGAGTGTTGAACTAGGATTGAACTGGGCAAAACATAGTCGTGAGAAACGAATCGATGGGAAAGAGCCTGAATATATGGGAGAAAATAAGGAATTCTTGGTGCTCTACACGAAAGAATATCTGAAAGGTCATCCTAATATCAATTTCTTTATTTACGGGCACCGACATATTGAATTGGATTTAATGCTAAGTGTGACTTCGCGTGTGTTGATTTTGGGAGATTGGATCAATTATTTTTCTTATGCAGTGTTCGATGGTGAGAATCTCTTCTTGGAAGAATATATAGAAGGGGAAACGCAGGTTTGATTTTTACTAATTAATATAGGATGTGCCAATTGTTTGACGGATTTTACCGCGTAACAATTGGCACATTTTTTATAATCTAACGGGACTTGGCCGTAAATTATTTCTTGGATACCATCACTTTGACTTTCACTTTATTAAAGTATAATTTGATGGTGCATATCCTTAAAAAGATTTTGTTATAAATACCTATTGAAAACGTATCTTGTTGAAGAGTTCTATTTATTATAATTTTCTTAGTCCTTTGCTCTCTGAATTATCTTTTACCTCTTTAATACTGATTGCATATCCTCCACCGTTAGCGGCACGCAAGTTCAGTTTGCTCTTACTTGTCAGGATTCCTTTTTTGATGGTGTATGCTTGTGGGTTTTCTTTCCAGTCAGCGTCTTTGGCATCTGCATAAACTGTGGCGATGTACTGTTTACCCGGAGTCAGGAAGTCGAAGACTAGTTCAGAGATATGACCGTTTTCACCCGCTGTACAACCGACATACCAATCGTCAGTATCTTTTGCTTTACGAGCGATAGTGATGTATTCTCCCGGTTCTGCTTCCAGATATTTGCTTTCATCCCAGTCCATAGCAACATCTTTTATAAATTGGAAAGCGTCCATAAAACGTTCGTAGTTTTCGGGAATATCAGCTGCCATTTGCAAAGGGCTGTACATAGTGACGTACAAAGCCAGCTGGCGAGCCAGTGTTGAACGTACCTGGGAATTATTGTCCGGGTTCATCTTGTTACAATGAGTTTCGAAAATACCGGGAGTATAATCCATCGGACCGCCAATCAATCGTGTGAAAGGTAGGATTGTAGTATGATATACTTTATTTCCTCCGAATGATTCATATTCGGTTCCACGTGCCGATTCGTTGCCGATCAGATTGGGATAAGTGCGGCAGATGCCTGTAGGACGAGTTGCTTCGTGTGCATTCACCATAATTTTGTAGTCGGCAGCTTTGGTTACTGCATATAGGTAGTGATTGTTCATCCACTGTCCGTAATGGTGTTCTCCACGAGGGATCATGTTACCGACATAACCGCTTTTTACAGAGTTGTATCCATTGTCTACCATAAACTGATAAGCTTGATCCATGTGACGTTCGTAGTTGCGGACAGATGCGGAGGTTTCGTGGTGCATCATCATCTTGATACCTTTACTTGCGGCATAACGTTGAATTTCCTGTACGTCGAAGTCAGGGTAGGGAGTAACGAAGTCGAAAACATAGTCTTTGCTGTTGCCAAACCAGTCTTCCCATCCTTCATTCCATCCTTCTACCAGTACAGCATCGAACCCATGAGTTGCTGCAAAGTCGATGTAACGTTTAACATTGGCTGTATTGGCTGAGTGTTTGCCATTCGGTTTAGTTTTTGAATAATCTGTTTCACCCAGTTTCACACTGGTCAGTTCGTCTGTATAAGCCCATGAACCTTTTCCGGTGATCATGTCCCACCATACACCGACGTATTTAACCGGTTTTACCCAGGATGTATCTTCAATCTTGCAAGGTTCATTCAGGTTTAATGTGATTCGGGAAGCGAGGATGTTGCGTGCATCATTGCTGACGATAATGGTACGCCAGGGAGTGTTGCAGGGAGTCTGCATATAACCTTTGTCTCCTTGTGCATCGGGTGTCAGCCATGATTCGAATATCATGTTCTTATCATCCAGATTCAGGTGCATACACGAATAATCCACCAAAGCGGCTTCATGGAGATTGAGATAGATTCCGTCAGCCGTTTTCATCTGGAGGGAAGTCTGTACACCTGTCGGTGAAAACTGGTTTTGTGACGCATTATCAGTAATGGCTCCCTGCATCAAACCACGAATTTCCGAAAGTTTGGATTCCGTATAATCATATTCCTGAGTATCGTAATCACCGGGAATCCACCAGGCGGTATGATCGCCCGTCATAGCGAACTGGGTATGTTCGTCCTTAATCACGAAGTAAACCAGATTCTTCTGTTGCGGAAACTCATAGCGGAATCCTACACCATCATCATATACACGAAAACGAAGGTTCATATAACGATCCGTGACGGGTTGTTTCAATTCAACCAGCAATTCATTGTAGTGATTACGAATATCTTTCGTCTCTCCCCACACCGGTTGCCAGGTTTCGTCGAAGGTAGAGGTAGAAGCTTTCAGGACTTCAAAACCGTCCAGCAGATTATCGGAATTCTTCAATTCCAGTCCCAAGGTGCTGGGGTTAATCACGGATTTCCCTTTATACTCCACCTGATAGGTCGGAGCGCCATTCTTTGATAATCCGAAATTCAGCTTCACCTGACCCGATGGAGATGACACTCCTTCGGCTTTCCCCGCTAAGGCAAATAGAAGACAAATTGTACTAAGCATTAACTTTCTCATAACTATACTATTTTATAATTTAAGTTTCGCATGCTACCCTATACACACTATCAGCGTATAACAGCATGCGGAATATGGTTTAATAAATAAATTCAATCGTGTGTTTCACCCCGTCATCCGGCAATCTCAACATACAAAGATTCTGTTTCTTATCCGGACACCATGCGGTAACCTTGAACTCCGTTTCCATCCCTTCATTCAGTTTTTCCGCTTTCATCTTCCTTACTTTCTGTCCGTCAATAAGCGCTTCCTTCGGCATCTGACTGGTATAAATGCAAAACATCAGGTTGCGTTCTCCCGGAAGGGCATACTTCTCTCCCGCCCTTTCCCCGACTTCGAGCACATATCCCTTTTCCGTTGTCCGGCAAGATACAGGAGTACGCATAAATTCTCCACGCTGATATCCCAGATCAGTTCCTGCATCTTCATACAGGGAGAAAGACGTTTCACCGCCCGCCGCAGCCGGAAATACCTCAAATGTAATCGGATAAACGGGCTTCTCATCCGTATAATTCATCACAGGCATCTGAGGGATGATGCTTCCTTTACGCACAAACATAGGAATGGTATTCAGCGGAGCATTTGCCGTAGTCCACTGTTCGCCGCTATATTCCGTGCGCTTGTCATTATAATCAATCCAGATACCTTCGGGCAGATAAACATTCTTATTAGTTGCCCCCTTCTTCACCACCGGAGCCACCAGCAATTCGCTGCCAAACATAAATTGTGCATCCGTAGAGACCGTTTCCAAATCTGCCGGATATTCCATAAACATGGGGCGCATAATCGGCAAACCCGTTTCATGCGCTTCGCGGGCATAAGTATAAATATAAGGCAGCAAGCGATACTTCATTTCTATGGCAGCTTTAACGTTCTTCTCCGCTTCTTCCCCAAAGAGCCACGGTTCTACCGCCACATCTCCTTCATGGTGAATACGGCTCAGAGGATTGAACGCTCCCAACTGTACCCAACGGGTATAAAGTTCCGCCATGGCGGGATAATCTTCAATATCCCCGCAATAACCTGAAATGTCACATGCCACGAAAGGAATCACACCCAGTCCGGCAGATAAAAGTACCGGGATCTGATTAGCCATCTGTCCCCAGCCTTGCAGCACATCATCTCCATTGCCGCAATCTCCGGTCCAGCCGAAGGTGTAGCGCTGTAATCCTGCATAGGCGGCGCGTGTCATCTGGAAGACACGAAGATCCGGATTCCGTTTCTCAAACTGTTCCTTTACCACCTTGTCCCAAGTCAGACCATACACGTTATGAATTTCATCGTGCATACCCAGGTGGTGTTTCATGACAAGACGTTCCGTTTGTTCTTCATTGCTCCAGGCAGGTTCACCCATATCCGTCCAAAAGCCGGCAATGCCGTCATCTATCGGTTTCTGCTGATAGGCTCCCCACCAGTCCGCCACTTCGGGAATGGTAAAGTCCACCACACCGCAGTTGCCGCCCCAGGGCCAGGGCATATCATAGCTTCTGCCCGTGGTGGAGTCTTTCACCAGATAGCCGAGGCGGTCCGCTTCTTCCCATTGCTTCCTGTTGGCCTGAGAGATGACAGGGTCTTGCGAAACAATCACCTTGAAGCCCATCCCTTTCAAGTCGACAAGCATCTTCTTCGGATTCTGATAGTTTTCTTTCCGCCAGTTGAAGTCCTGTAGGTATTGTGTCCAGCCGATGTCCTGATAGATGATGTCGCAAGGAATACCACGCTTGCGGTATCCTTCGGCTATTTCATAAGAGAGCTTCTCGGTGGTCAGCAGGCCGCGGCATTGTGCAAAGCCCAGTGCCCACTTCGGAGGCATGATGGGTTGTCCGGTCAATGCGACATACTGCTTCATGATTTCCTTGTAATCCTTACCAAAGATAAAATAGTAAATCATCTCCCCACCGGGAGCTTCAAAGCTGTAATAATCGCGGCTCTCGGTGCCGAATTTGAATTCTGTCTTATAGGTGTTATCCAGAAATATACCATAACGATAGCTACTCATAAAGAAAGGGATACTCTTGTACAGAGGATCTTCTACAACGCTGTAACAGGGTTTATCGCTGTTCCACATCTTATAAGATTCACCACGGCGGTCCAGTTTGCCGGTCTTCTCGCCCAGACCGAAGAAGTGTTCGTCCCGGCGGAGGGTCTTGTATTCCACTTTGCGGGTTCCTTCGCTGACATGCCCTTTATCTGCATAATCGCTGAACAGGAGTTTCTGATACTTGTCGAATATCTGCAGACTGAACGGGGCTTTATTCACCCGGATGCGGAGTTTGGGCGTGAACATCTCATAACAGGCATTCTGCTCGTCCACCTGAACGGTGCCCACATCTTCCAGTTCTTCATTGATGACTGCAAAAGAAGGGGTTCCCCGTTGCAGTTTCCCGTCCGGTGAAAACCAGACACGCACCACGGAAGGGCTGCACAGTTGCAATTGCACCGCTGAACTATCGCTCAGGTGGAAGGTAACGTTTCTCCCTTCCTTGGAATAGGAAATACAGTTTCCCGTTACATTTCCGCTATATGAATACGGAGACAGGAAACACAATACTACTAATAGATATATGTATATTTTCATGGGTTATATTCTTTATTGTTAATCAGTTACGAGCTACAGGCTACAAGCTACAAGTACCTTTCGGAACATAGCGCAGCTACTTGTAGCTCGTAGCTTGTAGCCCTATGCTTTCATGGGGTGGTGAAAGCCTCGGTGTATGGGGTAGCGAAATTTTGGTTTCGCGGGGTGTGGAAATTCGGATTTCTGGGGTTAGGGAAATTTATCCACACCAGTCTTAAATCCACTCCATTAACAGCTTTATTCTATCACAATCATCGTCCAGTATTTCAATGAAGGAAGCGTAAAGGTTATCGCTCCGTCTTTCTGTTCGAAAGCCAGTTCCTGCGAGGCTCCGGCATGGGCGTCGGGAGTAGCCACCCATACTTTGCTCACTTTCCCCGCAACATTCAGCTTCAAGGGCACTTTAGTCACCAACCGTGGTTCGGGCATTGTCCCGTTCAGATCTCTCCAACTCAGGCTGTTTGCACTCAGGAAGTTCAGCAGATGAACCACCTGCTTACCACCCACCCTTCTGGCAAAAGAAGTTATGGCTGACTTCTGTGGCGGCCAAGTGTTCAGATTCAGATTCTTGCTTGCATCCGTACATACCAGCGTTACCTTCTCCTCCTCCCCGCCATCGCGAAGAAGATTCTGATAAGCGGTCATAAAGTCATAATAGCGCACAATGGCCGTCTTCAAGGCATCACTCATCTGCAAACGGGTATTCGGGAAATATTCGCTGCACAGCATATGGTCGCCTCCCAGTTCCAAATGGGAACCGCCAAGGGCAAACATCACCGCATCCGTCAGCAAGATTCCCGGCATATTGAATTCACCGGAACTCTTCTCATAATTCATATAAGCCGCAAACACCGTCTTCAATGCCTGATTTCCGTACTGATGGTTCGCTTTCAGGATCGTATATAAGTCCGTGAAATCAGCTTCATCCCCCCAAACTTCATTATACAGGAAGTCGACTTTGCCCGTACCTGCAATCTGGGATGCCCCATAGCTACTTACTGCATTCATCACCAGTCGTTTATCAGGATGTTTCCCCTTCATGGCTTCAATAAACGAAACATAAGTCTTAGGCAGATTCACCTTATTCCCCCTGTAATCATAGCGGTCGCCACGGTTGCCCAACTGGTCTATCTGATAGCCGTCAAAGTCAAGACTGGCATAGACATCGTCGTTGCGCTGGGCAATATATGCCTGCCATTCGGCATTACCCGGATCGAGCAGATAGATATTGCTTTTCCAACTGTCGGGCAACGTATGGGCATCCTTATCCGTATGTCCTGTGCCTTTAAAGATGTACCACTCTTCTTTCACACCGTCACCGGCTGCATCATCGAGCGCACCGAAACAAAGATTATAGAACATCGCCTTCATTCCATGCGAGTGCTGGATGCGGATATAATCCTTTACCGACTGTGTATAGATATCCCGGTTGGCGATATCTTTATATATTGCATCGAGATGTTCGCGCGTACCGCCCAGCGGCCAGTGGTGCTTGTTGTGCCAGTCCTGAAACTGCACACCATTGATATGGCAACGGTTCAGAAAAGCCATTTCCTCCTGAATTTTACTTTCCGTTTTAGAAGCATCGAAGGTGGCGACAAAGCCATAACGCGGGAAGCGTGTCCAGTCGCTGGATACATCGACGGCAATAGTACCGAGAATGATTTCCGTACCGTCTTCTTTAGTGCGATAAACGTCCGCCAGATATCCGGTGAAATCCGTTGCAGGGACAGTCCACGTCCAGGAACTGCCTGCGGCTGCCTGTTCGGAGATTACCTGGTTCAAGGTGCGGTAACGTACCTTTGCTCCCGCAGGCAGGGCATCGGCTGTGAAGGAAACGGTTTCACCCGGTCGGTAGCAAGCCTTGTCAGTGGTCAGGTTCACAGTCAAATCGGAGGTCACGGGAGTGACATCAGTCACTCCTCCTGTTTCTCCTCCACCACCGTTACCACCGCCGGTTTCATCATTGTCTTTGCTGCACGAAGCCAAAAAGAACGTGGCAGCCATTGCATAAACTATATATTTCATCCTATTGAATTATTAATTAGCTACGAGCTACAAGTTACTACGCTGTACTCGTGGGCTAATAACCCGGCTATCATGCCGAAAGGCACTTGTAGCTCGTAGCTAGTAGCTTGTAGCTATTTCACAATCGAAATCGTCTCTTCCAGTTGATTCAGGGTAATCTTATAAGAACCTGCCGTCGTGATCTTCCATTTCAAGTCGATGCCTCCAATCATTACATCCGGATATTGGGCTTTGAAAGCATCGCTGGCCTTATCCAGGAACAACATCGGTTCCGTCTCGCCCGAAGGTTGCCGGTCGGCTACGGTCGGCATAAACCAGGCACCGTTCCAGTCCTCTTTCTTATCACAGGTCAGCTTCAACTCACCCACATTCAGTACACCTTGCCAGGTAAATACATACGGATTATCCGTGGCCTGCATCGGCGTGGCATCTCCAATGCTCCATCCCGCAGGCGTAGCATCCCCTACCATATAAATCATCTCATAAGGAACAAATTCACTCATCATCATACGCTCTTTCCCTGCACGGATATCGACACATATCTTATAGGCCTTACCGCACTCGGCATCTTTCAGCACCCATTTATTGTCAGGATCGAACCCTTTCACAAATACCATTTCCGTATCGGTGTAAGCGGCGTCGGCATTCTTTGCCTTATACATGCTCTCCCAGCTTCCTTCCGAAGTTCCGAACTTGAATTCCCCGCCCTGGCCTGCATCGAACAAACGGGCATAGCGGAACAGGAACGGATCGAGCACATCCTTTTTCATCGGCACAAATCCCCAGTCGTTCATACCTCCAACGAAATAAAGCTGATCGTAAGCCGGTCTGAGGTTCTCGGTCTGAGTCAGAGTGACAACACCGGTAAACAGATTCGCTTCAACAACATAGTTGAACTCTTCTTCAATCGTAAACGGTTCGTCCGGCTGATCGGCACTGGTACGAAGCACCAGCTTTCCGTCAGTTCCTTTGTTGTACGACGGCAAGAAAGACCCCGGCGTAGTGATAAACTTGAAGGAACCCGCAGTCATTTTTCCCGTCCATGTAAAGATACCATTGTCTTTCCGGGTCATTTCCGTTGCATCGTCCGCACTCCAACCGCCGGGAGTGGCATCACCTATCAGGTAAAGAGTGGAAGTCAACGGTTTGTAGGCAGTGACACTAAAAGAGGTGGTGGCTACCTGCGTCTCTTCCCGATCCGTTACTTTGGCTGTCAGGCGTGCTTCCAGAGAGATGTTTTCAGTTGCTTCCGCACCGAAATGCTCACGAAGGATGTTATTCAATTCCTCCACGCTCTTCTTCCAGGTATATTCCTGCACGCCATTTTCCAAAGCCACATAAGGAGCGGCAAAATTACTGCCCGCCTTGGCTAGTTCCAGTGTATAGGAAATCTTATTTCCCGTACCATAATTCGTGCCCGTTGTCCAGGAAAGTTCCAGGGCATCATCGCCATGCGCCTGTTCGTCCAAAACGACTTCCGTATTGCTGGTGGAAAGCGCCAGTTCATTGTGCCCCTTGTCCAGTTCCATATAGTCATTGTCCACGCATGCAGACAATGCCATGCAACCCAGCAATGCAAATACTAGATGTGAGATATATCTTTTCATATTCTTCTTCTGATTTAAGTGATTAATAACCCGGATTCTGTGTCATCAGTATATTCGCATCCATTTCCGTCTGCGGAATGGGGAACAACAGGCGATTCTTGTTCACACTGTTCTTCCCGATGGATTGCAGGAAGCGGATGGCATACTCTCCATTATTGACGCGTATCATATCGAACCAGCGATGTCCTTCGAAAGCCAGTTCCATGCGCCGCTCGTGAATAATCTTCTCACGCATAGCCTCCTGCGACAGGCCCGAAACTTCAGGCAATCCGGCACGTTTGCGAACTATATTCAGGGGGGTGGCAGCCTGGCCCGGTTGTCCCATTTCATTCAGCGCTTCCGCCTTCTTCAGCAAGACATCCGCATAGCGGTACACAACAAAGTTATTGGGGTTCGTATTGTATTCCGGCGAAATAGTCTTGGACACCAGAAATTTGCGCACGTTATATCCGGTATTGGAATAAGAACTCTTGTAAGTCTTCCCGTCGAAGTCCGGACAACCTGCATAAAGAACCGTCAGCTCCTTCCGTTTGTCACCTTCTTCATACTGGCTCACAAATTCCTCCGTAGGCTGGTTCCAGCCGTAGCTGCCTGCAACAAAGTCCGAGTTACGGGGGCCCATGAAAGTGGAAAGCCAGGAAGACTGCCCGTCCGTTCCCCAGAAATCATATTCCGTACTTCCGGAATACTGCACCTCAAACAAAGATTCAGGACCGTTATTGATGGTAGCATCGAAGTTATTTTCATACTTGCAGGTGGAAAGGTCGTAACCTAGGTTCGTAATCTCATTGCACAGTTCCACCACATCTTCATAATAGCTCGTATGGTTGGGAGCCAGTGTCAGGTAGATATCCGCCAGCATGGCAAGGGCGGCATCCTTACAGGCACGTCCTTTTTCTTCTTCATTATATTCCGCTTTCGCCGGAAGCAAATCGACTGCATTCTTACAGTCCGAAATAATCTGCTCATAAGTCTGATCCAACGTAGTGCGTGCTATCGCAGTAGATCCACCCGGATTATAAGGTTCCAGACGCAAAGGAACGCCGCCATACAAACGGGCTAAGATATAATAGTAATGGGCACGAAGGAAATATGCTTCACCCATACAACGGTTCTTTATGCTTTCCGATACGGCTTCGGCCTGCGGAAGACTGGTCAGCACAATGTTGCACTGCCCGATGCCTACCCATGGAGAACGCCACATATACAGGGCCATCCCATTATCACTCTGTGTGATAAAGTTGGATGCCTGTATGGTTTCCAGACCGTCCGTACCACCGCCTGCACCTACCAGACTGTTGCCCGCAACAATATCCAGCGACCACATACGCTGATTGTAGAGATTGGAAGACTGAAGCGCCTTGTAGCAAGCGTTTGTCAGTGCCACGGCCACATCATCGGTCACGGTTGTTTCAGGATCAACGGCATATTTGGGCGACTTATCCAGGAAGTCGTTACATGATACCAGCATCAATACAGCCAGCACGTATAGTAAGTTTGTTATCTTTTTCATATCCGAATCTATTTAAAAGTTAAAGTTTAATCCTACACTGAATGTACGGGAAATGGGATAGCGGGATAAATCAATACCGTTGATATCCACCTCCGGATCGAAACCGGAATATCCGGTAATGGTAGCCACATTCTCACAAGAAAGGGAAAGGCGTGCATTCTCTATCTGTAACTTCTGCAACCATTGTTTCGGGAAGGTATAAGAGAGTGTGATGTTCTTCACACGCAAGTAAGATCCGTCTTCTACAAAGCGGTCGGATACACGGCAGTTCTGATTAGGATCACCGAACACGGCACGCGGCATGGAGTAGCTTGTCCCCTCTCCGCGCCAACGGTTCAGCACGTCAGTCGTCTGGTTGTATGCGGCAGCCATACCGACGTTGTCAATATTGTTGGCGTTATAAATCTTATTGCCGGCCACTCCCTGAAGGAATACGGAAAGCTCAAATCCTTTATAAGACAAGTTATTGTTCATTGAGAAGAACCAACTGGGATTGGGATTGCCAATCACCGTGCGGTCACTGTCGTTGATGACACCGTCGTTGTTCAAATCCCTGAAACGGATATCGCCCGGTTCAGCTCCCGGCTGCACGGCATGCGCATCCACTTCCGCCTGATTTTGGAACAAGCCGTCCGTCACGTAGCCGTAGAAGGCATTAATCGGATAGTCTTTTGCCAGCATCGTCACATACGAGTTATTGATCTGGTTGATATAGTAAGGAACCGCGCTGTTCAAGTCCTTAATCTTATTCTTATTGTACGTGGCGGTCACGTTCGTTTCCCAACCCAGTTCTCCGGTCAGGTTGATAGTGTGCAGACTCATTTCCAGGCCTTGATTGCGCACTTTACCGGCATTCGTATAAGTGGTGGTGGTATCTTCAAATCCCGATGTGATGGGGATGGATGCCTTTACCAGCATATCCCTTGTCTCTTTCAGATAAGCATCCAGTGAGAATACGATCCGTGAATTGAACAGGGAAGCATCAAAACCGATATTCGTCTGTGCCACCTCTTCCCAATGAATGTAAGGATTGGCAAGCGTAGAGGAAACCAATGCGGTCTGATTGCCGCTCGTTGTTCCGAATGGATATACACTGGTATTGTAAGATGCCAGGTAACTATAATTACCGACACTTGCCTGACTACCCGTCACTCCATATCCTGCACGTATTTTCAGGTCGTTCACAACGTCGTTCTTCGGGAACCAGCTTTCCTGCGAAATGCGCCATGCGGCAGATACAGAAGGGAAAGTACCCCAGCGGTTCTTTTTACCGAAACGACTGGAACCATCACGACGGACAGTTGCCGTCAGCATATAGCGGTCTTCGTAAGAGTAGTTGATACGTGCCATGTAAGAGAGCAACGCCCATTCATTGGAACTGCCACCAATGGCGTACATCTCCTGACCGTTATCCATTTCATGCACATTGTCGAACATGAAGACGTTCTTCTGCGCATTCAGGTAATCATTCTCATTCCACTGTGCAGACGAACCCGCCATTACTCCCACACGATGCTTTTCTGCAAAGGTATGGTCGAACAGGAAATAGTTATCCCACAGATAAGTGAATGATTTATTATCGCTCTTGTAGCGTGAAGTTTCTTCCGTCGGAATAGGTTTCCAGTTATATTTCGGCGTGAAGTTATCGATGAACCAGAATTTGGCATCGTAACCGAAAGTACTCTTGAATTTCAACCATTTGGTAAAAGTCAGTTCCGCCGTCAGGTTGGCAAGGAAGTTATAACCTTTCGTCTGACTCTTGTTCAGTTGCGTAGGCCCTATCGGATTGCGGATGCTACCGTACCATTCCGAATTACCTTCCGGACCACTCCATGAACCGTCTTCATTCTTCACCGGAAGAACGGGAAGAGCCTTCAATGCATCACCGATATTGTAGCTGCCCGAATCCTTCGTATCAGTACTGAAAGTGATATTATTGGAGAACTTTAACCACTTCAGCACCTGCGCGTCGCTGTTGGACTGAAACGTAAAACGGCGATAGTTTACACTGCGCACTGTACCCGACTGATCGAGAAAACCACCGGACACATAATAATGAGACTTCTCATTTCCTCCGGAATAACTTACCGTATAGTTCTGCATCACACCCGTGCGCAGCAATTCGTCCATCCAGTCGGTACCTGCACCCAGTTCCGAAGGATTTGCCCAATTCGGGTTCGGGTTGCGACCGCTGTTCACCATCATATCATTACTCAAATCGGCATACTGGCTTGCGTTCAGCAAAGAAGGAACGTTCGTGGCATTCTGGAAAGCACAATTAGCCGATACCGACAATTTGCCTTTCCCTTCCGTTCCGCGCTTGGTGGTAATCATCACTACCCCATTGGCTCCACGCGAACCGTAAATGGCTGTAGCCGATGCATCTTTCAATACGTCCAAGCGTTCCACATCCGCCATGTTCAGTGAAGACAGTCCCAGGTCGGTAGGCACACCGTCAATCACCACCAGCGGATCGCAGTTGTTAATGGAACCCAGACCACGAATCTTGATAGATACATTGTCACCGGGCTTTCCGGCATCCACTACCTGCACACCGGAGATGCGGCCCTGAATGGCTTGTCCCAGATTAGAAACGGGAGCATCTTTGATGTCCTTGCTTCCCAAGGAGGAAACAGCACCGGTGAGGTCACTTTTCTTCATGGTTCCATAACCGATAACCACCACTTCGTCCAGCATCTCACTGTCTTCCGAGAGTGTTACCATAATCTGTTTCTGTCCTTTTACGGGAACTTCCAAAGACTTATAGCCCACGAATGAAACTACTATAACGGCATCCGAAGGCACATTCAGCGAGAAGTCGCCATCAATACCCGTTATCGTACCGTTCGTTGTGTTCTTCTGCACCACACTGGCCCCGATAACCGTTTCTCCGGTCTGGTCTTTCACTACACCTTGTACTGTGATTTGCTGTGCGAACATGCACATCGGAAGTAACATTCCTATCAGACAAACCATGATTCGAAGCCTGATCGGCATTTTGTACTTTTGCATAATATAAGAGTTTAAAGTTAGTAATAAAAATATAGATTCACATGCATTTGTCCCCTCCGTGGAAGGAACAATGCAAATGTATCGGATAAGAGGAAGCAATAAGGGGGAAAAGAGTGAAAAAGTAGTAGCTTAAGACGTTTTACAAGGCATAAAACACTAATAATCAACACTATAAAAAAGATGCATTGTACCAAAAAAGTAGTAAAAATATAAGCGTAAAAAAGACACTTATATGCCTTAAAAGTGTGGTTTTAGTCTCTCGACTTACCTATTTTCATTACTTCCTGTTCCAGTTGGTCACGGTCGCCCGCAGCTTTATTACGAACTTTGGTACGGTAATTATAAATGGTAGTCACAGAATAGCGCAGGAATTGGGCAATCTTCACACTGTCGGTAATTCCCAAACGGATAAGGGCGAAGATACGCAGTTCGGTACTCATTCGTTCGTTGGCCTTGGGGTAAATCTGCTCCCCTTCAGCAAGCAGGGTGTTGAAGTCTTCTACAAAAGTGGGAAACAGTTGCAAGAAGGTATTATCAAAATTGGCATAAAACTCTTTCAGCTCCTCTTCTATGAACTTAGAAGATTTGATGTTTTTGTATAGCTCATCTACCTTGCCCGTAGCGGCTATCTTGCCCAGCGAACGGCGATAGTTGTCCATCTTTTCCAGATATACGGAACACTGGTCCATATAGCGGCCGATGTATTCCTCTTTCAGGTAGGAGTTTTCGGCAATGATGTGGTTGGCTTCTTTCAGTTGCAGATTGTAGCGGTGGAGTTCTTCATTCAATTCTTTCAGACGCTTGTTGGCATTTATCACTTCATGGCGTGCAGCTGCTACGCGTTTCATCTGCTTATACACATAGAAGATTGCGATCAGTAGGAAAATGGACAGCAGGCTGATAGAGATTAACGCCCATTTCATTTGTTCCTGTTGTTTTTCAGCCTTTTGCTGGTAAGTGTCGTTGATGAGGGGGAAGATTTGCAGGATTTCCAGAATACGCAACCGGGCGTTGCAGAACACGGCATCGTCCATACACAGTTTCAGATACGAATAGGCACGGTCTATGTCTCCTTCCTGATAGAGCAATACAGCCAGTTTCCTCAAAGAAATATATTCGCGCACTGCGGACTTCATGTCTGCAATGGAGGAAAGAATCAAATACTCCTTCTCTTTTTCAGTGTCTTCTTTCAGGCGATATGACTCTGATAAAGTGTAGGCACAGATTGCCACATCGTGCACATTGTCTATCTGTCCCGCCAGATAGTCGGTCAATAACTGGATAGCTTTATCGAACTCGCCCCGCACATTGTGCTGGTCGGACTGAATCAGCGTGTACACCAAAAGATTGTCTTTGTTGACCAGTAGCAGGGAGTCACGGTATCTATCCGTGATCTCGGCATATAGTTTCTTCTCCTGTTCCGTAACGGCGTAATCGGCCATGAGCCCATAGACTGTACGGTAAATATGGTAATAATACGGGTGCAGGTCATCCGATAGATGATTGATTTGTACGTTGTGCATCAGGTCAACTGCTTCTTTATACATGCCTGCCGTGCCCATAATCTCGGCTGTGTTCATGAGGGCGTTGTCCTGATGTTCCTTGTTTTTCAGTCGCAGGGCTACCTGGTATCTCTCACGTGAGATGTAAAGCGAAGAGTCAGTGTTGTAGGAACGATATTCATCCAAATATTCCCCCAACAGGGTAAAGCGATTTTCATCAGAAATGCGTTGTCTCAAGGCTTGTCTCAGGTCGTTCAGCTTCTTTTCTTTTTGCTCAATGTATATAGGACGGTTTTGAATTACATGATCCAGTTGGGATAAGAGGGAGTCTACAACATTGTTGGCGGCATGGAGCTGACACATACATACACAACATAATAGATATAAGGATGTGAATATTTTCTTCATCTGAGTTTCGATTGGTTAAAGGTTACTTCTGCAAGAAGTTCTATGCAAAAATAAGTAAAATTTGATAGATTCCCATGCAGATAGCACTTAAATCACAATATCTTTAAAGCAAAGACGATACTTTTTTAAAAGATGAAGACACTTACATGTACATGTAAGTATAGCCAACATGTATATGTAAATAGCACCGACATGCGGGTATTAGTAAGGGGATTCTTTAAAAACAGAGAGATTAAAATCCCCGCAAGACAAATATTCATTTAATTAATCTAAAAAATAACCGTATTTATTTTGCTATTTCAAATATTGTTCGTTGTTTTGCGAACAACAAATAAAAGAGATATAAAGTGAAAACCAAACAGTACACAACAGAGCAGGAACAGATAGCTCGCTTTGCAAAAGCACTGGGACACCCTGCAAGAATGGCTATCCTTAATTTTTTAGCCAGGCAGGAAAGTTGCTACTTCGGAGATATTCACGAAGAACTGCCAATAGCCAAAGCGACAGTTTCCCAACACCTGAAAGAGCTGAAAGATGCCGGACTGATTCAAGGTGAAATAGAAACACCGAAAGTCAAGTATTGCATTAACCGTGAAAACTGGGAACTTGCCCGCAAGTTGTTTATCGGATTCTTCAATGAGCGTAAATGTACTTCGTGCTGTGAATAAACAGCACTTTTTTTTATAAACAATGTTCGTTATTCTACGAACTACGATTATATATATTATTCATTTTAAAGCTATCTGATAATGGAAATTAAAGTATTAGGTACAGGTTGCCCCAGTTGCAAAACTTTGTACGAAACCACCCAACAGGCTATTGCAGAATTAGGAAGTGATGCCACTTTGGTAAAAGAGGAAGATTTATTGAAAATCATCGAATATAATATATTAAGCCTTCCGGCCTTGGTTATAGACGGGAAAGTCGTTTCGGCAGGTAAACAGCTGTCATTGAAAGAGGTAAAAGAATTACTAACCCAATAATTACATGCCATGAAAAAGTTATTCCATGTATTCATTGCAGGAATTATTTTAATTTCCTGCGGAAATGGAGCCAAAGAGAAAACAGAAACAGCAAACAGCGAAACTATGCAGAATGACCGCGTGGAAGTGCTTTATTTTCATGGAGCACAACGATGCATAACCTGCCGGGCTATTGAAACTAACACAAAAACACTTTTAGACAGTCTTTATTCAAAGGAAATAGTATCGGGAAGAATCGTCTATAGGATAATTGATATTTCTCAAAAGAAGAATGAGCCGATCGCAGATAAGTACGAAGTGACATGGTCGTCCTTGTTTGTAAATGGATGGAAGAGCGGTCAGGAGAAGGTCAATAATATGACAGAGTTTAGTTTTGCCAATGCAAAAAGTCATCCCGGCAAATTTAAGAACGGTATAAAAGATAAAATTGATGAATTGCTAAAATAAGATACCAATGGACTTTCTTCAATCAATATTAGACAGTACTTCCATTCCTGCCATAACAGCTTTTATACTTGGAATATTAACAGCTATAAGCCCATGCCCGTTAGCTACCAATATAACAGCGATAGGATTTATCGGCAAGGATATTGAAAACCACCACCGGATATTTATTAATGGTTTGCTTTATACTTTAGGCCGAATAATAACTTATACGGTTCTTGGGTTTATCCTTATTCCCATTCTCCGCGAAGGTGCAAGTATGTTTTCCGTACAAAAGGTTGTAAGCAAGTATGGAGAAATGCTAATTGCCCCGCTATTAATAGTGATTGGTGTTTATATGCTCGACATCATCAAGCTCAATTTGCCTAAAATCAACTTTAGCGGGAATAAGCTGAAGAGAAAAACAAAAGGAAGCTGGGGTGCACTATTCTTAGGAATCTTATTTTCCCTTGCTTTCTGCCCTACAAGCGGAATATTCTATTTCGGCATGCTTATGCCAATGTCGGCAGCAGAAACAGGCGGCTATCTTTTACCGGTGGTTTATGCGATTGCAACCGGATTACCTGTTATCCTCGTAGCCTGGGTATTGGCATATAGTGTTGCCGGATTAGGCAAGCTCTATAACAGAATACAAGTATTCGAGAAATGGTTTCGTAAAGTGGTCGCCATCCTCTTTATTGCGGTGGGGATTTATTATGCAGTCATGTATTATCTATAAAGTAAGTTTTAACAATCAAATCAACAGTAAAGATGAAAAAGATAGAAATTTTCGACCCGGCGATGTGTTGTCCTACGGGTTTGTGTGGAACAAACATCAATCCTGAATTAATGCGGATTGCTGTCGTTATAGAAACATTAAAAAGACAAGGAATAACGGTTATCCGCCATAATCTGAGGGACGAGCCTCAGATATATGTAAGCAATCAGACCATAAATGATTATCTTCAAAAATACGGTGCAGAAGCATTGCCCATTACCCTGGTGGATGGTGAAGTAGCTATATCTAAAACCTACCCCACCACCCGACAGATGAGTGAATGGACCGGCATAAATTTAGACTTCATGTCTACAAAATAATATTTGAAAGAAAAAAACATAACATCACAATGAAAGCATTTAATTTATCAGATATTGACCTTACAAAATATCTCTTTTTCACAGGAAAAGGAGGGGTTGGAAAAACATCTATCGCTTGCGCTACGGCTGTGGGATTAGCAGACAAGGGTAAGAAAATACTTCTTATCAGTACCGACCCTGCTTCCAACTTACAGGACGTCTTCAACCAATCACTTAACGGGCACGGTTCAGAGATTACAGAAATACCGGGCTTGACAGTTGTCAATCTTGATCCAGAACAGGCGGCGGCAGAATATCGGGAAAGGGTGATCGCACCTTTCAGGGGAAAATTGCCTGAAAGTGTTATCCAAAACATGGAAGAACAACTATCAGGATCATGCACGGTTGAGATTGCTGCTTTCAATGAGTTCTCGGATTTCATTACCGATGCTCAAAAGCAATTAGAGTTCGACCATATAATCTTTGATACTGCTCCCACAGGGCATACTTTACGGATGCTGCAACTACCATCAGCATGGAGCACATTCATTAGTGAAAGTACTCATGGCGCATCTTGTCTAGGCCAGTTATCAGGGTTGGAAGAACGAAAAGAAATTTATAAAAAGGCTGTTGGAACACTTTCCGATACGGGCACAACCCGGCTAATGTTGGTGAGTCGTCCCGAAATCGCGCCATTGAAAGAAGCCGCCCGTTCTTCTCACGAACTGCAATTATTAGGAATTAAAAATCAGATACTAATAATAAACGGTGTTTTGAAACAGTTGGATAAAAACGACAGCGTTTCCAGTCAGCTACATGAAAGACAACAGAAAGCCCTGCAAAGTATGCCTGCGGAACTATCCGGTTATCCGTTGTATCATGTTCCTTTGCGATCATACAATTTATCCAGCATAGCGAATATCCGGCGGATGCTGTATAGTGACAGCCTTTCCAATGAGGTAAATTATAAGCCTGTGGTAGCCCCCAAAGATGTGGACGAAATGGTGGATGATCTTTATACATCCGGAAAAAGGGTTATTTTTACAATGGGAAAAGGTGGCGTAGGCAAAACTACATTAGCTACTGAAATTGCTTTAAAATTAACCCGGCTCGGTGCCAAAGTGCATTTGACAACTACCGATCCGGCAAACCATCTGAATTATGAACTTGCCATAAAAGCCGGTATCACGGTAAGCCGGATTGATGAAGCTGAGGTTTTAGAGAAGTACAAGAACGAAGTCCGCAGCAAAGCAGCCGAAGCAGTCACCGCTGAAGACATGGAGTACATAGAGGAAGATTTACGTTCTCCCTGCACACAAGAGATTGCAGTATTCAAGGCTTTTGCCGAGATTGTGGATAAGGCTGAAACTGAGATTGTTGTGATTGATACCGCACCAACAGGGCATACTTTATTGCTTTTGGACGCCACTCAAAGTTATCATAAAGAGGTTGAACGTACCCAAGGAGAAGTCACGGGGGCAGTAGCCAATCTGTTACCTCGCCTACGTAATTCAAAGGAGACGGAAGTAGTGATTGTTACTTTACCCGAAGCAACCCCTGTCTTCGAAGCGGAACGCCTTCAGATGGATTTACAACGTGCCGGGATAAACAATAAATGGTGGGTGGTAAATGCTTGCCTCTCATTAACAGAGACTCAAAATTCGTTCCTGAAAGCGAAAGCGCAAAACGAATTAGCTTGGATTAAGAAAGTAGAGCAATTATCACAGGGCAATACAGCCCTGATAGAATGGAGAAACGTATAATGGAAAAGAAGCAAGGAATTGGATTTTTTGAACGATATCTTACCCTATGGGTTACCTTGTGTATTATTGCCGGAATTGCCGTGGGCCAATGGCTTCCGGTGATACCGCAAACCTTGAGCAAATTTGAATACGCCAATGTTTCTATACCTGTGGCAATTCTAATATGGTTGATGATCTATCCCATGATGCTGAAAGTAGATTTTCAGAGCGTTAAGAATGTGGGTAAACGCCCTAAAGGGATAATCGTTACTTGCGTTACGAACTGGCTTATAAAGCCTTTTACAATGTTTGGAATAGCCTATCTATTCTTTTATGCCATCTTCAAGGTTTTTATACCCGAAGATTTAGCTAAAGAATATCTGGCAGGTGCGGTCTTGCTTGGGGCAGCTCCTTGTACGGCGATGGTCTTTGTATGGAGTCATTTAACAAAAGGTGACGCCGCCTACACGCTGGTGCAGGTAGCTGTAAACGACTTGATAATATTAGTTGCTTTTGCTCCTATTGTTGCCTTATTATTGGGTGTCGGCGGTGTCGTAATTCCGTGGGATACACTGTTTCTATCCGTATTGTTGTTCGTTGTCATTCCGCTTTCAGCGGGAGTGATAACCCGGACATGGGTTATCAGACGAAAAGGAATAGAATACTTCAACCATGTATTTATCCGTAAATTTGATAACTATACGGTTGGAGGATTACTTTTGACGCTTATTATCCTGTTTTCTTTTCAAGGGGAAACAATATTGAATAACCCCTTACATATTCTCTTGATAGCCGTCCCGCTTGTCCTGCAGACAATCCTGATTTTCTTTGTCGCTTATGGATGGGCGAAATGGTGGAAATTACCCCACAATGTGGCTGCTCCGGCCGGAATGATCGGTGCAAGTAATTTCTTTGAACTGGCTGTGGCTGTGGCCATATCTCTTTTTGGCTTACAATCCGGTGCTGCATTGGCCACTGTTGTGGGTGTACTTGTGGAGGTTCCGGTAATGCTTATGCTGGTACGGATGGCAAATAATACCAAAAAGTGGTTTCCTGAATGAACTTCTGACCGTACACAAGCCTTCCAGAAAACAGGCGTAGTCTGATCTGTAGACAGCATGTGGAATTACTTGTCAAAAAACATTCATCACTCCCCGTTATTAGTAAACCATCCTCCTAGCAGGGCTACACCCTTTCCCCCGGATGGCTACACCCTTTGAAGGTGATGGCTACACCATCCACAAAAAGGGTGTAGCCCTACAAAAGTTGTGTCACAGCTATCTCCTGAGCGGGTACAGACCGATTTTACTACATTCCGTCCCGACATTATCATGTAATATTTTCATACTTCCGAAAGTTCTTTTAAAAAGTGCTTCTTTAAATGATTGTTAGTTGGTACGGAATTAGGAAATATCCTTTTGATGATCCGTGCAGGATTGCCGGCCACAATTGTCATAGCAGGAACATCCTTTGTCACCACACTACCGGCTCCCACAATGGCTCCGTAACCAATCTTAACACCCGGTAGTATCGTGGAATTTATACCTATCCAAACCTTGTCTTCAATCACAATCGGGCGACCGTATGTGGCACTACGATTCTCCGGATTCACGTCATGGTTAATCGTAATCAGATTCACTTTCGGTCCGATAAACACCTCATTGCCTATCGCAATCCCACCTCGTCCGAAAAATGTGCAGCATTGCTGGATAAAGCATCCTTTACCGATCCCATACATTCTCTTATATATCTTCGAAATCTCCGACACCCTGCGTCCACCTCTCCTTATCAACTCGTGCGCGGCTTCAAGACTCGGGGCGGTTGGATGGTAGTTTACAAAGACTTATCTTCTCTCGTCTCGCCCGTCCATACATACAACTTAATTAAATACAGTCTGCACAAATTACAATATAAATCTTTTCAATATCAGAATATAGCCCTACCTTTACGCAAAAATATTATTATGGCAAGATTAATGATATTAATCATTAACGTAAATAATGAAGATCAGATATGCCTTACAGATATCTTAAAAAGCCAAAGATGTTTTTTATTTTCGATTAGCTAAGAAATAGGAATACAATAAAAAGTTACTAAATAATATGGAACAACAAATTCAACTTAACGATCACAACAAACAGGAATACCCACCTATGCACACCTGCGAGCATATAGTGAACCGTACCATGATGAATCTTTTCGGTTGTGGACGGTCAATATCCGCACATATAGAGAGAAAAAAAAGTAAACTGGACTATGCTTTGGAAACTGCTCCTACCGAAGAAGATGTAAAACGACTGGAAGAAGCTGTAAATGCAGTGATTGCGCAAGGATTGGATGTTACCACAGAATTCATCACGCAGGAAGAAGCACAAGGACGCTTTGACTTGAAACGACTGCCGGAAGATGCTTCGGAAACCGTACGCATAGTGAAAGTAGGCGATTATGACGAATGTCTTTGTTTGGGAACGCACGTAAAAAACACCTCTGAAGTAGGAACCTTCAAAGTCATCAGCCACGACTGGAATGAAGAAGCCAAACGATGGAGAATGCGTTTCAAACTGCAATAATATCATTTTAAAAGGCACATATATGAAGAAAATCATCTTATCCATCTTTATTATGATGGGACTGGCAACTCTCTCATATGCTCAACAAGGATATCAAAATCCAATCATTCCGGGCTTCCATCCTGACCCGAGTGTTTGCCGTGTTGGCGAAGACTATTACCTGGTCAACAGCAGTTTCTGTTATTTCCCCGGAGTACCCCTGTTTCATAGTAAGGATCTGGTCAACTGGGAACAGATTGGAAATTGCCTGACGCGGGAATCACAGGTAAAGTTAACCAATGCCGGCACATGGGGCGGAATCTACGCCCCTACCATCCGCTACAATGAGGGAGTGTTTTACATGATTACCACCAATGTTTCGGACAAGGGGAATTTCCTGGTTCACACCACTGATCCACGTGGTGAATGGTCAGAACCTGTTTGGATAAAACAAGGAGGCATCGATCCATCCCTTTATTTTGAAAATGGGAAGTGCTATTTGGTCAGCAATCCGGATGTAGGCATCTATCTGTGTGAAATAAATCCGATGACCGGAGAGCAGTTAAGTGAATCCAAACGTATCTGGAACGGTACGGGCGGACGCCATCCGGAAGGACCACATATTTATAAGAAAGATGGTTGGTACTATCTGCTGATTTCCGAAGGAGGTACTGAATATGGGCACAAGGTAACCATTGCCCGTAGCCGGGATATTGACGGCCCGTATGAGGGTAATCCCGCCAACCCCATCCTGACGCATATAAACAAAAACGCACAGAACAGTCCGATACAGGGAACCGGTCATGCCGATCTGATAGAAGCTCACGATGGTTCGTGGTGGATGGTATGTCTCGCATTCCGTCCGCAAACCGGCTCGCATCATCTGCTGGGGCGCGAAACGTTTATTGCACCTGTACGATGGGATAAGAATGCCTGGCCTGTGGTAAACGGAGATGGAACCATAGCCTTACAGATGGATGCCCCCACTCTTCCACAGCAACCTTTTGTATCGAAAGCTCCCCGCACCACCTTCAATACCGAGAAACTGGGACCGGAATGGATCTATCTGCGCAATCCCAAACAAGAGAACTACATCCTGAATGGTAAGACACTCCGATTGAAAGCAACTTCCGCCAATCTGAACAGTATGGACTCTCCCACTTTCATCGGCCGCAGACAGCAACATATCGGCTTCACAGCCGGAACATCCGTTGAACTACAGAAAGGACAACCGCAGGACGAAGCCGGAATAACGGTATTCATGGAAAATCATTCGCACTATGACCTTTTTGTAAGGCAGGATGCTAAGGAACAGCAGTCTATCATCCTGAGATATCAGTTGGGAGAGCTGAAACATATAGAAAAGGAAATCAATATCCCTCAAGGAAAAGTGCAGCTGCAGGTCAAGGGGAATAATGAGTTCTACTCATTCGGCTATTCCACCGCCGGAAATAAATTCCAGGAAATAGCAAAAATGAACACGCGCTACCTCAGTACCGAAACTGCCGGCGGATTTACCGGTATCATATTGGGCTTGTATGCCGTATCCGCCTCCTCAAAGGCACAGGCTGACTTTGATTATTTCGACTATCAGGGAAACGAATAAGCCGGAGGCGAAACATTTCACATTCATAGTATTCGAAAGCAATTTTATATAACAAATATACAAAACGGCATAAAACAAGTAATTTTGTCAGAATTTTAGTGACATTTTGTTAATCAGCGAAACTAAAATCAATTGGCATACGTTTTGCGATTATGTTTGTGAACGACGGTTCAAGAACCGCATGGGAGTGATTAAGAAACGGCTCCCGAAAGCAGTTCAAGACCGGAAGTTCAGAACTAACCGAATGTTTAACTTAAAGGATAGGAGACTAAAATTATGATGCCTGTTAGAAGAACTCAAAATTGGTTACCAAGTATCTTCAATGATTTCTTTGATAACGAATGGATGGAAAAAGCCAATGCAACCGCTCCGGCTATCAACGTGCTGGAAACGGAAAAGGAGTACAAAGTAGAATTGGCTGCTCCGGGAATGACCAAAGATGACTTCAATGTTCATATCGACGAAGACAACAATCTGGTTATCAGCATGGAAAAGAAGACTGAAAACAAGGAGGAAAAGAAAGACGGTCGCTATCTGCGTCGCGAATTCTCATACTCTAAGTTCCAACAGACCATGATATTGCCGGACAATGTGGACAAGGAAAAGATTGCAGCACAAGTAGAAAATGGCGTGCTGAACATTAATCTACCGAAGTTCTCAGCCGAAGAAAAACAGAAGAATAAGAAATCTATTGAAGTGAAATAAGGTTTCCGGTGAACCCAACAGATGTATTAACCAGAACGGGCAGCTTCTCGCAAGAGAGGTTGCCCGTTTCTTTTTATATCTCCGGATGTATTTATTTCGCCTTACGCGCTCCTTTCAGAAAACGATTGGTCAGCCATTTGCGTACCGGTTCGTCATAGAGCTTCAGGCAGGCATAAGCAAGGACGAAAGCTCCGACAAAGGTCAGTATCATATAAGGAAGACCTTCGGTGATGGTCG
>ERZ826016.599-NODE-599-length-43180-cov-184.322087_pt1 | contig 43180 bp, 36 predicted proteins | sample MGYA00519872_ERZ826016 | MGnify/ENA primary metagenome ERZ826016 (study PRJEB31778, sample SAMEA3449218) | human gut metagenome | biome: human gut; feature: human-associated habitat; material: faeces | place: United Kingdom | collected 2010/2012 ... | reverse complement strand
AAGCTTGTCGCAACATATATTGGAGCTGCCGCATAGCTTTTTTACCGAACCATTGAAAAGGTACTTAAATGATATAAAGAGCACTGGGGCATGGACACTATAAGAGGTAAGCGGCATAAAGACTAAAATGGCATGGCAGTATGCACGCCGCCATGCCATATAGTGCTTGAGTTATAACTCCGGCACCGCCAACCAACGGACATTATCATTGCCAGAATAATGAATCAGCGGGTCGTAGCGGACTAATTGATAAGAAACAATCTTTAACTCCATGTTGATTATTGCAAGGATTATTACCTGTTCTTTTTCCGGTTTGCAGTCGGAATCCGTGAATTTATGCCATTCAGGAGAGGGGTTCCTGTCGGCCCACTCAGCACCTCTTATGAAGCAGCATATATTGGGGACAGGATATTCACTGTCCTTGAATATATCTTTAGCGGCGGCTTCTATTTCTTCTCTGCGTGTCATATCTATTTCTTTTAGTTGTCAAAACCAGTCAGGATTGCTTGCCCTCATCAGTTCAGTAAGGTTTTTATCATCCAGTTTCAAATCACATTCATTGGTATAAAAGAAAATCTCTTCATCAATTTTCTCCGCCTCTTTGTCGGCAAAACCGTTGCAGTTGTCGGTCATCGGATACGGCATAAGTGCGTCAAGCAGTTTAAGACCGGCGATAATCAGCGGCTCTCCGTCATTGCTTGAAAGCACACGGCAGGTGTAGGTCTCATCACGATAGGTGATTTCGGTTGTTGTCATTATAACATTGTTTTTTAAGTTGTTATTTCCCTCATTTTTAATTCATTTCCGGGAGGGTTGCCGTGAAATTTTACAGGCTTCAGGAAGGATACCTGAAAGGATTAAGACAAGGCTGCCACAGCAGCACGGGTGATGCCGTGGCACGGTGCCGTCGGGCCTTGACATATCCGTAGGTGTCCTTAATTTTGCCGACATAAAATCACGCGACTCCTTACGGATGGATTCATGCAATGGCTTATAAAGGTCAGGGAATAATATAACAGGGTCGGACTGAGCAAAAGAAAAGCGGCCCGGAGACCGCAAATCTCATGAGGGAGAACCGTATCAGGCGGCTTTCTTCGACTTCTTGGATGATTTCTTGGCGGAAGACTCAGGCTGTTCCTCCATTTCGGGAGTACGGTGGAACTTCATTGCCACGAGAACGACACGCTGGTTTTTCTTGCCGTCGGTACCCGTCCATTCCTCGGGCTTGAAGTAGCCGGTTACGGTGATGTGCTCGCCTTTCTTGAGGCGGTCGAAGGAGGCGAGGTTCTCGTTCTTGCGCCATGCCTCGATGTTGATGAGGGCAGACTTGAATGATGTCTCACCGGCTTGGTTCTTTTCGGCGCGGCTTACCGATATGGCGAAGCGGGCTACCGATGCGGTGTCGAAGTTGCGGATCTGGGCGTCGTTTGCGATGAAGCCGGAGAGTTCGAAGGTGTTGCTGATTTTCTTCATGTCTGTAAATTTTTAGAAGTGAGTAAATTAATTTTATGTGCATTTCAGGGTGTGCGGCTTCAGTGGCAGCCAAGGGTTGTGTGAAACAATACTCTTTCCATAAGAGAGGCACGAACCTATGGGAAGGAAGATTTTTCACACGTTCATTGGCAGAGCGACCTTGCGGAAGCGTCCACGGGACATCTTCAAGATGTCGCAGCATACAACCTTTGCGCAGTAAAATGATTGGCTCTTGCTTCGCCCGGAAAATTGGACATGGAAAGAAATCGGGATACTTGCACTCCGGTCCGCAGACAGTCTCGGATACGCTGATACAAAGCGAATGACCATCGACCCATAAGAGACAGAAACTCCGGTCTGATGTGAGATAGTAAAATCTATTCTTCCCATGAGTGACACAAAGAGAATATCTATTGGGGGAGCATCGCCTGTGAAGCACGAATGAATCTGGCACAGTTGCCCGACTGATGGTAAAGACAACGACGCTCCTCGTTGTCAAGGCACATTACTAAAAAGATTGAAGTTTTCTGTCAAAATCAGAGAAGCAACAGAACAGCTTAATGCAAGTGAAACAATAGCCGACAATAGAAAAGGACATTGAATAATATAAGGGGATACCAACTCAGATACCAACTGAAATACCAATAGAAATGGATGAGGAAATAGCGATCTCCTACCTTAACATTCATAAAAATGAGTTATCTTTGTAAAAATGATTTTATTTAAAACCATGGTAAAATTTGACTATTCAAAAATCTCTTCTGAAGATATAAATTCAGGTAAATACGTTTTTAAAGATGTTTTTGCTGTGTATGATTACATAAAGTCGAAGGGGTGGAATATTGGATGGTATGCTGCGCCGCAGTTTGAGATAATGGAATTGGATAAAAACAATATCGTAGCATCTCCATTGCCGATGCAGCCTTTATATAGAGGACAAAACGCATTTTTCGAAAAGTGCGTGCCATCGTTATATAGAAGGAATTGGACCAATCTTCAAACATTGGAACGCCTTGTACAAATCGAGGATTTTAAACATATACTTCAAGATAATCCAGAGATTCAAGACAATATAAAAGGTGGACTTTCCATTAACTATAATGGATTAGCACAACATTATGGAATAGAAACTAATATTATTGATCTTACAAATAGCTTTGGTGTTGCAGCGTTTTTTGCGACAACAGACTATAACCAACTGGATGGTTCATATAGACCAGTCATGGAAATTATTAGGAAAGGAGTTATTTATTTTCTCCCAATGGGAATTTTGGGATTTGGTCCAACTAGTAAAAATCAGATTTGGCCTATTGGAATGGAGGCCTTGGTCAGACCTGGTGAACAACGAGGTTTTGGGGCTTACCTAAATGAAAACCAAGACTTCCATGCTCTTGTAGGGAGTAAATTCTTCTTTTGGCAAAATGCAAAAGCTTCAATTGAATGTCAAAGAAGATTTGGTTACGGCGCTCTTCTATTTCCATACGATCCTATGGCAGAAAAAGTTTGGAATATGAGAAAGTATAGGATTTACGGCAAAGACTCGATAATAAAGGTCGTTGAGAATAATCAAGAATTGGGCTACGATACTTCAGACGCAATAAAGGCACTGATAGACAGTGGTTGTGTAGTTACAGAGACTACACCTTACCGGTATACTGTCGATGAAATAAAGTTTATCACAGAATGTTACCATAAGCGGTATCCGGGAAGTTTCCCAGAATAGAAAAGAGAATGACAACTTTAGAAAAAGAACAAAAACTGTCCGACTATATCAAAGGATGGTCTAATTCGAGGCTAACAGATTGGTAGTTATTCCATAAGTCAACCTCAATAGATAGGCGTACAGTAATTTACCTATTGAAGGATGGTCCTAGACTATTGGAACTCCTAAATTCGGTGATGGGGTATATAGAAGAGTTTCTCCTATTTGATGACAATGAGACCCTCATTCCGACTAAATTTTCATCTATTGACGAATTTCTTCAGTCCATTGATATTAACTATAATTACTATAAGTCTCAATATCATCTTTTGGAGAAAAACATCGAGGGGAGAGAATACTTCTTATATAGTCATTGATATGATTAAGATTATTCAATCTTTCAAGGCAATGAGAGACAGGTATCAAGATGGGTTATATCTTCCTACGCCATACCAGCAGGCTATTTCCTATTTATATAATGGTGATATTGATAACTTTGTCGATATCATAGGTAGCCTGATGAATGATGTTCCATATACCATCTGTAAGATTGAGCGTGATGAAGGATATTATCACACTCTTTTCCATGTTATTACATCGCTTTTAGGGTTCCGGCCAATTTCTGAAAAGGCTACAACCATTGGGAGAATGGATATGCGAATTGAGACTCCTGACGCGATTTATATTTTGGAGTTTAAATATTCAGATAATAATAAAGACATGTCTAACGATGCATTTCAACAGATTCTTGATCGAAATTATGGTTTGCAAGACCATATAAGTTTAAGAGAATCTATGGAATCGGCATAAGTTTTTCAGGAGAGACTAAATGTATCAATGGCATGATACATAAAGTCATATAATCCTCCTTTCTATAGCGTTATATTGTAATCATTAATATTTAAACATTTTTTAGAGCGATTTAAATCTGCTCGTTGTCAATGGATAATATGTACTTCCAACAAAGTAAATTCCAATGCTGATTTTATAGAGTTAGCCCGTTCACTGAACAATCTCAGAGAACGGGTAATACTGTTTTATCAATCAAGAATACTTATCAGTTCTTTCTTGAGGTCGTCATCAATCTCTCTGTAACGGGCGAAGGCACGGCTGCCATCCTTATGTCCGCTTAACGCACCAACGAGATTCGGATCCTTTACCTTTTTGTAGAGGTTTCCGACAAAGGTACGCCGGGCAAGATGGCTACTCGCCAACTCGTTGATGGGTCGTTTCTCTTCCTGGCCGGTGGCTGCATTCAGAATAGTCACCATTCTTGTAATACCACAGACAGTAAATATCTTCTTTATAGCGACATTGTATTTCTGCTGGCTGATGAATGGAAAGAGTCGTCCTTCCGGGTCTTTACCTTTATATTTCTCAATAAGATCAAGACCTCTCTGATTAAGAGGGACACGGATTGTAGAAGCTCTGTCCTTCAGCGTCTTGGAAGCAATATATTCGATTGCTCCGTTTATAATATCCTTATGTGTAAGGCGATACAAGTCAGAGACGCGACATCCTATAAGAGTGTGGAATATAAAGATATCTCGCGGGGTCTCAAGTGAAGGATTGTCTGAAAAATCATGAGCCGCTATAATGTCCCGTTCTTCAAGAGAGATATAGTATGGAGTGCCATATCGTTCTGTTGTATTTCCTTTATATTTAGTGAAAGGCTGTTCTTCCATGAGCTTCTGCTCGATGCAGTCCCGAAAGAAATATCTCAGACATGCAAATAAACTGACGATTGTATTATCGCCCTTAGGTAGAGGCCTAGCTTTCTTCCGAACTTTTCGAGTATCACACGGGTGCTTCTCATATATTTGGGGATATTTTTCATATAATTCTCCTTCGCTGCGAAGAAACTTCTCAAAATCATTGATATCCTCGACTTTGAAGTTATAAAGAGTAAGTCTGTATGTATGTATCCGTTTAATTTTGCGGTACATCTCAAAGCGTTGGAGAGCACGTTTTAGCACTTCATAACGCTTTTTCCGCCAAAGGGATACCTGGCGAGTTTCTATGAATTGCTCAAGAGTCTCAAAAAAATCAGGTTCTTTCGTTTCCTTAGTTTCCGTCTGTTCATAAGTACCCTTGCGAGGACGACCAACTCTCCTCTTTGTCTCATAAGATGTACAGTTCGACTTCGTATCACCATAAAGTTCAGAGGAGGGCTTAAGAAATTTATATATCTGCTCTTGAAGATATTCGGTGGTCAATGTTGAGTGCGGTTCCTCAATACAAATATCGCACAAATGAGACTCAAGAGCATCAAGAGTCTTATTTAATTGATGAAGTTCCATGAAGATGGTACTTCCGGGTTTACCCTTCTTTATTTTATTCTGTTCTGAGTCATAATTATCCGGATTTATGAACAAGTTGCTTTTAAGTCTTACCTGTTGTCCGTGATTTATATTCACCCTTAACAGGATTTCAGATTTGCCGTTCAAGGCTCTCTTTTTTGAAAGGGATCTTTTAATTGTTGCCATAGAGAGTTGAAATTATGAGTTTAACGAAGTTTTGGATATAAAGGTTTCATTGATGGACCCTCATTTTAACACTTTACTTCCTGAGACTAAAGTTAATACAAATCCATGAATCTACCAAATTTTTGTCTGCAAAATGTCTGCAAAACGATTCTCATTATATCCAATAGGTTTTTTAATAGTAATCAAAAATAGTCTATTTGATTGGCGTAATATACAGATATATAGTATATTAATGTGGAAAGTGTAAAAGTTTCACTTTGAAACTTTTCAAGCAAAATTGAGGAATATTCGTGTCCTTATCTCGGACACTTCGAAAAATCGCAGTTAACTTCATGTTAGTTGCGATTTTTCTTTTTTTCTACGCTTTCGGTTGTTAATCGATGTCGCTGCCATCTTTGAGCGCCTGACCTAACCATGCAAATATGCAGAGTATCATAATGAGGAATGCCATAATTAATTAATTTAGATGTTTGGTGGGGATCTGCCGATTCTTTGGTGCGAAATTAATCGCATGATGGGCGGTATCTCTGTATGCCTAAGTTAAAAAGTGTTGTAATAGATTTATTGCCATGCGCCCCTTTGTTACCATTCGCCCAAAAGTGGCTCGGCTCTTCCGTGCCGGATATAAAAAGAAAGAGCCGAATCTTGATGATTCAACTCTTTCTTTGTGTTGCCTTGGAAGGATTCGAACCCTCACAGGCGGAACCAGAATCCGACGTGCTACCATTACACCACAAGGCAATTATTATCGGTTTGCGTGTGCAAAGTTATAAGGTTTGTCGCGATTCTCCAAATGTTTTGGCAACTTTTTTTCAAGTATTTTTGCGCTTATTTCTTAATCCTCATTAGACCAGACTGTTTTGCTGACACAAATGTGACCGTATTACCTTGTGGCAATTATAGACGTCCTTGAATAATTAATGTTATTTGTTTGAAAATAATATTGTGAATCCAAAAATTATTCGTATCTTAGAGCGAGAGAAAATTGTGCCTATGAAAAAACTCGAAAGTATTCTTTTTAATATCAACCTGCCTGATCGCAAGGCTTACCAGGGTTCGCTGCTCATTGCAGAGCCGTTTCTCAGGGAATGTTATTTCAATCATGCCGTCATATCTCTGATTGAGTATAATCCCTCCGGGACTTCCATGGGGCTTGTCCTTAATAAACAGACCAACTACAATCTATCCGATCTTATAAGCAATGTTTCGCGTCCCGATGCCATCCCTGTGTATTGTGGCGGTCCAATGTCTTGCGACAGGATGTATGTGGTCCATCGGCTTGGCGACATTGTACCGGGTTCACGTCTCATCGCTAACGGGCTCTATGTCGGCGGCGATTTTGAGATGTTGATTGATTATGTCAACTCCGACATGCCTTTGGAGGGCTATGTCAGATTTTGTCTTGGATACAGTGGATGGGGTGCAGGTCAGCTTGACGAAGAATTGCGCAAAAAAGTGTGGGCTGTTGCGTCTGTTTCTGATACCGAGAATCTGCTTGCCGGTTCTGAAGACGCTTATTGGCATCGTCAGGTGAAACAAATGGGACGCGATTACCGGGGATGGCTTTATCATCCTCAGAATCCAAGAATGAACTGATTATTCATATCCATGCAGATACGCCTTGCGCGTTGAATTGTGTCATTGCGTTTCACGGTATTGCATAATGCCGTGCCTGTTTCTATTGAGTGCTATATAATAAAAAAAAATTGATTGTCATCCCGACAACCAATCTTAGTTAACCTTAAATCTAATACCATGAAAAACACGTTACAAAGGTAAGACATTCTTGGTATATACCAAAATATTTTGTGACAAAATGCCGCATTATTAACATTATTTTAATATTTGTGCTATTTTAATCGCGGTTATGGTAGAATTTAGCCATTTTATCTCTCCTTCCCGGATAAAAAGAAAGATGGTACCGGTCAAAAGTCCGATACCATCTCTCACGTTTCAACTATTTATTTATGAGAACCTCAGTGCCCGGTATCACTACCCGATAAAGAGGACGAGGGATGTGAAAAAGCGGGTAATATCACTGTTTTCATTACTTATAACAATCTAAAACCATTTGTGGAAGCCGGTTTGTGCGATTTTATAGCCTAAAAACGCTTAAAAAAAGCAAATCAAATAACAAATTAATGCTAATATTATCAAATTAACTTAATCCTTTAACATTCAGAGGCTTTTTAGTCAATTCCGGAAGACTTTGAAAATGTCACTTCATGCTGTCGTTAAACTTTGCATAAGCGTCTTTAAGAGTGCGGAGCGGTCCGCGCAACCGCTGTGTCAAGGCAAGCAGGTCGTCAATGCGACGACGGTATTCCTCCAGGATGTCATTGGCAAAAAGATAGTTCAATGTGTCGGCAAACATGGTTAAGGCGGTGCCTTCCTGCGACTCTTTTATCCATCCTCTTGACGAAACGGCATGGCGGCAGATAGCCTCTACGAGCCACAGGCGGAGGTCGGCTATTAACCTTGGACTCGGGTGCAGGGTAGTGAATTCCTTGATTGCTTTCTTGCAAACCGACGTGCGCCCCTTCGCTCTTCCTTTTTGCGGAAAAAATTCCTTGGTTATGACAGCCTTGTATTTCTCATGCATTTTCTTTTCATCGGGATTCACGTAATATTCCAGATATTCCCTGGCATCCTTGCGCGCGTCATACAGTTCCAGCATCACCTCTATAAGCTGCTCGCGCGTAAGCTCCTTCAATTGCTTCTTCAATGTAGTCTTTGACATATCCTCCAGATTGTTAGTATTGACATTACAGTCTTTAATACAAAATTAGTCATTTTTATTTCGGTCGTACAACTCGAAATCCCGATTTAGCAATTCCTAACAATTTGATTGATGTCTCCGGTTGCTCAAGGGTATATATATATCATTATTTTACATCAGCATCAAGTATGATTTTAGCCATTGTTGTCATCGGTACTATTTTTCCCGGAGAGAATATAGTTTCTATAATAGAGCCACATCAAAATTTATCAATAAAACTCGAAGATCTACGACAATATTAATCTATGTCTTTTTAGTGTGTTTGCTTTAACCCGCAATTTGTTGAATTGGCTCTGATGGCAATTGCTCGATTTTTAGTATTTTTGCATTCACGCTGACTGAGTCGGCTAAAAAACATTGGTGTAGTGAAAAATTTTACTGACATGTTGCGAAAAACCAGGCGCACAATATTTTTGATTGTAATGACGATGTGTATCATGCATGCCGCAGGCTGCAACAGTAACGAAAAAGTCATTTCTGTTTCAGCATCTGAATTTGAGAAAGAAATCAATGTCGGCTCCGTACAATTAGTTGACGTCCGCACACCGGAGGAGTTTGCCGACGGACATATCGCAGGAGCCTTAAATATCAATGTCAAGTCTGATGATTTCCGACAGAAGGCTGAGAAAGCGCTGTCGAAAGACTCTGTCGTGCTCGTCTACTGCCGCAGTGGCAGGCGTTCGCTGGATGCAGCGAAGATTCTGATCGAACTCGGATACAAGGTGATAAATCTCAAAGGTGGAATCATTGAATGGAGTGAAGCCGGACTTCCGGTAGACGATGGACAAAATTGAGCTGGAGAAACAGGTGGTCGCTCAGATGATTGCTATATATTGCCATCGCCATCATCATGCCGACAGACAGGAACTGTGCGATGACTGCCGCGCATTGCTGAGTTATACGCATCAGCGGCTCGACCATTGCCCGAAAGGTGGGCATAAGACAAGTTGTCGGAAGTGTGAGATACATTGTTATGCGCCGGAGAAGCGCAGTCGCATACGTGTGGTGATGAAGTATGTGGGTCCGCGCATGATATTCATTCATCCCCGGTCAGCCATACGGCATCTGATTTCGGAACTGACTTGAATTCATTGTTACGAGAATTTCCCGGGTTCCCGATTTTTTGTATATTTGCGTGTAAGATTGCATAATGCAAGTATTAGAATCCAAATTACTGATAATTATGAAAACGATAACCTTCTCTCTTATAGCCATGATGTGCTGGGTTGGAGTGTCAGCCCGGACCAATGTTTCTTCAGGATTTCAGGAACTTGACGAATGGACTGAGCAGTGTCTGACCGATAGACCGTATGCTCTGGGCTACCCCGGCAATTATGACGGCAACCTCGATGGATTTTATAAATGGTATACGGCGAATAATCTGGGGAATGTGTTGATTAACAACGCCGGAGACCCCTTTGAGAAGAGCGGCGCACTGTCGTCGGCGAAATTTGAGCGCGATGTGATAGAGTTTTTTGCCCCTCTTTATGGCTTCGACACAAGCGATCTTTGGGGAATAGTGACAATGAGCGGAACCGATGGTAATAACCACGGCATATATTTCGGGGTGAACTATCTGAAGGGGAAGACCGGGAAAATACCTGTCGTTTATGTCTCCGACGAGGCTCATTATAGCAACTACCGCCTTTGCGATGTCCAGAATCTTGATGTAAGGCTTGTAAAGAGCAACGACATGGGTCAAATGGTGCCTGAAGAACTCGAAAAATCGCTCGACCCCACGCGCCCTGCGCTCATCATCTATGCCATGGGGTCTACCTTCAAAGGAGCGATTGATGACCAGAAGGCTCTCCAGGAGGTATTGGACCGTCATCCCGAAATACCGGTATATCGGCATGTCGATGCGGCTCTTTTCGGCGGATACCTGCCATTTACCGAATATCGCGATCTGGTAAGCCGCAAAGTGATGGAGTTTGAATCGATTTCCATTAGCGGCCATAAGTTTTTTGGCATTGACAGCCCCTGCGGACTGTTTATTACCACCAGGAATATCTATGATAATCAGAATCCCTTTGACGTACCCTACTTGAATGCCAATATGCGGATGATTAGCTGCTCGCGTTCCGGCACTGACCCGCTTAAATTCTGGTGGCTGACAAAGACCATCGGAGTCGACGGTTGGACGGATCAGGCTCGGAGGATGATGGACAATACAAAATATCTCATGTCGGAACTCCGGCGTATTGACTGGGATTGCTGGAACAACACTTACAGCAATACTGTGTTTTTCCGACGCCCGTCAGACGAGATTGTTGTCAAATATAATCTCGCCAATAGTTTTGACGATCGCTTCGGTGGGAATCTATCGCATGTGGTAGTAATGCAACATGTCACACGGGAAATGATAGATCTATTTATCTCCGATCTGGAAAAAAGCGAAAGCGCTTCGCGATGACGCCACCGGGTTCTCATCCCGTCGTTCTTGAGTAATCGGGACTGTCGGGATTAGTACTGCAGATAGATGAAGGGGACGATGTCGCTTTGCCGTACCTGAATGATGACGAGGAGCACTATAGCGAGGATTATTGCCTGCAGAAGGAGTGGGAGAGCGATGTAGCCGCGTTGGAGGGCGTTACTCCAGCGGTCAGGCATGAAATGGAGTATATAGGCTGCCGCCATGATGATGACTATAAGAAGATAGCCCTCGACAAATTGCGGGGCGATTTCAGGATGGAAATTGGTGAAAATCTGGGTTAGCATATCCCTGACATTTTCCATCGAGCGTGAACGGAAAAACATCATTCCGAAAGCCATGAGATTGAATGTCAGAAACACATTGGCGGCAACCCGCCACCATTTTCCCCGGTTCTCTTCCTTGACACGCGGCAGTACGCGCCGTGCCGTCTTGTGTGCCACAAGCAGGAAGCCGTTCCATGCGCCCCAGATTATATACATCCACGATGCGCCGTGCCACAAGCCGCCTATAAGCATGGTGTTAAACAGATTGGCGTGGTTGCGCGTCTTTGAGCAGCGGTTGCCCCCCATCGGTATGTATAGGTAGTCGCGAAGCCATGTGGAGAGCGATATATGCCAGCGGCGCCACCATTCCGAGGGATTCTGCGACTTGAACGGGGCGTTGAAATTGTCTTTGAACTGATAGCCGAGCAACAGTGCTATGCCGATAGCCATATCGGAATAACCGGAAAAGTCGCAATAGAGCTGCAGCGTGAAGCCATAAGTGGCGATAAGGTTCTCAAAACCGGAATACATAAGAGGGTTGTCAAACACCCGGTCGACAAAATTGCCGCTGATATAGTCGGCTACGATTACTTTTTTTATCAGTCCGGCTATTATCAGAAACAGTCCCGCGCCGGTTATCGACCGTGTGGCAACGGGATTTGCCTCAATCTGTCCCAGCATATCCTTGGCTCGTACGACGGGTCCCGCGAGGAGAGGCGGGAAGAAGGTCAGAAAAAATGTGTAATGAAGAAAGTTGGTCGCCGGTCGTATGTCACCACGGTAGATGTCGACTATATAGCTTATCGAGCGGAATGTGAAAAACGAAATTCCCGCCGGCAGGATTATGTCAAACGCGTCAAAAGGCTTGTCGGCAAATTCTGCAATCGTGGAAAATATAAGATTCGTGTATTTGAAGTAGACAAGCATACCGATATTGATGATGGCGTTCAACGCCACGATACACTTGCGCACGACCATGTTTTTAGTCCATCCGAGCCATCGTCCGAGCAGATAGTCACTCACACACACTCCCAGCAATATAAAACAGCACTCCGCGCTTGACTTGTAATAGAAATAGAGCGAAAACGCTATGACCATCACTAATTTTGCACCCTGCCATCTTCTCAATAATCGGTATAGAAGGAGAAAGGCAAGAAACAGCAGCAGAAACAACCCTGTATTGAACAGCAACGGGCTTGCCGGGTCGTAGAGCAGCAACGACTTAAGCTTATCCGCGTCAATCACAGGTAATAGTGAACGGAAATTTTCTATGTCAAATGTCGGCAGCTTCATCTGAGTGAATTTTTTAAAGCGTCGTAAAACAGTGCGCCGTGCAGACGGTATCCCTTATAAGAATGGTGTATGCGGTCTTTCGCCATAAGCCCCTCATTGACCCATTGACGTGACGCCCCCGTGCCTCCGGCTATCTCATACCAGTCATATACCGGGATTCCGTGTTCATCACCATATCGGGCGATGATATTGCGCACGGTAAGTATTCGTTCATTTACCGTGTAGGTTCGCCGGGAACGCCTTTTCCCCTTTCTGCGCACACGAGTGCTTTTCTGACACTCCATAGGTGTGGTCAGCAATATGTCGCTTGCCGGATATGATTGGCGTATGTTTGTGACAAAAGTGTCGATACTGCGGTATATCTCATCGTCGGTCTGCTTGCCGAATGCTTCATTGGCTCCGAGACTTACGATTATAAGGTCGGGATTTATGTCGCCCATTTTCCGGGCGGCGGGAAGCATATTGTAGCAGTGGTACGTAGCGCCGTTGTTGCCGATGGCATGATAAAGCACACCGCTGCTTTTGCCGTTGGAAAGGACGATTCCGCTGATTGAAGTGCCGCAGCCGGTGGTTAAAGCAAGAGAGACCTCGGTCAACAGTTGCGGCAATGTCACTGTGGTCACTGAATCGGTGTAAGTCGCCGAGAATGCTATCGGGCTATCCTGTGAACTTACCGAGTCAATGAGCAGTGTCCCGCTATGATATATCTTTAATCTGTTAAACGGGTCGGCATTGCCTGTGCGCGACAGTGTGGCTATGGTGAGACTTGTGCTGTCACACACCGGTGATATCCCGACTCCCGTAAATCCCGGTGCAGCATTTTCATTCTGCTTCAAAAGTTTGGATCCATGCCATTTCGATGTACTTTTTATTATGTAATCGCGTGGCTCGTTGGTGCCTGCTAGTTTCAACGGCACAATCAACCCTCTTCCCGCGTTACCATATTCCGCTTGCATAAGGGCGCGGGTTTTGCCGGTAGAGAAATCAGCCTGGATGTGGGAATCGCCGATATGTACTATTGTCAGGGTCGCGGAGTCGGTATGTGCCGCTTTGTAGCGGAGATTGCTCCAGTCGGCGCCGTTAAGTTCAATCCTGTTCTCATTTTGTTTGATAAACGGAGGGATTACATCAAGTTCCTCGTCGGAAAACTCCAGCTGAGGCGTTTCTCTTACCGCGCAGTCAGTAGTGTCGGCTGCCTCTTGTGCTGTGGCAGTGCGGATTGCCGCGATACAAAGAATGGATGCTATTATATTTTTAATTTTCAATCGCATTTACAAATGATTTTACAAATTCTTCGGCAAGCCGTGCGCCGCCTGCATGTGAGAGATGCACGTAATCTTTGTTGGCAAGCGGAGGCTGTGCCGATGCCCACTTTATTATGGCACCCTCGCCACCCATAGCCTCCCGGGTATCCCAGAACACACATCCTGCAGTTCGCGCTGCCGTGCGCTGTGCGTTGACCATCGCTGCGGTCACTGCCATTGACTTGACTTCGGAGCCTGTCTTTTGTCCGCGGTCACCGACTCCCATCATAACTATGTCGGCATTTGGGTAGCATTGCCGTATATGATTGATCACTTTGACCATCAGGCGCGAGTAAGCCGAGTAGTCGCGCTGTGATGCCGACATGGCGTTTATTCCGAATTCAAGGATAATAAGGTCATAGTCGATGTAGCGGCGCATTTCCCCGCTCAATTTCTCATTGACGCGAGTCAATGTCACCCCGGAGAAGCCGCGCGACGACATGCAGTCGACCGAGACACCGCAGTGCTCGTCGAGCCACACTCCTATAGCCGCTACCGAGGAGTCGCTGAGCGACACGGAGAATGAAGGGGCGGCTCCCGATACCTCGATGCATTGGGCCTCAGGTGAGCCTGTTATTTCGTGGGTCTCCCATCCGTCATCCGTACATTTTGTGCGTATGACCGTGTTTTGGGGGCTGACAAACACGAAACGCGACACTCCCCATGAACTTAGATTGTGGTATTTGTTGACTCCTTTGTAGGTTGCCGTCGCTGTAGTGGCATCGGCACTTTTTACCGAATATTGCTCGGTTATTGACATGTAGGCATTCCGTTTTCCCGAAGAACCGGCGTTGAAGACGGTCCATCCGCTGCCCGACTGTCTTACCGACCGTCTGAAACCCGGAAATTCTGAATACATGTTGACATATCCTACACCTCCGCCGCCATAGCGGTCCTGAAGTTTTTCCCTTACATTCTGCGTGAATATGTCGCCTTCGATATAGGAGTCGCCTATCACGGCAATCCGTGCGAGACGGTTGCCGCTCTCGGCAAGCGCCGCCTTGATGCGTGCCAGTCCGTTGCCGTCGGGCGAATAATCCTCCATCTTTACGATGTCGCCTGACCGCGGGTTTATCGCTTCCGGAAGCGGCTTTTCTTCCTCTACGGAATCCTGCGGCGCTGCTGCCGTCTCCTGAGGTCGGGCGACAACGGTTTTTGCGCTGTCTTTCTGCTCTTCAATCGCAGCGATCAGTTCCTTGTCGATATGCAGGTTGTCATTGTCGGCTACGGCTACCGTGGTGTCGCTGCCCGGCAATATATCTCCGATAAGGTTGAAGTCGTTGAGCTTGCCTCCGCTTATTCTTGACAGCGGAAGCAGCGATACTGACGCCACAATGATTACCGCGATGAAAAGTATCAGGAACGGTTTTCCCTTCGGCTCGTCACTCATGGCTTTCCGATTGAATTATTGACATGAGTCGGGCTACCTTTGCCTCCGTTTCCGCCCACTCGTTTTCAGGTGATGATGCAGCCGTGATGCCGCCCCCGGCATACACGCAGTAATTATCCCTGTCAAATCTTACACTGCGCAGGTTGACAAAGGTGTGTAGACCGCTCTCATCGTTTACTCCCACATAACCTCCGTAGCATCCACGGTCATGACTCTCGTATCGGGCGATATTGTCCAGCGCGGCGGTCAACGGCACACCGGCGAGCGCAGGTGTCGGACTGAGCCGGTGGAGCAGGGGAAGTATCGCCCCGTCATATCGGGCGGTGATGCGGTGACACAGATGTTCGATTTCGCCATAGCCTACATTTTCCGCTTCGTGGACTTCCGGGATAATTCCTCCCGCACGGAATAGATTTACGATATAGTCGGTCACGAAATTGTGTTCCGCGATGTTTTTGCTGTCCCACGGCAGGTTGCTGCGTACTCTTGTACCGGCAAGCGACATTGTCGTGATGACCGATGTCGCTTTGTCGCGTGACAGGATTGTTTCAGGTGTCGCGCCGAGCCAGCCGCCGGTCTGCTTGGTATAATACATAAAACGGAATGTGGAGGGGTATGCCGCGAAATAACGGTCGGCAATCTTCACCCAGTCGATGTCAGACGCACTCCCGCATATTACACGTGATATGACCGTCTTGCCGCCGTCACGCTTCAATGTCGCTGTAAGATTCCTGATGTCACGCAGATATTTTTCGCGAGGCGTAGACTTTTCTTTCCACGCTGATTTCACAGGTATCTCACCATTCTGACCCATGACGCTCCGGCAATCCCATTGCGGGCGTATCAATACCGGCACGGGATAACGGTTCATGAAGCTGTTAATGAAAAATCCTTTCATATCGCTTTCATCGCCGCTCCAAGGCGTTCCGTCGTCGGCAATGAAAGTCAAGTCCGGGCTTCCCGGCATCGCGTACACTGCGAAATTTATCCCGTTGGCGAGGCAATATCGTGCCGCCTCTGCAATCTCAGTAGATAACATCATATCTCCGCTATGAGATCGAAAAACTGGGAGTCGACGATGCGCACATCGTAAAATTCCCCTTTTTCAAGCTTCCGGCTCTTTTTTATCAGCACTTCCTGGTCAACTTCCGGCGAATCCCACTCGGTCCTGCCCACATAGTAGTCATCTTCCTCGCGGTCGACAATCACGCGCACTGTAGTGCCAATCTTCGCTTCATTCAGTCGGGCGGCTATCTCAGCCTGCATGTCCATTATCTCAGAAAGACGCTGCTGCTTCACTTCATCGGGTATGTCGTCGCTGAAATGCTTTGCACCGTATGTGTCTTCTTCCTCACAGTAGGCAAATGCGCCCATGCGCTCGAAGCGTTGTTCGCGTACAAATTCTTTCAGCTCCTCAAACTCTTTCTCTCCTTCGCCTGGAAAACCGGTCATCAGGGTTGTGCGGATATGTATGCCGGGCACACGCCGACGTATTTCGGCAAGAAGCTCGCGGGTCTGTTCGCCGTTGATATGCCTGCGCATGTTTGTGAGCACGTTGTCGCTGATATGCTGCAGGGCGATGTCGAGATATTTGCACACATTGTCATGTTTCGCCATCACGTCGAGTATATCCATCGGGAAGTCGGCGGGGTAGGCGTAGTGCAGACGTATCCATTTCACGCCGGGTATCCCGGCGATGCGGTCGATAAGCTCGGCGAGACGGTGACCGCCGTAAAGGTCGGTGCCGTAGCTTGACAGGTCCTGGGCTATGATGTTGAACTCTTTTACACCGCGCGAGGTGAGGTCGGCGACTTCTTTTAGTATTTCCTCGATGGGGCGTGACTTGAACCTGCCGGTGATAAGGGGTATGGCGCAGAACGAGCAGAAACGGTTGCATCCCTCCGCGATTTTGATGTAGGCATGATGACGCGGGGTGGTTATCACCCTGTCATATTCCGATGTCGCCGGATTTTGGCGTGACAGCATAGTCACAAGTTCGTGCCAGTCAAACTTGCCGTACCACCCGTCGACTTCCGGCATTTCAGCCTTCAGCTCGTCAAGGTAACGCTGCGACAGGCAGCCCATCACGTACAGGGATTTTATTTTACCCTTGTTTTTAGCGTCGATATATCGGAGTATCATGTCGATAGACTCCTCTTTGGCATCGCCGATAAATCCGCAGGTGTTTATCACGGTGATGTCACCGCGTGAATGTTCGGGCTCGTGGCAGGCATCAAACCCGTTTCTTGCAAACATACTTAGCAGCCGCTCGCTGTCGACAAGATTTTTGGAGCAGCCTAAGGTTATGACATCGACTTTTTTTCGAGCCATAGTGAATATAGTTTTTTAGTTTCGCAAGCTCATTAAATGTTTAGGGTTTAAGGTTTAGAGCCTAAGATGACCGATGTTGGCAGAAAACGTCAGATTACAATCGGCTTTATAACCTTATAACCTTTTGAACCTTCAACTTTCGCTTGCGAAAGTTGAGTAGATTACTTATTGTCGCCGAACAGTGACTCTACAAACTCTTTTTTATGGAATACCTGGAGGTCATCGATACCTTCTCCAAGACCGATATATTTGACCGGAATCTTGAACTGGTCGCTGATGCCTATCACGACGCCACCTTTCGCCGTACCGTCAAGCTTGGTTATGGCAAGCTCGTTGACCTTCGTGGCGGCGACAAACTGGCGCGCCTGCTCGAAGGCATTCTGTCCCGTGGAACCGTCAAGCACCAGAAGCACTTCATGAGGCGCATCGGGCACTACCTTCTGCATCACGTTCTTTATTTTGGTCAGCTCGTCCATCAGACCCTTCTTGTTATGAAGACGGCCCGCGGTGTCGATGATTACCACGTCGATATCGTTTGCCTTTGCCGACTGGAGGGTGTCAAACGCCACCGATGCCGGGTCGGCACCTAATTTCTGTTTGATGACGGGTACACCGGCGCGTTCGCCCCACACATCAAGCTGCTCTACGGCGGCTGCGCGGAATGTATCGGCGGCTCCGAGCATTACCTTGTTGCCCGCTTTCTTAAACTGATGGGCAAGTTTGCCTATGGTGGTGGTCTTGCCTACACCGTTGACTCCGACTACCATTATTACGTGGGGCTTGTGGGATGCCGGCACGGTAAAGTCATCAAGCGACGACTCATTGTTGTTTTCGGCAAGAAGCTCGGTTATTTCCTCGCAGAGCAGATTGTTGAGTTCCGATGAATTGACATATTTGTCGCGAGCCACACGCTTTTCTATGCGCTCAATTATTTTCAGCGTCGTCTCCACACCTACATCGGAGGTGATGAATACTTCCTCCAGATTGTCGAGTATCTCGTCGTCAATCTTCGACTTGCCGGCGACGGCACGAGCCAATTTTGAGAACACACCCTGCTTGGTGCGTTCCAACCCTTTGTCAAGAGTCTCTTTTTTCTCCTTGGAAAAGAAACTGAATATACCCATCGGAATATAAAATAATGAATTACGCTGCAAAGATACTAATTTTTTGTCTTTACAGCGTAATCCGTGATGACTTTAATATGGTTTGTGCACACGTTTTACGGTGCCGAGTTGTACACCGTCGACAGCGTGTATGCCGGGTCGTCGGAGGTGGCGGCTTTTACCATGAGATCGATTATCTCCTTGCCGTTGTTGAGATAATTGCCGGTGGCATGGTCGAGCAGTCCCGAACACTCTCTGCCTGCATCGCGGCTGCCGTTGTCCCAGTATATTGCAGGCATTCCGTATTCGCGGGCGGCTTTGCAAACATATTCGAGGTAATACTTGCGGAATTTCTCGGCGCGGTCGCTGCTGCGGTGTACACATCCGGTCTCGCCGATATATACGGGGATGCCTTTGCTGACAAATCGGTCTCGGAGTTTACCGAAAGTGTCTTTTATTGCGTCTTCATCGCCGTATGTGGCTTTCTTCCCTGCGGCTCCTGTGTGTCCCCATTCGCTGAATTTGTCCTCAAGTGAAAATTCGGTGGGAGCATAGTAGTGTACCGATACCATCAGGCGACCGGGTGTCGGGTCGGAGGGAAGTACGAAGCTGCCGGTTAAGGCAAGGTCGGGATTGGTACAGTAGCTCGGCACGGCGAGATAGCGCGTGGAGTTGTTGCCGCCGGTTGCGCGCACTGCATCGACAAATGTCTGGTTCCAGTCGTTGAGGGTGCGGTATTGCTTGCCGCCATCCTTGCGGTTGTCGCCCCAGCCCCAGCCACCGTCATGGATTTCGTTGAGGCTTTCGAAGATAAGAAATTCGCCCTTGTCGCTGAATTTAGACGCAATCTGGGTCCACATCGCCTTTAGCTGTGCTTTCACGCGCTCGTTTATCGCCGGGTCATTGGCTGCTCCCTTGATGTCAAGCCAGTGTTTGCCGTCGGCTCCGTCATGGTGTATGTTTATGATTGCCTTCAGTCCTGCTTTTTCGGCGTAATTCACCAGTTCGGCAACGCGGTTGAGCCATGCGCTGTCGATTGTGTAGTCGGGTGCCTCGCCGAAATGTCCGAGCCAGGTGACCGGTATGCGCACAGTCTGTATGCCTGCCGATGCGAGGCGGTCAAATAGTGCCTGGGTGGCTTTGCCGTTGCCCCATGCGGTCTCTGAGGCGACATTATTGTTGTAGGCGTCCATCTGGTTGCCGAGGTTCCATCCCATGCCCATGCTCTGAGCAAACTTTACAGCCTCGCTCACCGGTACTTCCGGGGTATCCGGCTTGATTGGCTCTTCGGGCTGCTCTTCGGCTTTTGCCGCCTGGGTCACGCTTATCTGTCGGGTGATGTCGGCAGCCGTCACGGTGACGGTTGCCTTGCGCTCCACGGTCGATTCGTTTTTCTTGACCTCGACCGTAAGGGTCGCCTGTTCGGAATTGTTTATCGGCTCTATGGTTGCGATACACCATTCGGGCTGACTTGATGTCACGGTAAGCTCACGGTTGGATTTTACCAGAAAACTTTTGGTGTCGGCGGCGTCGGTATAGTTGATACCGTCGTTGAGCAGATTCTCGTTGATTGTCAGAAACGCCTCCTGTTCGGAAGGTGCGGGATTGTTTTCATCGCCACATGATGTCAGTATCATTGCAAAGATTGCCGTGATAAATGACAGGATTGGTTGGTAGTGCATTGGTTTAAAAAAAGTTAGTTGGTATATATGATAGTGCAAAGATATGATGTTTTTTTGTAATGTGCCTCACGGCAGTAGTTATAAAATGTTAGTAAAAACAGGTGTGCATCGGAATTTTCCGATGCACACCTGTTTTCAATATTGTCGGTAGTCGGGTTTAGTCGACCTGGATTACGAGATAGTTGGAAAGGCTCCAGAACTTCTCCGGATTGGTGATGGTTATCACTACCTGGTCGTTTTCCTTTTCAAGGGTGTAAGAGTCGGCAGGCATGTTGGTGACGATCTTAGCCTTCTTTGAATGGGTCGGGATCACGGTGAGTGAACGCTTGTCAGCCTTGGTGAAGTAGCTCTGCTGGAAATCGGCCTGCAGCAGCTTGGTCTTGCGGAGGAAGCCCGTCTCGATGATTTTTGCCTCTTTCAGTTCCTTCTTGGTGCCTATGGCGTAGTAGCAGGTGTTAAGCTCGTTGGTAAGAGCCTGTGACTCCTCCTGTGCGCGGGTCTTCTCTTCGGTCACGTTTGCCACGGTCGTATTAAGTGAATCCACTTTCGTTCCGAGGTCGGCGATCTGTATCTTTGCCGATGCGAGGTCGTTGCGCAGGGTGGAGATGGTTGCCTCCTGGTTGGCGATCTCAGCCTTGAGGTTGTCGACAGTCTTCTTCAAGGTGGCGTTGTAGCTCTGCGAGTTCTGCAGTTTGTTCTCAAGTTCGGCAAGACGTTCGCGACGATCCTTCAATGCCTGCTGGATTGCCATCATGTCGTTGCGGATCTGGTCTTTGCGCGATTGTGATTCGGCGGTAAGGTCGTTGGTGTTGCTCAGGATTTTTTCAAGATCCTTGATTTGGTTCATACCGTCGGTGATGTCGTTTAATAGCACAAGTAAGCTGTCCTGATTGGCGAGTGCGACACGCAGTGAATCGTCAAGTACGGCGTTTTCGCTTTCTGCCTGCTTAAGTTTCCCGCCATCACATGCTGTCAGAAACACCAGTCCTGCAGCAATAATTGAAACGAATTTTTTCATATCCAATATAATGTTTGAATGATTTATGTTCTAATTTATTTCTGAGTCGGTATTGTCGTTATCGCGGTATTTGTTTCGGTGTACTTTACGTTCCTGCGAATCCTTGTAACCGCTTACAATAATAACGATTTCTCCCTTAGGAATGTTCACTTTAAAATGTTCCGCGAGTTCGGAGAGTGTGCCGGTTACGGTAGTGTCATGAAGTTTGGAAATTTCTCGCGACACTGACGCCTCCCTGTCGGCGCCGCAATATTGGGCAAGCTGTTCGAGCGTTTTTACAAGTCTGAGAGGCGACTCATATATTATAAATGTGCGCGGCTCGCGTGACAGTTCTTCAAGGCGTGTGTTCCTCCCTTTTTTCTGTGGCAGGAAGCCTTCGAAGGTGAATCGTTCACATGGCAGCCCGGAGTTGACGAGTGCGGGTATAAGTGCCGTGGCTCCGGGAAGGGTCTCGACGGTTATGCCGTGGCGCCGGCACTCTCTTACGAGCATGAAGCCCGGGTCGGAGATGCCGGGGGTGCCGGCGTCGCTTATGAGCGATATCGTTTCTCCCGCCTCAAGACGCTCTACTACCGGGGCGGTCGCCGTGTGCTCGTTGAACTTGTGATGGCTTGCCGTCGGCACATTGATGTCGAAATGGCGCAGAAGCACTGCACTTGTGCGCGTATCCTCGCAGAGTATAAGGTTGCTCGACTTTAGGGTCTCGATTGCTCTCGGGGTCATGTCACCGAGATTGCCCACAGGGGTAGGCACTATATACAGTTTGCCGCTCATTTTGCCGAGATATGATGTTCGATTACAGCGATGAAGTCAGCCACGTCGGTCGATGTCTTGTCAAGGCCGAGGGAGTTGTAGAAATAGTCGTGAGCCTCGTCGATTGTCGCCATCGACTCTACGGCATGTAACGCCTCGTTCATCCTTTCATCGGAATTTCCGAAAAGCTCGCGGCGAAACCGGAATCGGTCGTTCAGTGAAAACGCTTTCCGCAAGTCGCGTGAGTTCTGTCGCGCGAGTTTCTCGTCAAGACGCAGTTCCGCGACGGGAGCAGCTTCGGTCACCGGCTCCTCTGCAGGGGCAGGTTGCTCCACGCTTGTTGCCGGCTCCGATGCCAAAGTGACCTCTTCAGCCGGCACCGTTTCTTCTAAAGCTACCAATTCTTCTTCCCCTGTTTCTTCTTCCGGAGTCTCCTGTTCAAATATCACCGGTTCCTCTTTTTCAACGATGATTTCGGTCATTACCGCAGGCTCTTCGCCGGTTTCCTCCGCGACGGGGGCGGCTTCACTCTCCCTTATGTCGATACCGGCTTTCAGGGAGTCGATTTTCTCCGAAATCATCTCCCACACCTTCTCCGGGGTGTCATCGCCCCTGTGAAGGGCGAGATAGAGAAGTCCTTCAAGCTCATAATTTAAAGTTATTAGCTCTTCGATGTTAGGTGTCATAGGCCATACACTTGAATTATTGCGCAAAGATACGAGTAAGCGAGCGTAATGCCAAATTTATTTGAGCATTACCGAGCGGAAGTATCTAAGGCATAGCCAACGATACGAGTAAGCGAGCGTAATGCCAAATAAATTTGGGCACATGTTTGAGAATCACCGCATAGCTGTAGGGGCGCCTGGAAGTTCAATGTCACTAAATTAAGGATTTTGCCCGGAATGGGCAAGATAGAGTTAACCGCGGGTAGCCCCGAAGTGGGCACCCGTGGAAAGCGATACCACCACAACAACGCAACCCTGAAACGGGTTGCATAAATATATGCTAATCAAGCAGCTATGCAACCCGTTTCGGGGTAGAGTCTATGGAGAGAGGAGCTTGAGCCAAGGGTATGCCTCCGGCATTACCCGCGGATAACAGGATGAATCCCCTTTCGGGGATTTATGGCTTTCTGCGCCTTAAGTCAGGACATTGAATGGAAGTTCGCCCGCCACACAAAATCCCGAAAAAAGAGTTAAAATGCACCCCCGAAATCATTTCAAATGTTAAACAAATGTTAAAATGGGGGGGTATTTTCTCTTATTAAAATGTATGTATTTTTGCAAAAAAACATCATATTTAATACTTAAATATACCGTAAATTTTTAAACACACACACATTTTAAGTTGAGGCAGCCGATTCCGCTGCCTCAACTTTCCTTTTCTATATCGCCAAACCAAATGAAAGATGATTCCCTGCGGGAAACCACCGAAATGGCGCATCTCTCCGTGGGTATCACTTCGTTCAACCCACGGCTAAATGCAGATGATTCCCTTGCGGGAATCCACCAAAATGGCGCACTCTTCCGTGGGTATCACTTCGTTCAACCCACGGCTAAACGCAGAAGATTCCCTTGCGGGAATCCCCAATCGCTAATGGCTTTTATCTCTTGGCGAAGGAAATCAGATGGCTTTTATCCCCGTTCAGGGGATAATCCAAATTTAGCCGTTGGTTGAGCGCAGCGAAACCAACGGAAAGCGGAGTTAAAGAATATGTTTCCCGCAGGGAATCATCAAATGTGCTCCGAGATGATTCCCTGCGGGAAACAATAAAATTGGGCGCACCCTTCCGTGGGTATCACTTTGTTCAACCCACGGCTAAACGCAGATGATTCCCTTCGGGAAACAATAAAATTGGGCGCACTCTTCCGTGGGTATCACTTTGTTCAACCCACGGCTAAACGCAGATGATTCCCTTCGGGAAACAATAAAATTGGGCGCACTCTTCCGTGGGTATCACTTCGTTCAACCCACGGCTAAACGCAGAAGATTCCCTTGCGGGAATCCCCAATCGCTCATTGATTTATCCCTTGGCGAAGGAAATCGGATGGCGTTTATCCCCGTTCAGGGGATAATCCAAATTTAGCCGTTGGTTGAGCGTAGCGAAACCAACGGAAAGCAGGCGAAGGCAGATGTTTCCCGTCAGGGAATCATCTTTAAATTAGCATGAATCATTAAATGTTTATTCCATTTTCCTGCATCCATTGTTTAAACTCTTCCATGAACGAGACCTTTTTATGGTGTTCTTTCTGATTTTTTATATAATTTACAATTTTCTCTCCCTCATGCCGGGAGTAGGTAAATGCGCTATATCCATCTTGCCATCCTCGCCAGTCGGGAAGAATGGCATCTTTGCCAATGGCGAGACTCGACTCACGTTTGAGCCTTTGTATAAATTCTGCAACGCTGATAGTCGGTGGGAGTATAGCAAGGATGTGTACATGGTCGGGCATTCCGCCTATTCTCAGTGTCGTTGCCCCGTACTTGCTTAATATAGTGTGGAGCAGCGCGTAGACTCTCCGTTCATTTTGAATCAGTATTGATTGCCGACGCTCTTTTGTGGCGAATACAATGTGATAAAGGAGATTGGTATAACTCATGGCAAGCACTTTTTGCGAATTAAGTCAAATAAAATCAAATTCGCAAATATTAAGCTGATAAATTGAAAATATTTTATTCCCGCTCAGGAATTTGGATGGTTTTTATCCCCGGCAAATGAAATCAGATGGTTTTTATCTCCTGCGAAGAAAATCGGATGGCTTTTATCCCTTGGCGAAGGAAATTGAATGGCTTTTATCCCCGTTCAGGGGATAATCCAAATTTAGCCGTTGGTTGAGCGCAGCGAAACCAACGGAAAGCGGAGTTAAAGAATCTGTTTCCCGCAGGGAATCATCAAATGTGCTCCAAGATGATTCCCTTCGGGAAACAATAAAATTGGGCGCACTTTTCCGTGGGTATCACTTCGTTCAACCCACGGCTAAATGCAGAAGATTCCCTTGCGGGAATCCCCAATTGCTCATGGCTTTATCCCACGACGAAAGAAATTGGAATAGATCGGCTTTTATCCCCGCGAAGGAAATTGAATGGCTTTTATCCCCGTTCAGGGGATAATCCAAATTTAGCCGTTGGTTGAGCGCAGCGAAACCAACGGAAAGCGGAGTTAAAAAATATGTTTCCCGTAGGGAATCATCAAATGTGCTCCGAGAAGATTCCCTTCGGGAAACAATAAAATTGGGCGCACCCTTCCGTGGGTATCACTTCGTTCAACCCACGGCTAAATGCAGAAGATTCCCTTCGGGAATCCCCAATCGCTCATGGCTTTTATCCCTTGGCGAAGGAAATTGAATGGCTTTTATCCCCGTTCAGGGGATAATCCAAATTTAGCCGTTGGTTGAGCGTAGCGAAACCAACGGAAAGCGGAGTTAAAGAATATGTTTCCCGTCAGGGAATCATCTTAATGCTCCAATAAAAGAGAGGCTATGACTTCGCGTCATAGCCTCCTTTCGGGTTTGTCTAAAAATGAAAAAGCTCTCGATGCTTATTTGCCGATAAATACTTTTTTATGATTGATAATGTAGATGCCGGGGGCGAGATTGCTGGTGCTGTTTGTGTCGCCGACCTTCACGCCTAACATATTATATACGTCATATACGCTCTTTTCGGCGGTCACGGAGTCTATGCCGGCTTCGGGAGGCAGGTTTTCAAGATAAGTCTTGTACTCATCCTCGGTCATGGTCTGCAGTGTCTCGGTGCAGCCCTGCGGCACGGTCAGATACGACTTGTTTCTCGGAAGCAGCTCGATGTCGGAAGTCACAAATCCGAGCTTGCCGTCGGCAAGTATCGCCGGTATGCGCATCGTGGCAGCGTCGTAGGCTACCGCACTGTAATGCTTGTGAGCCGTATTCTCGAAATATACACCTTTAAGGCAGTTGCCGGAAAGGGTAGCCGAAGCTGTACCACCTATGTCAAGACGGTTGTCGGCGGCGTTAACCCCGTTACACTTGATGATGAGCGGAGTGCCTGCGGGTATTGTCCCTGAGGTCTCTTTCACCACGGCGATACCATGCTCGGCATCGACATGCGACACATAGAGAGCCGTCATGCCGGGCGATGAGAAAGAGTAGGGGAACGCTGCATAAAACGGTTCATACCATCCGTCGGCTCCTTCGAGGCTCGGGGTGATGCCGAAATGGTTGTCGCCCGAGGTTTCGATTTTTTCAAGATGCCAGTAGCGCCATTTACCCTCTCCGCTGTCGCCGAGCACACCCCTGTCCTGGGTCTCGCTGCGCTCTCCGTCACAGAGATATTTGGTCATGCCGCTCTTGGAGGCATAAAGCATATATGTGTCAGGCTCTGATCTTATTTCGTAGAGCTTTACGTAATAGTCGATAATTTGGTGGATGCCTGTGCCTTGTGCGGTGACATCATACTGGCTATCTTCAATATGGTTGAAATATAGCACTGAGGCGGGGTCAGAGATAGTGTTTTCGTGACCTTTCCAAAGCTCTATGGCATTGAGGTCGGCGGAAGTCGCGCCCCAGTCGAGATAGCCGTGATTGTCGATTACATAGACGTAGCGGCCGCTCATTACATTTTTTACGCGGTAATATCCGTCGGCGGGAAGTGCGGCTGATGCCGCGGTTGCAGATGTGAGTAGCAGGAGAGTGATGATTGGTGTTATTTTCATCAGACCGGATAATTGTGGTTTATTATTAATAAATAGTCAAGACAGCCGGTCGCGGTAGGCCGGCTGTCTTGTAGTTTATGATTAGTCTTCCGTGATACATACTGCGACACGGTTGAGTACCGGGTCGGTAAACGGAGGAGTTGCAGTTTCCGACATGCCTGCTGCCTTGATGCGGTCGGCGGCGATACCGAACTTGTCGGTGAGTGCCTTTGCCACTGCGTTGGCGCGCTTCTCGGCAAGCTGCATGTTGAGGCGGAGTGAGCCGGTGCCCTTGTCGGCATAACCGGTGATGTTCACCTTTGCATTCGGGTTTGCCTTGAGATACTCGGCGATAGCCTTCACTTTCTCCATCTCATATACGGAGATGTTGGTGTGAGAGATGGTGAAGAAGATGTCGCGGGTGATCGGTTCCTGTACTTCCTTGACTACTTCAACCTTAGTCGGTACCTCTACGATCTTCTCGACAATCTTTTCCTCTACTACCACTGCGGGAGCTACAACTGCTTTCTTACGCTTACTGTGGCTCTTGCCGAAGGTGTACTTAACGCCTACAAGACCGTTGAAATACCAGTCGCTGTTGCCGGCGCGCTTAGAGTTGTAGCCGTCGGGGAGGGTGTTTGCCTGAAGTTCAAGACCTACCTTCCATGCCTCGGCAACGCGGAAGTCGATGCTGGCGCCCATGCGGAACACGAAGCGAGCCTTTGTGCCGGTCCAGTTGTTGCGGAGCACCTGGAAGCCTGCTGCCTTGCTCAGTTCATCATTGATGCGGTTAGCCTCCTTGTTCTTGTAGCCAATGTTCACACCGATACCGGCGAGCACATTAACGTCAACAAGACGGTTGGGGTTGAAGCCGCCGATAAGATTGGTGAGGTTGAATGTACCGTCAATCATAGGGGCGATATAGTTCCATTTCCAGTTGTGGCGACCCTGGAAGTCGATTGATGCCTTGCTCTGCCAGCTGTTGAGCGACAGACGTGCACCAAACAGGTCGGTAAACTGATAGCCTGCGGCAAGCTGTGCGTTCGGGGCAAGAAGATCACCGAATTTGTTTTCACCGAGAGTCTCCTGTATGCCGAACTGTACCTGCCCGTACCAGTGGGGGTTGAATACATATTCGTATTCTTCCACCGGTTCCTGGGCTGTGGCGGCGAGTCCTGAAAGGACCAGCGCCGCCGTCAGCAATGTTTTCTTTATAGTCATTGTATTTGAAATTCTTTAATGAGTCGGTTTATTCTGCTGCGATATAGAACTTACGGGTAGATGTCACACCGTGGTAGTCAAGTGATGAGTACACGATTTCGTAGGTGTAGCCCTTTGTAAGCTTCAGAGCGACATCAGTGTAGTTACCGGGGAATACGGTGTTGAGGAGACCTGCCTCGTTGTTGGCTGCCTTGGTGAGGGCCTCGTCGGTTACACGGGTCTTGGTATCATAAACCTTGGTGACTGCTACATACTTCTTGAACGAAGGTGCGATCATGTCGTAGGTGTAGCTGGTCGGGTGAAGGGTGATACCGTCACCACCGTTGAGCACAAGGGTAGTAGGTGCTACGGAAGAGTTGCTGACCTGATGGAAAGCTCCGTCATTTGCGCTGTAAAGCATGGTCACCTGGAGATAGTGGTTAGGATCCTCGATAAAGCGGTTGATGCGGTTAAGGAAGCTGTTAGCCTTGTCGATATAGTTGTTGACAGTGCCGAGGTAGCCGTTGACCTTATTCTGGATTTCAGTTACGATGTTGTTAAACTGGGTTTCGATATTGGTCTTCAGCTTAGCCATCTCTTTGTTGATCTCTCCGTTAATCTGAGTAGCAATATTATTGATAGCCTTCTTGAATGCCTCCTGCAGTTTTGTATCCTGAGCTGCAAGCGATGTAGCCAAAGAGTTGTTAATTGCTCCTTCAAGGTCAGCAAAGTTGTCTACAATTACGGGGTCGGGTTGGATATAACCAATAGGATTACCATCATTATCGTAAACCGGAGTCTTGGGAATGTTAACTACGATTTCAGATCCGGCAAGTGACACGGTAATGCCCTCAAATTTGAAATCGAGAGTAACATTGTTGAAATTGAAGTTGAATGACGGCATGGTGATGGTCAGCTTGCTGTCGAGTGTGAAGTCCTCAATCGGGGAGATTGTGGGCAGCGGCTTGAAGTGACGACCATAGAGGAACTTGTAGCTCAACGGCTTGAAGGTAGTAGCTGCAAGACCGAACTCAGAGAAGGTAGCGTCCTTGATAGTTTCAGTTTCACCGGTGGGGTTGCCTTCTTCATCGAGAATAGCCTGCTCATATTCCCAGCCTGCCTTTACGCCGGTAGCTTCAATCTTGTTGTTGAACTGACCATAAATCAGTTTAGCTACCTGTGCAAGGTCACTCAGAGTGTGGTTTTTGAGAAGATCCTCAACCTCGCTTTCAAAGTTACCGCCAAGTGTAAGTTTTATCTTGTCGATGTCGGCAACGGGGAGGGTAGCATCAGCTACGTAAAGTGAGGGAAGAGTCGGGTCAGCAGCACGTCCGCCGAAGCCAAACTTCAACACTTCGTCGCTCTTTACAAGCTCTGACAGTTTTACGGAAGAAGCTACGCCCTGGCTGTTGACCATCTCAAATTTTGCGCCTTCAAGATCAACACCTGCGGGATTGACTGTCATGTAGACAGAACCGAGCTTGAGGTTGCCGTCTTCTGCTCCAAGATATCCGTTAAAATTCTCAGTGCTTATGCCAAGAAGGTTCTGGTCGGCAGCGCTGATTACGAGGTTATTATTGTATTCAGTAGCTGAGCTGTTGACGGGAGGGAAGTTTACGTTGGAAGCTTCACCGAAGTAAGATATAAGCATCTTTGAGTTGACATCAAGCGGAAGGTTCATTTTTCCGAATACGGGGTTTTTGACCTGCTGAATCTCGATGCTGGTGATAAGATGGTTGAGCTTGCCTGTCATTGCGTCAAGCTGTGCAGTAAGTTCCTTTACACTCTTCTCAACGGCTGCTACACGTGTAGTAAGGTTGGTAACTGCTGTTTTCGCTTCGTTTGCAACAGTTTCAGCTGTAGTTGCTTTAGTTACAGCATTGTTTGCCGCTGTTTTTGCCTCATTGGCAGCGGTCTTTGCTGCGTCTGCATCTTCAACAGCTTTTTTCAAGAGACCCTTGATCTTGGTGACATCCTGTTCGGAATATTCATATCCGTCAAGGAGGGCTTCAAGTATCGCCTGGTTCTCGTTTGCCTGCTTCTCGGCGTTGATTGCTGATTGAAGCACGTCGGGAAGAGTAGTGTTGTTCTCCTTAAGGAACTCCTGGAGCTCGGTAAGGTCAGTGGCATTCTGAAGAGCAGTGATTGCTGATTCAAGAGCCAAGAACTGCTGACCGATAGTTTCGTATGGATTGCCGTCGGCATCTTTCAATACGAGTGCGCCGTCAATCTGATCGAGATACCATTTAAGGGTAGCGTGCTGACCCTGTAACTTAACATAATCGTTCAGCGTCTTTTCGAAGTCTTTTTTCAAAAGACATTCTTTCCATTTTGCATCGCAATCCTGCTGGCATTTTTTCTGGGCATCTTCAAGAGCCTTTTGTGCTGTTTTGAGAGCCTCGATGTCAGCTTTTACGCGCTGGTCGAGGGTCGCGTTTTCGTCTCTCAGTTGTGCATAAAGATCCTCGTCAGTGTCCTTACATGAGGTCACCGACATGGCACTACCGATGGCAAGTGATGCCACCAATAATCCATTGAGTAATTTTCGGTTCATTTACGTTTGTTAATTATTTGGTTGGTTAATACTTTTTCAATATTTCCCTATTAAATAGTTGTGTGTGTGATATTCCCTCAGACCGAGTTACTCATGCAGGAGCGTTTGATGACCTTTAGGAAAAATCCGCTGCAAATTTAACAAAAAATCATATCCATCAATTATTTTTTACTTAATTTTGCGATAAAATAATTTTTAAGAGAAAAATTCTATGAAAAGAAGCATTATCACATTGTTATTTGCATGTTGCTTGTCACTATCCGCAATAAAGGCGGATGACCTGAAAAACTATCCCACTGCAGCCTCCCGCCTCGCCGACACTTTTGATCTCGGAATCACTCTCGGCTCGACAGGAGTCGGGGTGGAGCTGTCAGCTATGCCCACATCTTTTATGCGCGTAAGGACCGGCGTGGATTTCATGCCGAGGTTTAATGTCCCTCTTAATTTTAATGTGGACAACTATCGCGACGGGGCTGTCGCCGGCACCGACTTTTCAAAGCTGCAGGAAATGATGAAAGAGATTTCGGGCTTTGACGTCGACAAGACCGTCAAGATGGACTGCAAGGCGAAGATGGTCAATTTCAAGCTCCTTGTCGACTTCTTCCCCCTGCGTAACAAACACTGGTATCTGACCGCCGGTTTCTACTGGGGCTCATCGAAGATAGGCTCCGCTGTCAATGCGATGGAGGAGATGCCCTCGCTTGTGGCGATAGGCATGTATAATAAGATGTATGACTACGTGATGAACACTGACTTCATCGAAGAGCCGATATACAATGATTTCTACCTTGACCCCGAGGTGGCTGACGCATTGAAAGACCGCATGGAGGAATACGGCATGATTGGCATACATGTGGGCGACCGTCCCGACGGCACTCCTTATATGATGAGGCCCGGTTCCGACGCCACCGTGAAAGCCGACCTTATCGTCAACAGCTTCAAGCCATATCTCGGCGCGGGCTACGTCACCACATTCGGTCGACATATCAACTTCGGTGTTGACGGAGGTGTGCTCTTCTGGGGAGGCACTCCCAAGGTTGTGACCCATGAAGGTGTCGACCTGGCAAAAGATGTCGACAACATCGCCGGGAAGGTGGGCAGCTACGTCAAGGTCGCAAAGGCAATGAAGGTATATCCGGTGCTCAACCTCCGCATCGCCTACCGCTTCCGCCTCTAAGCCTCTGGGCACGGTCATAACGCGTAGCTGTAGGGGCGAGTGGAAGCTCGCCTGCTCCGCCACGTTGCCCGCGGGGGCGGGGCTTTTATCCCCGTTTCAGGGGATAATCCAAATTTAGCCGTAGGTATCGCTACGCTCAACGCCCCGGCTAAACGCGGATGATGCCCTTCGGGCAACGATTTCTCTCCATGACGCATCGCGGGCGCCCTTCCAGGCGCCTCTACAGCTACGCGCCACAACGCTTTATGCCCTGATTCACAAGCCGATGTAGGGGCGAGTGGAAGCTCGCTCGCGCTGTCCGATGAGTTGCCAACTAAAAAAGGTGCTGGCCCGAATTCGGGACAGCACCTTTTTGTTTAAGCTTATAATCTTTAGATTATACCTTGCTCCATCATGGCATTAGCAACCTTCATGAAACCGGCGATATTGGCGCCCTTCATGTAATTGATGTAGCCGTCGGACTCGGTGCCGTATTTCACACACTGCTCATGGATGGCATCCATGATGCCGTGAAGCTTCTCGTCGACCTCCTCGGCGCTCCAGGTGAGGTGCATGGCGTTCTGGCTCATTTCCAGACCGGATGTCGCCACACCGCCTGCGTTGACAGCCTTTCCGGGCGCATAGTTGGTGCGCGTCTCGATGAAATGGTCGATAGCTTCGGGTGTGCAACCCATGTTTGACACTTCAGCCACGAGCTGCACCTTGTTGTCGACAAGCTGCTTGGCATCGTCGCCGTCAAGCTCGTTCTGTGTGGCACAAGGCAGGGCGATGTCCACTTTCTGTTCCCAGGGCTTCCTGCCGGGGAAGAAGGTGGCGTTGGGGTATTTCTCCGCGTATGGCTCCACGATGTCATTGCCCGATGCGCGAAGCTCGAGCATATAGCTGATTTTGTCGCCGGAGATACCGTCGGGGTCATATACATAGCCGTCGGGACCCGAGATGGTCACTACCTTTGCCCCAAGCTCTGTGGCTTTCAGGGCTGCACCCCACGCCACATTGCCGAAGCCGGAGATAGCAACGGTCTTTCCCTTTATCGACTCGCCTTTGCGGGCAAGCATGTTGTTGACAAAGTAGATGGCGCCGTAGCCTGTAGCCTCGGGGCGGATGCGTGAACCGCCGAAGTCAAGTCCCTTGCCGGTGAATGTGCCGGTGTGCTCGTCGACGAGTTTCTTGTACATGCCATACATATATCCTACCTCTCTGCCGCCTACGCCGATGTCGCCGGCGGGCACGTCGCGGTCGGGACCCAGATTTTTCCACAATCCGAGGATGAATGCCTGGCAGAATCTCATTATCTCGCGGTCGCTCTTTCCGCGCGGAGAGAAGTCGCTGCCTCCTTTCGCTCCTCCCATCGGAAGGGTGGTAAGAGCGTTTTTGAATGTCTGTTCAAATCCGAGGAACTTAAGTATCGAAAGGTTGACCGATGCATGGAAGCGTATGCCCCCCTTATACGGGCCTATGGCGTTGTTGAATTGTACGCGATAGCCGAGATTGGTCTGCACCTCTCCCTTATCGTCGGTCCAGGTGACGCGGAATGTCACGATACGGTCAGGCTCGACCATACGCTCGATGATACGCGCCTTCTCAAATTCGGGATGCTTGTTGTAGACATCGCCTACTGATAGTAACACTTCCCTGACTGCCTGAAGATACTCTTTCTCTCCCGGGTGTTTCGCCTCAAGGGCGTTCATGATATTATTGATATCCATATCTAATGTGTATTAAGTTATGAATGATTCATACACAAATATAAACAAAAAATTTTAACAAAGTGTCATAAAAATGTCAAAAAAATAACGGCTCCCCGTGAGGGAAGCCGTTAACTGCTGATATCGAATGTATTTATTTCTGCGCGGGGTTTTTATCGGCGCGCTTTACATCCTGCTTTTTGTCGCCTTTCCTGTCGGCGCGCTTCATGTCGAGCTTTTTGTCGCCCTTTTTCATCGCATGCATCTTGTGGGGAGCGGGACCGCGGTCATGACCGGGATTTGCCACTACCATGTTTTCAAGAAATACCACGTACTGCTCAGGGGTAAGAATTGCCTTTACCTCCTCGAGACGCTGCTTCTTGTTGGCGCGCACCATCGAGTCGCGCTGCTGGAAGCGGTCCTTACGAGCCTTGTCGGCAGCTGCACGGTTGGTCTTGCACTTTTCGCGGAGAGCGGTGAGTTTGGTCTGCTGCTCCTGGGTGAGGTTGATGCCTGCAAACGGGTCGGCACATGGTCTCTGAACGGGACACGCCTGCGGATTTCCGGGGCAAGCCTGGGCGTTGACGCATTGTGCCGGTGTATTACAGCAGTCGGGGGTTGCTGACTTGTCCTGCGCGAAAGCGTTGAAAGAGAAAAGCGATGCAGCTACGACTGCGATTGATAAGATTCCTTTTTTCATAAGTTAAAGTTTTATTTGATTGTTAAGTTGTTTTCGTCGTTTACTGATACTTTGACGTTAATAACAATCGGGCGTTTAAAACGGCACTATGCTTTAACTCCGATTTAACACTTCTCAACCGATTGCAACACTTCCCGCCTCCCCATCTGACGACAACTGATTACCGCGTAGCTGTAGGGGCGGCTGGGAGGCCGCCCGCACACACGCGGAAACATCCGGGTAACACCGCAGCCTTGCGCGGGCTTGCTTCCACAAGCCCCTACTGCTACGCGCCTCCCCTACAATCTGACAACTCCCAACTGACAACTGACAACTGCCAACTCCTACCTTATCCTGTCGTAGCTCTTCAGCAGACGCTCATCGGCAGCCATGCGCTGACGCGCCAGGATAGTAAACACGAGTGCAACCGGGGGCAGTGTAGCCGTCCACGACATATCTTGAATATATTCCAGCGGCGGCAGCATAAGCAATCCTAAGATTACTATCGAAACTATTTCAAGCAAGATGCTGACTAACGCCACCTTTTTCTGCAGTTTCAGATTCTTGAACAGGAAAATGTCAATCACAAGAAGCACCGTCACAAGGATATTGACGATGAACAGCGGCTGGAAGGTAAGGGGACTTAAGTCGCCGGTGTCGCCGCAGGGTAATGTGCCCGTGCCAAGTGACAGGGATGATACGAGAGCCATGCAGATGGCGGCGAGGAGGAGGAATACTGTTTGCCAGCGTTGGATTACCATAACAATTTAGATTAGAATGAGTTGATTATATAGGCAAAATTACTAAATTTCGGCAAATATTTTGTACCTTTGCAGTCTTAATTTGAATACGAGTATATTTCAACATATATAATATGATAGCGGTCAATAATTTAACACAGCAATTCGGTAAACGCGTACTTTTTCAGGATGTCAATCTCAAGTTCACTCCCGGCAACTGTTACGGTATAATCGGTGCCAACGGTGCGGGAAAATCCACATTGATGCGTATTCTCAGCGATCAGCTTTCACCTACCCACGGCTCTGTGTCGCAGGGTCCCGGCGAACGCATGTCGGTGCTTGAGCAGGATCACTTCAAGTTTGACGAGTGTACGGTGCTCGACACCGTGCTTCAGGGTCATACCGTGCTCTGGGATATAATAAAGGAGAAAGACGCTATCTACGCCAAGCCTGATTTCTCTGATGAGGATGGTGTACGTGCCGCCGAGCTGGAGGAAAAATTTGCGGAGCTCGAAGGCTGGAATGCCGAGAGCGATGCTGCCGCGTTGCTCAGCGGTCTCGGAATAAAGGAGGAAAAACATCACATGCTGATGAAGGACATGAGCGGTAACGAAAAGGTGCGTGTGCTTCTCGCAAAGGCACTTTTCGGCAATCCCGACAATCTTCTCCTCGACGAGCCTACCAACGACCTCGACCTCGACACCGTTGCCTGGCTTGAGGATTATCTCTCGAAGTTTGAAAATACGGTGCTCGTCGTTTCCCACGACCGTCACTTCCTTGACTCCGTGTGTACCCATACGCTCGACATCGACTATAATAAGATGACCCTCTTTGCCGGAAACTACAGCTTCTGGTACGAGTCGTCGCAGCTTGCATTGCGTCAGCAGCAGCAACAGAATAAGAAAGCCGAGGAAAAGCGCAAGGAGCTCCTTGAGTTCATTCAGCGGTTCTCGGCAAATGTGGCTAAGTCGAAGCAGACCACCTCGCGCAAGAAGATGCTTGAAAAACTTAATGTGGAGGAGATTCAGCCGTCGTCGCGCCGCTATCCCGGCATAATCTTCACCCCTGCGCGTGAACCGGGCAACAAGATACTTGAGGTACACGGGCTTACTGCTTCCGTCGATGGCGAGATCCTGTTCAAGGATGTCAACTTCACCATCGAGAAGGGCGACAAGGTGGCATTCCTGAGTCATGACCCGAGAGCGATGACCGCGCTCTTTGAAATCGTGACCGGCAACCGCAAGGCGGATGAAGGCACCTACGACTGGGGACAGACCATCACCACCGCATATCTGCCGCTTGACAACAGCAAATTTTTCAACACTGACATGAACCTTGTCGACTGGCTTTGTCAATGGAGCGACGATTCAAGCGAGATATACCTGAAAGGATTTCTCGGAAAGATGCTTTTCTCAGGTGAGGAGGTGTTGAAGAAAGCCTCGGTGCTTTCCGGAGGCGAGAAGATGAGATGTATGATCGCGCGCATGATGATGAAGGATGCCAACACGCTCATACTTGACTCGCCGACCAACCATCTCGACCTTGAGTCAATCCAGGCGTTCAACAACACACTGCAGACATTCAAGGGCAACCTGCTTTTTGCGTCGCATGACCACGAGTTCATCCAGACCGTCGCCAACCGTATCATCGAGCTTACGCCCAACGGCATAATCGACAAGATGATGGACTACGACGACTATATCACCGACGAGCGTGTAGCCGCCGCCCGCGAACGCCTCTATAATCAATAACGGCAAGCCCTCCTGCTTGCCGGGGTTATGAGGTTATAGGGTTTAAGGTTTATGGTTTATGGTTTAGATTTTTCCATTAAACCCTCAACTTTAAACTCTCAACCTTCAACTCTCAACCTTCAACTCTAAACTTTAAACCAAAAACCGACAATGGTAAAGCATATCGTAACATTCAAACTCACAGGCACCTCCGAGGAACGTGCCCGCGTTGCCGCCGCATTCCGCGACGCTCTTCTCGCTCTCCCCTCACAGATTGACGTGCTTCAGTCAATGGAAGTAGGCATCAACGAAAACCCCGCCGAAAGCTGGGACGTAGTGTTGACAGCCGTTGTGCCGACTCTTGCCGATGTGGCTATCTACGCCAACCATCCCGCTCACGTGGCTGCCGCCGGACTGCTTGCCGGACACAAGGCTGACCGTGCATGTGTCGACTACGAATTCTGATGCCGCCGGCTCAGCCGCCAATATGGTGAAAGAGGTCTCGGAATCCGTTCTGGGTGCCTATGACTGTGAGGATGTCACCCTCCTCAAGTCGGGTGTCAGGCGACGGATTTTCTAATTTCAGCAATTCATTGCTGGTGATTCCAAGGAAGTTTTTCTTGGGGGTAGGGCGTGACACCGCCACTACCTTGATGTTGAAATCTTTTTCAAAATCAAGCTCGCTGAGCGGAGTGCCGACATAATATTCCGGTACGGCAAACTTTATCACATAGCGGTCGGTGTCAATGCGCATCGAATCGACGTTGCATCCCAGTTCAAGTTCACGCGTAAGCTCGCGCGCGGCTCGCTGTTCGGGGGTGAGGATGCGGTTGACCTTGAATCCCTGCAATATGGTCTCGTGGATTTCATCGACTGCGCGTGCATAGATGTTTTTCACTCCTAATTTGCGCAGCAAAGCCACAGTCTTCACGCTTGCGCCGAAATTTTCGCCAATCGCCACAATCACCAGGTCGACTGTCTTCAGGGGTAGCACCGACAAAGCCGCTTCATCGGTGGAGTCGATGATGTAAGCGGTCGATATTTTGTCTTTCAGCGCTTCCACAAGGGTAGAGTCGCTGTCAGCGCCGATTACTTCATGCCCCATTGCCGTGAGGTCGACGGCGAGGTTGGCGCCATAGATGCCGAGTCCGATTATCAGGTAACGCATATTCTGTAAATGTCAGTTGATTATTATGTTGTCTGTTGGATATTGCACGGGATAGTCATGCCTGTTGCCCGTCACGCCTATGAGCAGCGAGATGATGCCTACACGACCCAGGAACATCGCCGATATCAGTACCGCTTTCGACGCAGTTGACAGCATAGGCGTTACACCGAGCGACGAGCCTACGGTGAACAGTGCCGACGAGGTCTCAAACAGGAGGCTTCTTGCCGGCAGATGCGGTTCAAGGAGCAGGATGATGAGCGAGAGCAGCGTATAGGAGAGTATCGAGAGTGTGACGACTGCGTTGGCACGGCGTATCGACGCTGTGGCGATGGTGCGGTTGAATGCCGTCACCTTCTTGTGTCCGAGCACTATTGCCTTCAGGTTGATGAGGATTGCCGCAAAGGTGTTAACTTTTATTCCGCCTGCGGTTGACTGTGAGGCGCCCCCTATCCACATCAGAAACAGCACGAACACAAGCGTCACATTAAGGAAATTGGCGGGGTTGACCGACACAAATCCAGAGCTGCGCGGGGTGGTGGAGTTGAATATCGACTGCACGATCTGGTCGTAGAGGCTGAATCCGGCAAGCGTGTTGTTACGCTCAAGGATGAAAAATACCACGATGCTCACGGCAAATATGATGAGCGTGGCGTAAAGCGCTATCTTCGTGTTGAGATTATAGATGTGTACCGGTCGTCCTGTCATTGACCGGTTTCTGAGACGTCGCCACATCCGGCGCAGGTGCTCGAAGAAGGCGTTGCGGAAGTTTACGAGTATGGGAAATCCTATTGACCCGGCAAACACAAGCGCGCTGATGACAAGATATACCGACTGGTTGCTGTTCATCAGTGCGGGATTTGACATTCCTCCCGGCAGATTGGAAAATCCCGCGTTGGAGAATGCCGACACGGCGTGAAACACCGAAAACTCAATCTGCTCCTTGACCGGCATGTCAAGCACATCATATATCGACCACCATATACCAAGTGCGCCTATCGCTTCCACCACTACCGTGAACATGAATATGTAGAGCAGGGTGGGGAGAAGGGAGTTGACCGACTCGGTGTAAATCATGTCCTTTACCATCAACTGACTGTAAATCGACGTGCCGCCGCTGAAAAACAGTGCGAAGAAGCTCGTGAAGGTCATCACGCCGAGCGCGCCTATCTGGATGAGCATCCCGAGCACGAAGAGCCCGAGCGGGGTGAAGGTGGTCGCCACGTCGATTGTGGTCAGCCCGGTTATGCACACTGCGCTTGTCGCCACAAACAGCGAGTCGATATACGATATGCCCTCGTAGGTACATTTGGGCATCATCAGCAGGTAAGACCCCAGGAATATGAAAAAGAGAAAGCTGCACGACAGCATCAGCGACGGGTTGGTGCGCTTACCCATGATATGAATTATGCCGTAGCTTATGTCGACTACCGCGTAGCAGAACATCGTAATCAGAAAATACTTGTTGCCGTAAAGCAGTGTCGCGAGCCACCTTATCCACGGGTTTTCCGGCTCCGGATACATCAGCGGTAACAGCGTGGATAGTATCGCGATATCCACAATCCATTTTATAGCCTTGGTGTCGCGGAATGTCTTGCGGGTATTGAATACGAGGTTAAATATTACATTGAATGCGAATATGCCCTGGATTACGTGCAGAAAGTGAAATATGGTCCTTATTCTTTCCGGCTCGTGGTCGTAACCCGCATACGTGATCAGAAACAGCACACAGGCGACACCGGCGGCAAACGTGATCACGGCAAGCACATTGGTTATCGCCCTGATAGCGTTTATCGAGTGACGCAGTTGCTTTTCCCAGTAGATGCCGGCATGATGAGCGCGGTTGCGTAGACGATGGATGAAGTGTTTGGCACTATTCATGACTTTTAAACGAAATAGCCGGGGCTAATGTTATGCAATATTAAAAATAATGAGTAATTTTGTAACTTTGAAATTGTAAAACTAATCATAATCATTGTATGTCGGAAATAATCGAAGAAATAAATGAGGAGAAAGGCGGCTTGAACTTTGTCGAGCAGATTGTGAGCGACGACCTTGCCGCAGGTAAGAACGGCGGACGTCTCAACACCCGTTTCCCGCCCGAGCCCAACGGCTATCTTCACATCGGTCACGCCAAGGCTATATGCATGGATTTCGGCATCGCTGAAAAATTTGGCGGCACCTGCAACTTGCGTTTCGACGACACTAACCCTACCAAGGAGGATGTCGAATATGTCGACTCTATCCGCGACGATATCCACTGGCTCGGGTTTGACTGGGGCGACCGTGAATATTATGCAAGCGATTATTTCCCGCAGCTTTATGATCTTGCAGTGCGCATGATTAAGGAGGGCAAGGCGTATGTCGACCATCAGACCTCGGAGCAGATTGCCGAGCAGAAGGGCACTCCCACCCAGCCCGGTGTCAACAGTCCTTACCGTGACCGTCCTGTCGAGGAAAATCTTGACCTTTTCCGCCGCATGAACGAAGGTGAGTTTGACGAAGGTACCTATGTGCTCCGTGCAAAGATTGACATGGCGTCGCCCAACATGCACTTCCGTGACCCGATTATGTACCGCATAATCAAGCATCCCCATCATCGCACAGGTACTACATGGAAAGTATATCCCATGTATGACTTCGCCCATGGGCAGAGCGACTATTTTGAAGGCGTGACCCACTCGATATGCACTCTTGAGTTTGTGCCTCACCGCCCCCTGTATGAGTATTTCGTGAAGGAGCTTGCCGACGAGAGCTACTGCCCGCGTCAGATTGAGTTTAACCGTCTCAACCTCACCTATACAGTTATGAGCAAGCGCAAACTTCTGCAGCTTGTCAAGGAAGGTCTCGTTGCCGGATGGGATGACCCGCGTATGCCGACTATCTCAGGTATGCGTCGTCGTGGATTCACTCCACGCTCTATCAAGAATTTCATCAACATGATAGGCTATACTAAGGTTGAGGCGCTTAACAGTATCTCCCTTCTGGAATATGCCGTGCGTGAGGACCTTAACAAGGTGGCTACGCGTGTCATGGCTGTGATGAATCCCGTGAAGGTAGTGATTACCAACTATCCGGAAGGTCAGGATGAGATTGTTGAGATGGAAAATAATCCCGAGGATGCTGCATCAGGTACTCATAAGATGCCTTTCTCTCGCGAAATTTACATCGAGCGCGATGACTTTATGGAAAATCCGCCAAAGAAGTTCTTCCGTCTCGCTCCCGACAGTGAGGTGCGTCTTAAAGGTGCCTATATTATTAAATGTACCGGCGTGAAGAAAGATGCCGATGGCAACATCGAGGAAATTTACTGTACCTACGACCCCGAGTCAAAGAGCGGGATGCCCGGAAGTATGCGCAAGGTCAAAGGTACGCTCCACTGGGTGTCGGCGGCTCATGCCGTGGATGCCACCGCGCGGCTCTACGACCGTCTTTTCTCTGTGGAGAATCCTGCTGAGGAGAAAGACAAGGATTTCCGCGAGATGCTTAATCCCGATTCACTTAAAGTGGTCGAGGGCATAAAAATTGAGCCGTATCTGGCTGAAAATGCAAAGCCCGGCGATCATTTCCAGTTCCAGCGCATCGGCTATTTTACGCTTGACCCCGACACCAAGCCCGGGAAGCTGATATTTAACCGCACTATGCAGCTGAAAGATACCTGGGAAAAGCTACAAAAGAAATAAGGAGAAAAATCTATGGATCGCGAACAGCGACGGAGAGAAAAATTATATAGAAACTTCAAGGAAAGTCTGACCGGCGGGGATACCCCGCCGGTCTACGATGAAAACGACCTTGTGGATATATTCGACTATGCTAATGACATGTACGACGAATATGTTCAGTTTGAGGTCATATTGCTTGCGGCGCGTCTTTATCCGGAGAGCGAGGAGATGATGCAGCGCCGTGCTTTTTACATGTATGGCAATCTTTCCATGACCGACGGCGCGGCAAATCTTGCGGCTGCCCACCGTCAGGAATCGGCACTTTGGACCTTGCTAGACCTTATGGTGCGTCACCCGTCGGAAAGCGAGTGTAAGAGTGTAATGCAGTCGGTCATTGACCGATACTCCGAATTTGACGACGAGACCGCCATACAGTTGGTCGATGTATGCTCTGATTTGGGCATCTTTGACTGGCTCACCGAGCATAAGGAGGAAATTCAGAAGCGTTGTGCCTATCCCGAGACATTTCTCTATGAATTGGCAATGGAGGCTGATTCCCGTGGCGAGTACAAGCTTGCCGCAAAGTTTATGGAGGAGCTTACCGACCGTGAGCCTTTCAATGCTATGTTCTGGCACATGCTTGCACAGTTGCAGGTGAGGCTCGACAATTATACCGACGCGCTCGCATCTATTGACTATGCTCTTGCCATCGATGCCGATGCTACTGCCTACCGCCTGACAAAGGCGCAGATCATGTTTGACATGAAGACTGACAAGGCGAAAGCTGTTGAAATCGTGGAAGATGTGTTGAAGACCGAGCCTGATAATAAGCTTGCTGTACATACTCTGGCGGTGATGTACACCATCGAAAACCGCAGCAAAGATGCGGTTGCTCTTGTTAAAAACTATCTTGTCGCAAACCCTTCCGATCAGGTGGCGTTGGAGCATCTCCTCATGTTCGGTGACCGCGACAGTGCCGTCGAGGCAGTCAAACGGTATTTCAGCGAGTCGACAGGTAATGCCGAGGAATGGACTGCATGGGCGAAATCGCTTTATAATCGCGGACAATACCGCGAGTGTGCTGACATATTGCTTGCGCTTCTTGCATGGGCCGGTGAAATTCCCGAATGGACTCCGATGCTTGAAGGACTCTATCGCTCAGGCGAGTATCAGGCTATTGTCACGTTGTATCGTGATATCGTGCTGGCTGTCGAGGATATCTCCCGCCTGGGTCTCTCCATGACCGATGCACTTATATTTGTATTGGCTCTCGTAAGATGCGGTCAATACATGGCGGCAAAAAAACTCGCTGACATTGTCACCGGCGTTGAGTTTCATGACATATATCCATTTGAAAAGCGTCTGTCTACCATGAAAGTGTGCGATGTGATGAAAACTGTCGGGGCTGCTATTATGTCAGGTCGCGACTTCGACCTGAATTCCCTCGACCCTTTCTCAGAACCGCACTCATGACCTATCCCGATTTTACACATTGCCGAATATCCTCTTTAAGGGGATTTATATCCGCAACCCAAGGGTATTGCAATACCGCCATGATTTCGTGTCTTTGGCATAATGTCTCAGCCTTAGGATTTTGCCCGGAACGGGCAAGATAGTGTTAACCGGGGGCAGCGCCGTAGGTGCACCCCCGGTAGGCATGATTCCCCAATACGCTGCAACCCTGAAACGGGTCGCATAGTCTGTCATCTCATGTCTTGTTCCTCATCTCAACCACGAATGGATGTTAAAAATAGTGATGACAAATAAATTTCGGGAGAAATTTGTTACTTTTGCATATTTTGGTGTAATTAGGCTATGTGAATCCGACAAATATTGTAAATATAGTAATAATTAAAAAGCTGAATTCAACTTGCAAATGCAACAGAATTCTGATTAATAATTTGTTTA
>ERZ826016.595-NODE-595-length-43247-cov-5.551422_pt1 | contig 43247 bp, 35 predicted proteins | sample MGYA00519872_ERZ826016 | MGnify/ENA primary metagenome ERZ826016 (study PRJEB31778, sample SAMEA3449218) | human gut metagenome | biome: human gut; feature: human-associated habitat; material: faeces | place: United Kingdom | collected 2010/2012 ... | reverse complement strand
CCAGTCTCAAAGTCGCAGTTGGTTGTTTAGTATCAGAATCGCTTACCGTTAACACAATGCAACAACGAGCTGTCACATTTGCCGATTCCTGTTACATTGAGTTAGGGAACCCTAAGTTTCACCCACGGGTTCCCTAATTTTGGCTATGTACACTGTGTCTCAGATCGAAAGGGAACGCACTGAAAACCCTTTCCACCAAACCCACCAACTTTATGTTGACTGACGATAAAGAGGCCATATATGAAGAAATCTACGCTCGCTGCTTTGCTTGCTGCCACCACGATGACGTTTGCCGCCACCGCCTGGGCTGTGGATGCTACCCCTGCCAAGACCGAAGCGACGCCCGCTGTACCGCCGATCACCGCCGAAGCTGAAGCGCCGACCCCGATGGTTGGCATGGCCGACGCTGTCGCCACGGCTGAAAAAGCCTACAAGGCCAAAACCCACCGCGCTAACCTTCGTCGTAGCCCCACGTACGGTTTAGTTTGGGACGTGCGTATGGTCACCGAAGACAACGCTCGTGTCCGCGCCTTTGTGGATGCCAAGACGGGCAAGCTCGTCGCTGCTGACGTCAAGGGTATTCAAGAACCCCGCGGCCCGAAGGGCCCGGGTGAAGGTCCTGGCCGCGGCATGGGTCCTGGCTACGGATACCACCACGGTTCTGCCATCTGCCCTATGACAGGTGAACCGCGTCCGTTCCACGGCCGTGGCCATCACGCCGCTGGTTGGAATTAATTCGCCGTATGACTGAGCCTGACTTTAGAAGCTTTATCAGCATCGTTTAGCCATCAAGCTCATGGTTATACTTATCGGGGAGGTTCATCATGGATGGCCTCCCTGATTTTGTTCACCTCTCATCGTGCCACACCGCTATGCATATCTTGCTCATTGAAGATGATCCCTTTATCGCCCGAGCTGTTTGCGCCGCACTTGAAAGCGAAGCTCATGCGGTGACATGGACACCCACAGGACGTGAAGGCCTTACTGCACTCACCGTGAGTTTGCCTGATGCCCTCCTCTTAGACCTTGGTTTGCCAGGGATTGACGGCATCGATGTGTTGCGTAGCATTCGAGCAATGCCTGCACCCGCCTGCGATTTACCAGTCATTATTGTGACCGCACGCGAAGCGTTAGATAGTCGCCTTGAAGGCCTTGACGCAGGCGCTGACGACTATATTCTGAAGCCCTTTCATATGACGGAACTCATTGCCCGATTGCGTGCCGTCGTGCGTCGTCGCCGCCCCTTAGCGCCTGATGTGCTACGCGCGGGCAACGTTGCTCTCAATACGGTGACGCATACGTGCACGGTCGGAAGCGATACGGTGACTTTGAGTAAGCGCGAATATGCGCTCTTAGCCGCCTTATTGACGCGCCCAGGGGCCATTCTTTCTCGACGCGCTTTAGAAGAAAAGCTTTATGCGCCAGGGGACGAACCAGAAAGCAACGCCATCGAATATTTGATTCATGCCCTTCGCCGCAAGATCGGGGCACAAACTATTGAAAATATTCGCGGACTCGGTTGGCGCATTCGCGCCCAATAAATTAGATTGCAAGGCACGCGAGCCAAACTCATTGACGACGGCCGTCGACCATTGGAACCCATCTATGCATTGGCGCACTTCATTACTCTTACGAACGCTCCTTGCCGTCACTGGTGTGACGCTTGTCCTCACTGCGATCACTGCCACGGTGGTCTTTAACAATGCCCAAGAAGAAGCGTTGAATGAGCAAGATGCCTATCTTTCTGATATGACATCAGCCTTTGCGCGTGCGGACGTTGCCGCCGTATTGCCGCGTGCGCTCACGATGTCGCCCGACCAATTTGCGGCACGTCTTGAATCCGACGAACCGTTACTCATGAGACCCCGTCCGCATCGCCACATGATGCGTCATCGCCGTCTCACGCCGCCCCCAGAACCCCAGCGCCGTACTGCGATCCCCGCTGGAGAACCCGTTTTAGTGCGTTTACTCAATAATCAAGGGCGTGCAGAACGTGTCAGATTTGACCATACCTTAAGTAGCGGCCTTACCACTGAAATGATCGGTGGTGAAGCCTATCGCTTGTCACTTATCTTTTTGCCTAATGGCCGTTATACGGCGGTCGCTGATCCTGTGAGTACCCGTGAAGCGTTTGCCAAAAGCGCTGCCTTTACGGCCATCATGCCTATTGTCATTTTGCTACCGATGGTCTGGCTCGTAATTGCCTTGACGCTATGGCGTACGCTCAAGCCCTTACGTCAAACCGCCGAAACTGTGAAGTCGCGTCCAGCGTCTGACCTCACACCTTTGCCAACGGACCACGTCCCAGCTGAAGTAGAACCCTTTGTTGCTTCTGTCAATCAGTTACTCGCGCGTGTCAATGAGGCGCGTACGCGAGAATTGCGCTTTACGGCGGACGCTGCGCATGAGCTTCGCTCCCCATTAACGTCACTCACCATTGAAGCTGAACACTTAAGCCGTCTCAATCTACCGGCTGACGCGAAGCCTGTCGTCGAACGATTAGAGTCTGGTCTCGATAGAGCCGTCAAGCAAGTCTCTCAACTCTTACACTTTGCGCGAGCCCAAGCGGGTGAAGCACCTGAAAGCCTCGCACGAGATACGCAATCGTGGTACCTCTCCGAACTTTTGGGTGAAATTCTTGAGCCCCTTATGACACAAGCTGACAAAAAAGCTTTGGACTTTAGCGTTGAAGGGTTAGATGACACCGAAGAAATCGCGATTGAAGGTGTGAGCCGCGCGGCCGTTCAAGCAATTCTTCGCAATCTCTTAGAAAACGCGTTTCACTATACGCCTGAGCACGGTGCCGTTTGCTTAAATGTCCATCAAACCAAAGAAGCGTTAACTGTGACCGTCACCGACACGGGCCCCGGCATTGCGCCCAAAGAACGTGACCGTGTCTTTGATCCCTTCTATCGTGTTGTGGGCTCAGGATTGCCTGGCACGGGCTTAGGACTTGCAATCGTTAAAACCTATGCCAATATGGTGGGTGCTACAGTGACGCTTGACGATGCAACCCCGGGACAGACGCCCCCAGGACTCAAAGTCACCTTTCAGTGTCCACTTGGAGCCAAGAGCCTTCGTTGACGCTTAATGCTGATCGGATACGCGTTGGTTGATGTTGGCTTTTACTGCCTTGCTACGTCGAATGGAATCTACTGTGAACACAATCACGGCGCACCAAATAAAGACAAAGCCCACGAACATATCTATTGAGAACGGTTCGTGAAAGGCGTAGAGACCAATAAAGAACACGATCGTGGGACTAATGTACTGGATGATGCCTACGGTCGAATACGGGATTCGGCGCACACCAGACGCAAAGAGTAACAACGGGATCGTACTGATGGGGCCTGCCAATAGCAGCATAGCTTTCATGTCCCACCCGCTATTCGCAAACACCAACTGACCGTCCGCGTTCAACCACAACATGTAGCCCAAAGCCAATGGTGCCAAGAGGACGCTTTCAAGTGCCATGCCTTCTAAGCTACCTAACGGGGCAATTTTGCGAATAAGCCCATAAAACGCAAAGGAGGCCGCCAAGAATAAACCTAAGAACGGGGCTGTACCCGTTTGGATCGTGATCCAAATCACGCCCGTTGCCGCTAGAGCAACCGCCATCCATTGCCATCGGCTTAAACGTTCACCTAAAAAGAGCGCACCGATGGCAACAGACATCAAAGGATTCACGAAGTAACCCAAAGACGCTTCGATCGTACGATCACTCACGATGGCGTAGACATACGCGCCCCAGTTGCAACCGATTAAGAGGGCTGATAGCGTAAAAAGTCCCAAGACTTTCGGCTGACTCACGACCGACTTGATCCAAGCACCGCGGCGCAAGACCAACAAAATGCCAGCCACGATCACCAAAGACCAGAGAATGCGGTGGGCCAGGATTTCTACTGCGCCTACAGACTGAAGGGCGTGGAAGTAGAACGGGAACAAGCCCCAACAGATATATGCACCAAGCGTAAAGAAGACGCCAAGTCGAGTCATCGCCAAATGAAATTTCATATTAGTTAGAACATCTTTTCCATATGGAATTTTAAAAAATCATCCAACCCCTCGGTATATTTCTTAAAAGAATCGGTGAAATATAAATTACCGAATTTATCAAACTTAACACAATCAATTTTTTTATCGCCAATCAATTTTTCTAAAACCATACCATTAACACCCATTCTAGCCAATCTCACAGCCACTTCATTCGAAGTTCCATAAATAAAATCATTATAGACATCCTCAGTAATCAATTCGTAGCTAAACATAAGCCTAACAAACATTGAAATTTTATATTTCAAAAAATCCCCTTCAAGAGATACCTTGACTACAGCTATATTAACCTTTTCTTTATCACTCTTCTTTGATAGATCTATATAAACAGGTTTTCCAACCTTATTAAAAGATCTATTACTTTTCCCTACAGGATAAGAAACTTCACCATACTCTTTGCCAATATAAATAAACTGTCTATTTGATTTTAAATACCGATCAAATAGACGCAATTGAATATCATTTTTTCTCTTAGAGACTTCATTCTATCCGAATAAAATCTTTTATAGTAGTTCAAAGAAGCTGCATTTTTCAATCTTCCAACTTCGTCATCTATAATAAAACGATCAAGATTGCTTATAAACAAATCATAAATAAACTGTATAATACATCCATTAAATACAATCTTTCCTGACTTCGCGTCCAAAATTCTTCTCAGCAGGCATTCCATCAATATTTTTTCAGAAGAGTCGTATAAAACATCCAATCCAAACTCTAAAAACTTATGCCTTAAAATACTTATATCATCAACAGGAGTAGAAAAGAATATTTCTTCGTTTTTTAATAAGAGCTTATTGGCTTCCGTAGGGCTCGATACCGGCAACACAGGATTTTTGACTTCATCGGTGCACTTCTTACTTAAAGACGAACACAAATTCTTCATATTTCCACCGACTCTATCATATAAGTCATTATTTATAAAATGCACATTTGGTATCAGCTTATCTAAACTACCGGTAGATCCAAAAATATAGTCTAGACGATTAACTCGACCAATTAAATTAACCAAATTTCCATTTCTATTAAGCATCCTAGACGACAAAATAAACAGAGAATCAATCGGTAAATTCATACCTTCTAGTATGACAGTATTAGCAACTATCGAGTGTATGCTCTTAATTTTACTAAAACTATAAAACAAATATTCCTTTATTTGTTCAGGCAACTTACCGTGTACATAAACAACCCCTCTTCTCAAACACTCTATAACAAGAAACTCCTTATGTACATAATGTTCAATACACTGAATTAGACTATCAAGATCCTTGTCGCCACTTATCACTTCCAAATGTTTAATAAAATTGATGGAGAATTTCTCAATCTTAACAGGAGAGTTCACATAGAAATAACTTTTTTCTTTCTTGCTTCTCAATATATAACTGAACATATCTTGACAATCATAAAAACTTACATAACTGTCAAGAAATCTGCAATATCTAAAAACCTTAGCATTCTTCCATAAGAATATATCCGGTTCCTTTACATTAAAATCTATTCGTTGTTCAAAAATTCGATCAGCCTCTTCTATTTTTAAATTGTTCGAATTCTCGATAACCGGTGACAGATACAACACAATTGATTTTTTATTTCTTTTCCTATTAATCTTTATAAGACGAGTTATAAGAATAGAGCGCTTATCAATTTCAAATATTTTATGAGCCTCATCAATGTACAATACATCAAAATATAAATCCGAGTCTCCCAATAACCTTAGCGCTCTCTCTTGAGTCAAAACAGCAACAAACGTTTCTTCTCCACTATACATTTCATCATGGACAATCACTCTCCTATCCCTAATACCATTTTTAATATTTCTATAAGTCTGCCATAAAAGCGCTTTCGTAGGAACGATTATCGCTACCTTCTTGCGAATTAATAACTGTTTTTTAATATGCTCTATAACGAATGAACTTTTACCAAAAGATGTGGGAGCTACATATGATATGTTATTTTCGTCACTTAACTCCATAATTCTTGTTTCTGCAACATTCTGCTCAAAAGTATTTACTTTCCCATCCCTTCCAAACTCACTTACAACTCTATCATTTATTATTGACGTATTAATTGAGCGAAAATCAACAAGCCGATCATTACTAATTTTATTCGATATAGGATAAAACCCAAAATTAATCGAAAAATCATACAAAGGAATGTAATCCTTGCAGGATATAGAGTATTTCAATAAAATATAGTACGAAAATCTCAGAATCTCTTTGTTTCGGCTTCTTTCATCGACTTTATCATAATATGCTTTTAATAATGTGATAGACAAAGAAAGTATGTAAACCAATTCATGGTAATGTAGACCAACTGGATCAACTAAAAATTTTTCATATATTTCCATAAACTCTTTACATTTTTTTAGCTTTTGTCTTATGTTTTTCATCTCACTCCTCTTCTAAATATTTTTCAAACATCGATATAGTTTGCGCAGTAACACAAACAACCTTTAATTTATTACAATCCATATTACTAATTATCTCACTTATATCTTCTCGTATTTTAAGATCACTAGGCCACTCCTTCCCTTCCACAAATACAGTCCCACAAGGTATCAAATTGAAATCATTTACGGATGGAAACCTGTTCATTATGTAATTATTCTTGTGAAATTTTAGTATTTCTATTATATTTTCCGAAGCACCAACATCTTTATGACAAGCGTGATTGTACGCATTCTGCCATGGATTATTTGCTTGCTTTGTTTGAATTTTATCTTTTATATCTGAATAAGCTTCTTTTACTTTGTTTTTATGTGACACTTTTTTCGATGAAGCAAAGCCTGCTTTACTTTCCATCAACCACATCTCTCTTTGTAAACTATACAAACCATCAAAACCTTTCTTTATCGATCGTTCCTCTAGATTTTGAAACAAGCACTCCATTTTAAAACCATTCTTTATCATATGTAGATGAATAAAAAATTCTGCTATGGCTCCAGCTTTCCAAGTTTCATTCTTTCCAGTAAATAAATTTTTTACACTAGTTTTTACTATCAACAAATCATTCCCAGAGTTACCTTCGCATATACTTACAAAATATTTATCTATGTCACTTTTTAAATCAGAAACAGACCTTATATTTATTACAATTAATTCAGCGCTATCGCGCAATATGGTTTTATGCATTACAGACCTTATTTACATAAAAAAACGAAGCTAAATCAACTATAGCTTCGTTTTTTTTCATTACCACCCACGCACATGCTCTAATGCCGCCTTAACGCAACCGTCGTCACCCACGAGCAAAAGCTCTTCATAGGGCGCTGCGGTCGGACAAGCGTGGTTGGGCAACACACGAAGTCGCATACCAACTGGGAAGTCTTCAGGTTTCAATCGGTCACCGGCCACGGCTGCAATAATGCCGTGCTCTTGGTTGGCACCTGTCATACGAATATCGCACCCACGAAGTGGTTGCCCATCAACGCCACAGACCAAACCATAGCCAAAGTCACAATGCTGACGTGCCGTACCACGGTCTCGCGACATCGCTAGCCAACCAGCGTCCACAATCACTTGACCTTTGTCAGGCTGATGACCGATCACTGTTGCTAAGACTGACCCCGCGATATCGTCCATCTTGACGACACCTAAGTTCATCATGAAGAGGTCACCCATCGCGTAGACGCCGGCACGCATTTCGGTCACGCCTGTTTCGTCTTCAGCGTAGACCATGGTCGGGGTTGAGCCCACCGACACGATACGAATGTCATACCCTGCTTCACGCAAACGATTAGCAGCTAACACAATCCCGTCGCGTTCATTGATGGCCGCCTGACGAATCACAGCAAGGTTTTCAACGTCATAGCTAGCTCCAGCATGCGTCAAGACACCCACTAATGTGGCACCAGTCGTCAAGGCCGTAGCCACCTCTAAAAGCAAATCGCTCTTAGGCTGAATACCCGAACGATGCCCGTCACAATCGACTTCAATCAGCACTGGGATCGTCGTTTGATGGTCACGACAATAGTCACTCACAGCTTTGGCCGCGGCAACATTATCAAGAATGATCTTCAGATCACACCCCGTCGCACGAATCGCTTCAATCTGAGCGAGTTTATAGGGTGCAATGCCAACCGCATAAATAAGGTCTTTAACGCCGTGCTCAGCAAAATAACGCGCTTCCGCTAAAGTCGACACAGTCGCGGGGCCTTCGGGCGACACCATCTGACGACGCGCAATCTCAATACTCTTATGGGTTTTGAGGTGAGGACGTAACGTAATGCCGAGCGCTTTGGCCTTGGCTTTAGCGCGCTCAAGATTACGCATGAGCTTCGCTTCGTCAATCAAAAAGGCGGGCGTTGGCACTTCAGGGTCTGTGAGCGCATGACCGACAGGGTTAGAGACCTTCAACATAATTTCTCTCCACAACATAAAAATCAGGCGCAACCCTCTGGTCTTGAAGGTTACGCCCGATGATTGGCGACTTCGTCGAGTGAGATACTCTCAAACGACAAAACCTTTGCTGTTATTTTAACGTGACTTTATTGAGGCACGAAAGCGGACACAGCAGCCTGTTCGCTCTGAAGCTCAGCGACATTCTTCGCAATACGAGCCTTCGTATCGTCGTCAAGTTCAAGGCCCTTCACGATTTCATAGGTGCCATCACCCTTTGCGACACACGGGAAACCAAAGACCATGCCTTCAGGGACACCGTAAGAGCCGTCAGAAGGCACACCCATCGTGACCCACTGACCGTTGGAACCTAAACACCAATCACGCACGTGGTCAATGGCTGCGGACGCTGCAGACGCAGCAGAGCTTGCACCACGCGCCGCAATAATTGCAGAGCCGCGCTTTGCCACTGTCGGCATAAAGGTGTCCTTGACCCAAGCGTCATCAACGAGCGTCGGCGCAGCAACACCCGCCACCGTCGTGTGCGTGATATCAGCCACCATCGTCGGGGAATGGTTACCCCACACAGCGATATGCTCGATATCGGTCACAGCCTTGCCGGTCTTTTCGGCCAACTGAGACATGGCACGATTTTGGTCTAAGCGAAGCATGGCCGAGAAGCACGTCGGATCCAAGTCCGGCGCATTCTTCATGGCAATCCAGGCATTCGTGTTGCAGGGATTACCGACCACAAGTACCTTCACATTACGAGAAGCGGTCGCATTCAAAGCCTGACCCTGAGCGCGGAAAATCGCTGCATTGGCTTCCAAAAGGTCAGCGCGTTCCATACCAGGACCACGCGGACGAGCGCCAATCAAAAGAGCAACTTCACAATCGCGAAACGCTTCTTCTGGATCCTGCACAGCGCGCATGCCAGCTAACAATGGGAACGCACAGTCGGACAACTCCATCATGACACCCTTGAGTGCAGAGGCACTCGTCGGATTCGGGCGTTCTAAGAGCGTCAAAAAGACGGGCTGATCTGGGCCCAACATGGCGCCAGACGCAATACGAAAAAGAATGGAATAGCCAATTTGGCCAGCTGGGCCAGTTACTGTCACACGCACAGGCGCTTTCATGGGTTCAAACTCCTCTTTGGTCGGGAGAAAAAAGATAATCTCTATATTTTAGAGCGTTGCGCACAAACGAAGCGCCCTCTCTTTGAAACCAATCGTGCATCGTTGATCTTCGAGGGCGCTTTTGTTTTGCACTGTCGTTTTGCGCTTTAACCGTTAGCTAACTCAACATTCGCTTCAATCGATTCGTAAGTCGGTGTCTCGGCATGCTTTTGATGTGGCTCATAGCCACAATGCAATAAGTCATGCGCCAAGGCACTCCCAGGCTTCCCTAAATACTCGCGATAGAGCTTGATGACATCAGGATTTTCATGGGACGCACGAATGGGCATTGCGTTGTCGGTCGCATAAACCCCCGACTGACGTGCCGCTAACGTTTGCCCCCAGGCGCGACCGCGCACAGTCCCGCCACCCCCGATGCAGCCACCAGGACACGCCATCACTTCAACAAAGTGATAGGGACACGTGCCAGCACGCACCATATCGATGACTTTTGTCATCGTGCGCATCCCGTAAACCACAGCAACGCGTAATGGCCCAAAGGTTGTCGTGTCGATTGTGGCTTCTTTAAGAGTCTCTAAACCACGCACGGGTTCAAATGCGACTTTGGCTAATGCAGGACCGCCCGTCAGGGCCGTGACCGTACGTAAAGCCGCTTCCATCACGCCACCAGTCGTCGCAAAGAGTTGCGCAGCGCCAGAAGCTTCACTCATCAAGGGCGAATCAAAGGTCGCAGGCATCAAAGACTTCAGGTCAATCCCCGTACGTTCTAAGAGCGTCAAGAATTCTTGGATCGTCAAGACCAAATCGGTGTCAGGACGCCCGTCGCGCGCGAGTTGAGCGCGGCTCGCTTCACCCTTTTTGGCCGTACAAGGCATGATCGAAATCGTTCGTAACGATGTCGGTTCGATATTTAAGACTTTAGGCAACCATGTCTTTGAGAGTGCGCCAAAGATCGCTTGAGGACTACGTGTTGACGACAAGTACGGAATCATATCGGGCGCATTCTTTTCAACATGCGTCACCCAACCCGGGCAACACGACGTAAACATCGTCGTGGGGTGCGCCAATGTCCCTGCCTTCTTTTGTGCTTCGAGTCGCTCTAAAAACTCCGTGCCTTCTTCCATGATCGTGACATCCGCGCCCCAGCGCGTATCCATCACATAGTCAGCCCCCAGCGCCTTTAAAGCGGCAATCACTTGTCCTTCAAGGTTAATGCCCGCGGGTAACCCAATGCCTTCAGCCACAGCAAGACGCACAGCCGGTGCAAACTGCACGACTGTTTTAATCGTGTCATCACTAAACCAATCAAGCGCCGTTTCGATTTGATCTTTGACAGCCAAGGCGCCTGTCGGACACACCAACGCACACTGACCGCACTGAATACACGTGTCAGAGTCACCCCAGCGATCCCCTGCAAAACCAATGGCCGCCCCTGTACCCGTGTGGTTCAAGGTCATTACCCCTAACCCCTGCACAGATCGACAGGCTTCAATACAACGTAAGCATCGGATGCACTTATCAGCCGTAAAAACGAGGCCAGGTGCACTACGATCAACGGTGGGCTTACGGGTTGCCAAGCGCCCAGACATCGTCGTGACGTCTAACCCAACTTGTTTAGCGACCGTTTGAAGTTCGCACGCCCCGTGACGTGCGCATGACGAACACGTCTCACAATGGTCAGCAAAGAGTAACTCCGCCTGAAGCTTTTGCATTTGGCGTACGCGCTTTGCACGCGTATTGATCACATCCCCATCCTCGACGCGTGTTTCACAAGCCGTGACCATCTGAGTCGCCCCATTGGCTTTGGTCACTTCAGTGAGACACATACGGCACGTGCCTGGACGGTGGTTTAAAGCCGCAAATTCGCAGAGCGTCGGGATAAAGATCCCCATACGTCGCGCGACCTCAAGAATCGTTTCGCCTTCATTAAACGTGACGGACTGTCCGTTGATGCGGGCGACTTTGATTAAGTTGTCCATCAAAAATCCTCCGAGGCGGTTTTACCCGGAATGGGTTTTAAGGTCGAAACCCCAAACAATCGATAGCAACGCATACAACGCTTGGCTTCAGCCCACGCTTCTTGGTCTGTGAAGCCGTGCTCAACTTCATCCCAATTTTGAATACGAGCTTCTGGGGCCAAATGTGACATCACTTGGCGGGGCTGCAACACCACAGCGCGCTCAGGCGCACAAGTGCCAAGCAAATTAGCCTCTTTAATGAGGCGCGACATACGACGACGGGCATTAAACCCGGGGGTATGGGTCATCAAATACTCATGAATGGCATTAGCGGCATCTTGTCCTTGTGCCATCCCCCAAATAAGACTCGTAGGACCTGCGGCAGCATCGCCACCAGCAAATACGCCTTCTCGACTCGTCTGCAACGATTCATCCACTTCAATCGTGCCGCGCTTTGTGAGCTTAATACCGTCAGCTTCTGAGAAAACCGAATCATCTAACTTCTGCCCAATGGCCGCAATCACATAGCGACAAGGCACAATGAATTCGCTCCCAGCAATAGGCTTCACAGACCGACGACCAGACGCATCGGGTTCGCCTTCTTGCATACGAATGAGCTTCAAGCCAATGACCCGACCCTCTTCAACCATCACTTCAACAGGGGCCGTCAAGAATTCAAAATGAATATTTTCGTCAATCGCAGCCGTGATTTCTTCAGGGTCAGCTGGTGCTGAAGCGCGAGTACGACGATACGACACCGTCACACGACGATGCCCCTTCATAAGGCGTCGTGCCGTACGGCAACAGTCCATTGCCACGTTGCCGCAACCCACCACCACAATATCGCCATCGAGTTCAATGTCTTCATGTCGACTCTGGTGATGCTCAATCGCCAACAAGAAATCGAGCCCCTTGAGGTAGCCATGCGCTGACTGGTCTTCGTTAGGCAAATTCAGATACTGTCCCAACGCACAACCAATCCCCAAAAAGATCGCATCGTAGCCACGTCTAAAAAGCGAATCAATCGTGTAGTCACGACCCAAAGCGCAGTTGTAGTGGTAATGGCCGCCCAAACGTTCAATGACTTCGGTCTCGGTTTCTAACAAATGATTGGGCAAACGATAGGCCGGAATCCCCAGGCGCGCCATGCCGCCCGCATAGTCTTCGGCTTCAAAGACATCCACGTGATGGCCTTTACGCAACAAATGGTACGCACAGTTAATGCCAGCTGGCCCCGCGCCAATCACCGCGACACGTTTAGAGACTGGCGTATCGGGAATCTCGTCTTTTTTGAAGAGATCGGCCATAGTGCTACCGACATGGTCAGCCGCATAGCGCTTCAAGTCTTTGATCGCAACAGCGCCATCGACGTGATTTCGCGCGCAAGCCGTTTCGCAAGGGCGGACGCACACTCGACCGCAAGAGCCAACCAACGGATAGTGTCGTAACAACACCCCAGTACTAAGTTCTGGATGACCGTCACGAATATAGTCAATGTATCGCGGCACATTGACGTTTGCGGGGCACGCTTCAATACAAGGGGCGGTCGCCACACTAAAAAAGTCTCGTCGCGTCACGGGCATCACGGGCGCTTGACGGAGTAGCTCAGGGAAATATTTCAATGCCCCTAATAAAGCCGCAGGTGTCGAAAGTCCTACACCACAAAGACTTGTTTCGGCCATTTGTTCGGCGACCAATTGAATACGATCCCAATCGACCGATTCGCCTTCACCCGCGCAGGCTTTTTCGAGGGCTTCACAAATCAACACCGAACCCGCACGACAGGGTGTACAGCGTCCACACGAGAGCTCTTTGGTTCGACGATAGTAATTCAGCAAAACATCGGCGAGTGTGACACGGTTATCAAACATCAAAAAACCCTGTGGCCCCACAAAACCAGCCGCAGGATTTCCGCTATTAAATGACAAGAATTCCGAGAGGGGTAACCCTTCAGGCGCTTCACCTTCAAGACGGCGACGATTGTCGTACGCTCGTCCCTCCCAAACACCGTAAATCAACTCATCCATATTTCAACAACTTTTTTTGCGCGTTCGCTTACCTCAAGCACCGTTTCTAGAATTTTTTATAGACGGCCATGCCCCTTCGGGCTATGATGGAGGCACTCATGTATGTGACGTTCTGTTTTCTCCAAGAGAATTAAGTCTTTTGGATAAGTTCGCCACACAGACGGATTTCGATTATAGACAGAAAAATTTCCATCATCAATAAAATTTTTTCTGTCAAAAGGATTAGCTTTTATTGTCATGATCAATCCAATCCTTGCACAGTACATCACCGTAGCGGACATCATTGTCCAAACTTTTGGCCCTGATGTCGAAGTCGTGCTTCACGATTTATCGATGCCGCAACACTCCGTGGTCTATGTCGCGAATAATGTCGTGACTGGCCGTCAAGTGGGCGAAAGTTTTCAAAATTTGCTATCAAAAGTCATTCGCCACACCACTGAACCTGGTGACCTCGTGACGAACTTCTACTATCGTCATGAAGGTCGATTGATTCGCAGTTCATCGATGCTCATTCGTGATCAAAGTGGGCACCTTGTCGGTGCACTTTGTATCAATGTTGATACCTCGCGCATCACAGCGCAAATTGATGCGCTCTCTTCGATGTTGCCTGGTATTGACGCAGCACGTCTGCCACAGCTGCCAGATGAAGATGAGATCCCTGAGATTTGTCCGGTCGACTCTAACCGAACCGTGATGGAAATCATGACCGAGCTTGTCGACCGTATCGTGAGTGAAGTCCCCGACATTCAAATGAATCGAGAGCGTCGTATTGAACTCATTCGTTTTATGGATCAACGTGGCGTCTTTCTTGTGAAAGGCGCGGTTGAGCGTGTCGCCGAAAAACTAGGCATCTCAAAAGTGACCGTATATGCCTATTTAGATGAAGTGCGCGGCAAGCGTTAAGACCAAAACGCCTAAAGCGACGTGCGTTCGTCTGACGTGATCGTGTCCAACCTTAACCATCAATTACAACCTCAAACATAACGACTTGTGCCGACCAAAGCACAACCACCAAAGGAGATTCTTATGCAATTCGTTCGTCCGCCCTTTAAAGGTGAAAACAAAGGCCATTACACCGCTGGTGTCATCTCAAAAGGGATGCTTTATGTCTCTGGTCAATTGTCGATTGATCCGGATACGCGTAAAGTGTGTCAAGGCGACATTCGTGAACACACGCGTCTAGCTTTAGATAATGTTGATCGCGTCCTCAAAGAAGCCAACGTTCGTCGTGATCAAGTCGTCTTTTGTCGTGTCTATACGCCCTCTAACACCTATTGGGGTGCGATTAACGAAGAATATGCCAAGTTCTTTGGTGACCATAAGCCTGGTCGCGTGATTGTCTCTACGACCGAACTTCACTTTGGTTGTCTGGTTGAAATTGAAGCGATTGCTGAGCTTGACGAAGATTGAGAGGCGGTATGACACACACATTTGTTTGTATGTCTTGCGGCAAGCGAATCGATACTCAAACGCATGCCTCGCATTGCGACTGTGGCGGTCTTTTTGAGTTGGACTTTATACCACCCGCTTGGGACTCTGACCGCATAGACCGCACTGCTTGGAATATCTTTCGTTATCGTGACTTTATGGCTGTGGACGGTGACGCTTGGCGCGGTGTGACGATGGGTGAAGGCATGACGCCGATCATTAACCTAGATGAACAGTCAGGTTGTCTATTGAAGATGGACTACTGCATGCCGACGCTCTCTTTTAAAGACCGTGGCGCGGCTACCTTGGTCGCGCACATGAAAGCGATCGGTGTCACGCATTGTGTGCAGGATTCGTCAGGCAATGCTGGCAATTCTGTCGCGGCTTACGCAGCACGCGCTGGCATCTCGACCGAAATCTATGTGCCTGAAGGGACAAGCCCGAAGAAAATCACAATGATCGAAGCCCATGGCGCAAAAGTTCATGTAGTCCCTGGCTCAAGAGACCATTGTGCAGATGTTTGTCGGCAGCAGGTTGCTGAACGTGGTGCTTACTATGCCAACCACGTCTATAACCCGTACTTCTACGAAGGCATGAAGGCCTATATCTATGAGACCTTCGAACAGTTAGGCCGTATCCCAGCCAACATTGTCATACCCGTAGGCAACGGGACACTTTTCATCGGTGCAGTCAAAGCATTAGAACACTTGGTGGCCTCGGGTGCCATTGAACGATTCCCAAACATCATTGCCCTTCAAAGCGAAAAGTGCGATCCGCTTTATCAGGCACGACGACAAGGCTTGGACCATCCCGCCACCGTGACGCCAACACCCACGATGGCCGAAGGCATTGCAATCGGTGTACCGATGCGCGGCACTGAAATCCTTGACATGATGCGTAAGCACGACATCAAGGTCGTGACCTGTCCAGAGGACAAGATTCTGGAAGCTAGAGCGACCTTAGCTCGTCGAGGCATCTATTGCGAACACACGACTGCCGCGAACTATGCGGCCTGGTTGCATTATTGTGAGCTGTATGGGCCAACACCCGATACGCTCATTACGATGTGCGGAGCGGGCATTAAGTCGGATCATTGATCGAAGAAAGCAAATTAAGCCAAGGACGGAGCGTTAAGTCGACTTAAGACAACCTCCGTCCTTTTTCGTTACGATCCGTCGCCTGTTGGCATCATGGGTTTGCGCTACACCCAAGTGAAATTCATCAAAAGACCATTGAACCAGTGCCACAAGCTTTCCTAAGCAATTTATAGTCAAGTCACTGACAAAGTCATGCTTTAGTCATTGAACTCACCACCCAAGAAAAGCTTTTCAAGATTGTTTCCTTCACGCAAGGTGCGCTTTGTCGCTTGAGAAAATGCCTTCAAAACGCCTTCTGTCATGACAAAACACGCATCGGAACGCACAAGCGTATGCTACTTCGTCCCCACAATTTTCTTCCAAACCTGACGCGGTGCATCCTTCACCTTGTCTAGCGTCAGCTTCCCTTCTCTTTCTTGACGAGCAATACTTGCCGCTTCAGGTTCAATAAACCGCTGAGCGACACCAGCTTCATAGACATAGGGCTCATGCGTTTCAAGATTCGTGCTGTAAAGATACTCACCGCTATTGAGTTTCTTGGCGAGTTTTTCTAGACGTGACTGCGTCCAAAGATTTGATTCATTGACCTTCAAGATCCAGGTCTTGCTTGTGAGCGCATGGTCTGAGCAACGCCAACCATACTCGGTCGTGACATTTGCCCATGACGGGGTCACACTAAAGCCATTGGCGGTCTGCGCTAAGCCTCGCAGAGGTAGTCCCCCAGTACTCACTTGCACGCGACAGGTGGCCGTTTCATCGACCTTCAATAAATCATTGCGATTGGCTGGGAATTCACACCCAGTGCCTGGCTTAGCTACAAAAAGGGTGTAATAGGTCGCACCATCCTGTTCTGTCTTTAAACCGTCAACAACGCGAAACCCTTCGTCTTTGAAGACCGCTTTGACGTGATCAATCACACGTTGCGTAAAAACGACACGCGCTTCTTCATGTGTCTTGGCTGCGTCCTTTGGTAAGAACCCAAACACATGCGGACGACGGAATGTCTCTGCACGCAGTACCCCTGTCACGTGCCCCGTAAAAGCGTTACCAGGACGCAAACTGTCCTCATAGTGCATATCTTCTAAGCGATCCGCTTCTTCGTAGCAAAGCCCCAAAAGATTAAGTGCACGACTTTGATTGGCATCATAGGGCTGTGCTGCATCGGAGGCCTCGGGTGTTAAAGCGGTGTGCGTCGCACAACCAATAAGACCACAGGCACTCACAGCACTAAGAAGGAGGATTTTTTTAACATGAGTCGCTCGAAAGACTAAAAATAAAAGACCAAAGGTTTATTTTAGCCTGTGAGCCGAGATGTCAGACAGCGAATTTCGAATGAAAAGCCGTTGTGTGTCGCTTATTGACCGCGATGGAGCCACTCAATAAACTTCACAGAAACCCAAGCCCCCACAAGGCCTAAAAGGATGCCCGCCAAAATGTCGGTCGGAAAGTGTACAAAGAGGTAAAGCCTCGAAAAGGCAATCAGGGCCGCTAGAATTAAAGCCGCCCAAAACCAAGGCGAACGACGTAACCAAAGCACGCCCGCGCTCGCAAAGGCGGCAGCTGTGTGTCCAGACGGAAACGAAGGATCAGGTGGACAAACGGGCAACAACGTAAAGCCCATAATGTCGCAGGGACGCAGGCGATCGACCAAAGGCTTCAAGCCCAAATTACCAACGACAGCTGTCAAGGCTAAGGCCAAAAGCACCTCAAAGCCCGTCCACCGGGTGCGACGATATAAAAGAAGAGCAACGCCCAAAAGAATCCAAATAAAGCCACCATCGCCCAGCATCGTGACGGCACGCATCAAATCGTCGGCCTTTCCGCTAGCAAAAGCATCGCGAATGGCATAAAGCACGGAAAAGTCGAAATCAAGCGTCATAGATTACTTGGCTTTGAGGGCGATCACACGTTGGTTGGAACTACCAAACCAAGCGCCCTTTTGCGTCACATGCAGTTTTTCGACGTAGGGACCGTCGACCAGGGTATCAAGATAAGCCATGACCGGGAGATCAGCCACTTTTTCGTGACGACGACCTGTCCAAAGCCAAATGGTTTTGGTGTCACCGAAGCGTTCACGCACGGCTTTGACAATACGCAAGATGTCCGGCTGATTTTCGGGCTCTAACGGATCACCGCCCAAAAGGCTCAAGCCTTCAATAAACGGTTCTTCAAGCGCTGTGAGAATCGTAGCGAGTGTTTCGTCCGTAAACGGTTTACCCGCACAAAAATCCCAACTTTCTTCGTTGAAGCACCCTGGACAATGCAGGGTGCAACCCGAACAAAAGAGGGATACGCGAACGCCTGGACCGTTCGCGGTATCACAGGTATTGAGCCCAATGTAGTTCATGATGAATTACATGCTACGACGGTTACGAATTTCAGCCATCTTGCCGTCATTCATGCGGGACATGCCGTTCACATTGGAGTAACCCAAGTAACCGCACACACGAGAGATCACGGACAAGTTTTCACTTCCGCAGTGCGGGCACTTAAAGAGCACATTAGTGCTGTGCTGACCGCAATCCCCACAGTAAGCGCTATCAAAGTTCACACCCTGATAAAAGCCCTTCTTCATACCACGTGCAATCACTGCCTTAACAGCCGCAAAGTTTTCTGGATTGTCTAAGCGGACGTACTGAATGTGACCACCTTCACAAAGATGGAAGTCGATAAATTCACGGTCCTGCTTTTCAAAGGGCGTGATGTCCTCCGTGACATTCACATGGAAAGAGTTCGTGAAGTACTCAGGGCTATAGTGTTCGGTATGACGGAAGACATTATCAACGCCTTCATCAGCACAGAAGCGGTCATACTGACGTGCCTGCGTCGCACACAAAGATTCAGCAGGCGTGCCATAGATGGCGTAGAGATAACCGTCTTCTTCTTTGAAAGTCTGAAGCTTTTCTTTGAGGTGACGAAGGACAGACGCAGAGAAATCACCGCCCTCTTCCACCAAGCGCTGACCACTCCAAAGATAAGTGGCTTCATCCAACGCCGTGATGCCAAAAGAGGCCGTCATATAGCGAACGAGGTCACCCACACGATCGTCCGGGCTCTTCGTGCCTTCATAGAAGCCACCCTGCGTAAAGGCAAGCGGGTTGCTCGAGCACTTCTGATTGCGAATGATGTCATAGCGCTTCTTAAAGAACGCACGGATGAATTCCAAACGTTCGTCAAGAATACGCCAGAAGTCCGTACGCCACGAATCAGGATGACGCAACTGAGCGAGCTTCAAGATGATCGGGAGGTTCAAAGACACTGCCCCGATATTGCAACGACCAATCGTGATGGCTTCACCGGCTTCATTTTGCCAAAGCGACAAGAAGGCGCGGCAACCCATCGGAGACGTGATCGCACCATACTTCTGGAAGATTTCAGAAACGCTACCGTTTTCAGACGATAAGCTCAAATAGTCTGGGTACATGCACTGGGCAGAGGTCTTAACGGCTTCGTCAAGGAGTTCAGAGCTCGCCTTATCTTCAGCGATCTGCTTTTCGTCGTAGAGATACACGAGCTTCGGGAAGACCACAGGCTTACCGTCCTTACCATGACCGTTACGACGTACTTGGAGCATGATGCTGCTAATCTTCATGAGCCAGTGACGTTCTTCTTCGGTGTACTTGGCAGGATCCCACTGACCAAAGGTGATGGTCGTAAAGGCAAAGTCACCACGCGAGCACGGCACGGTGTTGAGCTTCAGTTCAAGCGACTGGAAACCCTGTTCAAGTTCACGTTCAACGTCACGCGCCGTCACGCGAGCAATGGTGTCAGCATCAAGCCCCAAGTCAGCGTACTTGTGGCGCGCAGCGGCCAAGCTCTTCATCACATAGGGCAAAAGCACCTTGTCGAGTTCAGGCAACGTAAAGCCACCAAACTGCTGAGCCGTCGCGACCAACGTAATGTCGCCAATCACCTGCAAAGCCGAGAGTACGGTCTTGGGTTCAGAATACTGCACGTTTGACATTTCAAAGCCATCTTTGAGCACATGACCAATGTCAAAAAGGCAGCAGTTGATACAGCCCAAAATCATGTCGCGCAAGTCGTGGATATAGATGTCACCACGCTCGATCAAGGCCTTTTCTTTGCCAGAGAGATAGAACTGCTTATAAAGACTCTTCGTGAGGTAGCCCTTGATCAAAGAGCCCTTGGTACTCACGAGCGAGCTATCGTAGTTCGCATTTTCGCGGTCACCGAGACGCAACACATCATCAGCATCCTGACGAAGCTGTTCAAACGTACGGGCGTACGTCGTCTTGTAGTAGCGATATTCGGCATAGGCTTCAGCGACCTGCTTATATTGCAAGAAAGAAAGCACGGCAATCACGAGCTCATGCAATTCAGCCACGGTCACATCTGCACGATCACCAAGGCGGGCACGCACTTCGGTCGCAATACGGCTAAGACCATCGTCATCGATCATCGTGTCACAACGAAATGCAGCTTTCTTTACCGCATCAATGATCTTTTCGTCGATGAACTCTTCGGTCGTATTGTCTTTCTTGATAACCTGCATGGTCCGTCCTTTGTGATGTCTCGGACACGTCAGAAGCGCCGCGTCCTATGAAAAAACAAATTGCCGCACGGGTGCGGCAGGGGTCTAATCTTATTGAAAAGTCTCAGGAAAAACAATAGCGCATAGAGGGCTTACATCGTAAATCCTTAGTCGATTCAAAGAGTGAACAAGCGCTCAATGCTACCTTTAAACACCAATCTCCTTCGACATTCAGCTTTAAAAACCCCTCATTTTCATGCAATTTAAACACGGTTTTCGCATTTAAACCCCGATCGAAACGAGCACTTTTTAGGTCATAAAATTTTTCTATCAAGTTGATTGTCTTTTTCAAAAACAAACCGCTTCAATCAATAGATCCTGTATATATAACCACTTAGTACCACAAAATATTGATCGAACACTCACAGGGATCGAAACGACTCTCCTTGCTTCCTTTCGCAAAAACAGACGCATTTTTCGATCAAACAAGCGCTTTAAGAGGCGCTTTTCATACAAAAAGACCCGATCGCCTACGTTTCCTTGGACGATCGGGTCTTTGATTTAAAGCGAGCAAGGCTATCAGAGCGCGCTACGAAGAATCGCTTCAACATCCTCAGCATCGAGCGCCATCAAGTGACCCACAGGACCACGACGGCAGCAATGACGTGCTAACGAATGGACTGGGCAATCTTCCGCCCCCAATTCAGCCATGGTGATAGGCATATTGAGCGACTTGTAGAACGCCACCAAAGCATCAATACCCTTTTGAACCGCCTCACGGTCGTCGCAAGCTGCAACATCAAACACACGACGCGCGAACATCGCAAAGCGTTCTGGGTGGCGCTCGGCCACATAACGCATCCAAGCCGGAATCACGACCGCCAAACCCATCCCGTGCGTGATCGCTTCGTTCCAACCCGAGATTTCATGTTCAATGGCGTGGCACGCCCAGTCTTCCACACGACCTAAACCAAAATAGCCATTGTGTGCGAAGCTGCCGACCAGTCCAATCTGACACCAGGCATCATAGTTCGTCGGATCTTGATAGACCTGAGAACCAAAAGCGATGGCCGTACGTAGCGCGGCTTCAGCCTGCGCATCGACATAAGCGGTATCGGTCGTAGCAGTGAAATAGCGCTCCATGATATGGGACATCATGTCAACCACGCCAGCAGCGATCTGGTGCTTTGGGAGCGTCATAAAGAGTTCAGGATTCACAATCGCAGCGGCAGGGCGTAAGCACTCTGCCCCAATACCCGCCTTGGTGCCGTGATGCGAAATCACACAACGCACCGACTGCTCAGAACCCGCTGCCGGAATCGTTAAGACAGCCAACACGGGCAAAGCTTTTTCAGGGGTTGCATGACCGTCAAAAAAGTCCCAGCAGTCACCCTCATATTCAAGACCCAAGGCCACAGCTTTAGCCGTATCGATCACAGAACCGCCGCCCACGGCGACCACTAAGCCCACGCCTTGATCGCGCATCCAGTCAACGGTTTCACGCACGAAGTTAAGACGAGGATTGGGCTGCACACCGCCCTTTTCGATCACGGTCATACCGGCCGCTTCTAGGCTATCGCGCACGCGACCTAAAAGACCAGAGCGACATACCGATCCACCCCCATAGATCACCAAGGCCTTACAAGTGCGACCAACGGTCTGCGCAAGACGACCTGTTTCATTTTCAGCGCCACGTCCAAAGACGAGACGGACGGGATTATGGTAGGCAAAGTTCAACATGTCTCAAGCCCTCTTCGAGCCTTTCCATGCTACTCGAAGATTCAAAAAAAATCGAAGATAAAAATAGAAACGCCGGGAAGGTTCAAAAAGAATCCCGGCGAGTTAAGGTTCGCAGTTTATCCGTTTAATGATGTCTTTGCATCTCGAAACCGCTTTTTGTTTTCAATTCGAGCGTTGAAGGGTTCGTTCGAATGACTTTCGATGGTCTTTTGAATGACCCGTTGTGCCCTACGCTTTTGTGATACCAAAGAGATGGATCCTACGCCTTCGTGCGACGACGTCGCGTATCAAAGAGGCACACGGCAGCAGCAGCCCCCACATTCAAACTTTCGCAAGCGGCTTCAATCGGAATATAAAAGCGTCGGTCAGAGGCCGCTAAGCCGGCTTCAGAAACACCAGGTCCCTCAGCCCCCATGAGCCACGTGACCGGCCCTTGGGTATAGTCATCTTCGGCTGCAAAGAGATCTTCGCCGCCACGTGCGTCCGCGGCATAAATATGCCCTTCGTAAGCCTCACGAAAAGCCTGAGGCGTGATCCCTTCGACAAACTTTGCACCAAAGTGCGCCCCCATGGCAGCACGCATCACCTTCGGGGTCCAAAGAATGGCAGTTGACGGGCTCGCTGCAATGACGCGAACGCCAGCAGCGACAGCCGTACGAATGAGGGTACCAGCGTTGCCCGCGTCTTGTACGCCGTCTAAATAGAGCACATCTGCCTTTGCCCAGTCAGCGACTTCAGCGCGCTTTGGCAAAGCCACCTCGCACATCACGCCGACCCCATGTTCAACGGGCGAGAGTTGATCGTAAAGCGAAGACGTCAAGGCATAGCACTTTGCGCCCTTTTTGAGGGCACACTGATAGGCCAGTTCACGCGCTTCCGTGGTGGCTCGTTGATCGTCGATCAGTATGGCGGACACGCCTGCATCTGAACCCAAGACCACCTCGCAAAGGTGCATCCCTTCGAGTAACGTTGCACCTTCTTTTTTGACAGCACGTGCTTCATGCGCCAACTTCTTCCAACGCTTAAAACGCGCATTGGCTTCACTTTCAATCAAAATCTCGGTCATGATTCATCCTTCTTAACCATCGACTTGACGGGTTCAAATGTTCGACGATGTTCGGGCGTAATGCCTAACGTACGAATGGCTTCAATATGCTGAGCTGTGCCATAGCCCGCGTGCTTTGCAAAGCCGTAGCCTGGATACGCCGCATCAAGTGCCACCATTTTGGCATCTCGCGCGGTTTTAGCCAAAATCGAGGCAGCTGCAATGGCAGCGACTTTAGCGTCTCCTTTGACAACCGCGGAAGCGGGCGCAGGGAGATTTTTTGGCGTACGGTTGCCGTCCACCAAGATAAGTTCAGGCTTGACTTGTAACCCTTCAACCGCTCGCGTCATCGCTAGCATCGTCGCCTGCAAAATATTGAGGGAGTCAATTTCAGACACATCTGCCCAAGCAATGCACCAAGCCAAAGCACGCGCTTTGATGAGGGGCGCTAAGGCTTCACGCTTTTTAGCGGTGAGCTTTTTGGAGTCATTCAAACCTTCAATCGGTTGATTGGGATCCAAAATCACTGCAGCGGCACAGACGGGCCCTGCGAGCGGACCACGCCCTGCTTCATCAACACCCGCCACCAAGTCAGTCGTCCACAAAGGATCGTCAGAGCCAAAAAGATTCGGTAAATCCGTACTTGGCAACAGCTTGGGTTCGGTCTCAGCCTTTTTTGCTCGTGCCATGTTGTTCCTAAGAAAAAGGCGCTTCGTGGGTTTAAACCTAATCGAAGCGCCGTGATTAGTTTATTATGCCGTCGTTTTAGCGACGTGCCATACCGACAATCACGTCGGCCGCCAAATTCGCTGTATCGGCACGCAAGCTTTCATGCATCGCACTAAAGCGCTCTACGAGCATCTTGCGTCGTGCTTCATTATTGATCGCATCTTCAAGCGCGTGTGAAATCGCATCAGGCTCACAGAAATACTGCAAGAATTCTGGCACCACGTTTTCGCCCAACAAAATATTGGGTAACGAGACACAATGAATCAAGGCTTTCTTTTGCATGATCATGCCCGTAATCGCTGGCATCTTGTACCCCACGACCATAGGCTTTTTAAAGAGCGCACATTCAAGCGCTGCGGTGCCCGACGCGACTAACACCGCATCAGCGGCTTCCATCGTACGATGGCTTTCGCCCACTACCACTTGCATCGCTTGAGCTAGACGCGGGTAGAGACTTGCCACACAAAGGATATTGCTGCGTGCCTGTTCGTCAATCGCAGGAATCAACACGTGCGCATCACCCTGACGCTGAAGCAAGCGTTCAACGGCTTCAAAGAAGACCGGACCGCAACCTTTGACTTCATCCACGCGAGAGCCGGGCATCACGGTAATCACTGGCAAACCGTCGTCAGGTATGCCAAAGTGCTGTCGTGCGCCCATAGTATCGGGTTCCATCGGGATAATGCCCGCTAAAGGATGCCCCACAAAGGTGGCTGGAATCCCAGCCTTACGATAGATCTCTTCTTCAAACGGAAAGACCAACAACATATGGTCAACCGCACGACGAATGTTTTGAATGCGTTCAGGACGCCAAGCCCAAATGGATGGACTCACAAAATGGACTGTCGGAATACCACGACGACGCAGTTTTTCTTCAACGCCCAAATTAAAGTCAGGCGCATCGACCCCGACAAAGACCTGCGGCATTGAGTCACCAAATCGCGTGATCAAGTCCTTGCGTAGGCTTAAGAGGCGTGGCAAATGCGTGAGCACTTCCATGTAACCACGGACCGACAATTCACGCACGTCATACCACGCACGAAAACCCACCGCTCGCATCTTATCGCCGCCCACGCCATACTGTGGTGCACCATCCATACGCTTAGCGACTTCAGGAATCACGAGACTAGCAATAAAGTCGCCGCTCGCTTCGCCCGCGAGCCAAATCGCGCCGTTACGTTCTAACGTGGGAATAGAAGACTGAATACCCATGCCTATGCCTCAACCGCCAAATTAACGAATCACGCCGCGAGGACTGTTGCCCACGAAGTTTCTGAAGTGTTCAAGTAAGGACTTGGCTTCTGGGAATTCGGCTTCAAGCTCGGCAATCTTTTCCAAAGCTTCCTTCACGATTAAACCTTCGCGATAAAGCAAACGGTAGGCCTGATGTAAACCGCGCACCTGGTCACTCGTATAGCCAAAGCGACGAAGGCCAACAGAGTTAAGGCCATGGGGCGCGGCTGGATTGCCAGAGCAAATCACATAGGGCGGCACATCACGAAGTGCGGCCGAGGCGCCACCCACCATCGAATGCGCACCAATACGCACAAACTGATGAACGCCCGTCTGACCACCAATAATGGCCCAGTCTTCGACCGTCACGTGACCGGCCAAAGCGACGTTATTGGCAATGATCGTATGGTCGCCTACACGGCAGTCATGCGCCACATGGACGTTAGCCATCAAGAGGTTATCGCTACCCACACGGGTAATGCCTTCATCTTGCACCGTCCCAATCGAGAGCGTGCAATTTTCACGAATGACGTTATTGTCACCCACGATCAACACGGTATCTTCACCCGCGTACTTCTTATCTTGCGGGTCGCAACCAATCGAGGCACCCGCGTAAATCACATTGCCACTACCGATCGTCGTACGACCTTCGACACACACGTGGCTACGCAGATGGGTACCAGCTCCAATCCGCACCTTAGGTCCCACTAAACAGAAGGGACCAACGATGACATCATCGGCCAACACGGCTTCCGGATGAACAATGGAGGACGGGTGAATTTGCGCCATGACGAATCCTGTCTAAAGTATTTTTCTTGTGTGCGTGAGTTTGGGTTCTCTTTCACGCTAACGATACCCTCATTGAAGGTATACCAATCTGTTAATTATAGAGAAGTCTACCTAGCACGTTTCCAAATTCTCGATCATTCGCAGAGCGATTCAACAAATCATGTCCTACGCTCTCACGATGGACTACAAACAGCAAAAAAAAGCCTCGCGAATTCCGAAGAAAGCGAGGCCAAAAATATCCAACCAAAAGGAGAGAGTTTTGCAACGATGTTGCGATGAACTCTATGACTCACACTCTACGAGATTTCTCACGCTCAACTGTTTCGTCAGTTTCAGAAGATGTTACAAAGTGCTTTGTGATATAGATGTCTACATATCAGGGTTTACCCTTTGATATTCTCTATCAGAGGCGTTATTTATCACTTTGTCGCCTCTATGCAACTTGCAAAGTTTTGCAGTTCGAATGACTCTGAGGATAAAAACCATATTGTGGAAGGCTTTTCACCAAGCGGTTCAGTTCGCCTCTTCCAAAAGCGAATAAAAAAGACCCCACAAGGCGAAAAGCTTCGTGGGGTGAAAAGTATCCAACCAAAAGGAGTGGGCGTCCCGTTGTGCACTCAAAAAGTGCTGTACGCCATGGGTTTTACTTTACTTGAAGTTACCCGCCGATCTATGTCATTCGGTTTCTTAAATGTAACGATGTTTGAAGTCGGTTTAATGTTAAAAGGGACTCGGTCAGTCCTAACGCCTCACAATAAGCGTTTTCCCTCAAACAGAGCCCCAATCACATCTTGCAAACTGTTGCAAGCGAGGCAAAAACTGTTCGTAATCAAACGAATGCACTTCTTTTGAATCAGACAAAGAAGTCAGTGACCTAGATAAAAAAAACGCTCTGCGAGCACCCACCCGCAGAGCGAAACCCTCATTGTTTTGACCTCAATCCTTTTGTCCAACAGACTTTCGTCAAGGAGAACATTTGATGTCGGAATTAACTTTATCAGGTTCAAGTTAGAGAAAACGTTTCAGTTTGAAAGTTTCCTGTAACAGAGCGTATCTAGATCATGTTGCGGGATCTATCAACCCAGCGTGACGTAGCAACCATTAACACACCATAAAACCCACAGCTAGACGCATCTACAATACGTCACTCTCAGCATCAGCCAATGAAAACTTTGAGGCTTTAGCTCTGATTTAGCCACAAGTTGAAACGCTTACGACAAATAAGAAACGCTCTACATCGTGAACCACAACGTAGAGCGTCGAGTTTAATCAAGTCGTGAGCAGTGTTACTGAGCTTCAGACTTCTTAGGTGCCACAGGACGGTAGGCACACATCATTTCAGCCTGAGCAACCACCTGGCCTTCGACACGAGCAACGGCTTCAAAAATACCTAAGCCCATCTTGGAACGAATGAACTTACCTTCGATCACCAACTGATCGCCAGGCTGGACGACACGCTTGAAGCGAGCCTTGTCGATACCAGCGAAGTAAAAGAGCGAATTCTTACGATCCACGCCTTCGGGCAAGCGAGAAAGCGCAGCGATCGCACACGTCTGAGCCATCGCTTCAATGATCAACACACCAGGCATCACCGGAATTTCAGGGAAGTGCCCCGTAAACTGCGGTTCATTGACCGTCACATTCTTGATCGCCACAACGTGACCAGCTTCTGCGTCGAGTTCGACGATGCGGTCAATCAAAAGAAATGGGTAGCGATGCGGAAGCATATCCATGATGTCACGGATGTCAAGGGTAGTCATGTCGGTCGAAACCTCTTAATAAAAAAGAATGGGGTCGGCCATAGGCCGACCGAATGAAACAGTATTGTCGCGCTTTTTGAAAAATTATTCTTCGGCAGAACGGATGATGCCCTCTAACTCTTCTACGCGACGAGCGAGTGCCTTGAGTTCCTTACGCATAGCAGGCAATCGCGTCACCATGGCGGACGTTAACTGGAAATCTCGCCCTTCCATCGACGGGAAGAAGCCCGTCTTCTGAACAGGTTCCTTACCCCAACCCGTAATGACGGTGGCCGGGCCCACAGCTGAACCCGCCGGGATATCAATATGACCATTAATCATCGCAGCGCCACCCACCATGCAATGGTCGCCCACAGACGTTGAACCCGCAATCCCCACGCAAGCCGCCATCACCACATGTTCACCCACGCGGTCATTGTGACCCAATTGGATTTGGTTGTCGAGCTTCGTGCCATCGCCAATCACAGTGTCTTCTAAAGCACCACGGTCAACCGTCGTATTCGCACCGATTTCAACATCGTCACCAATCACCACGCGACCAACCTGGGGGATCTTAACCCATTCGCCCTTGAAGGGGGCAAACCCAAAGCCGTCGCCACCGATCACGCAACCAGGTTGAAAGATGCAACGATTGCCCACCACGGTGTCACGTTCAAGGACGCAGTTCGAATACAAGATGCAATCCGATCCCACGGTCACACGGTTGCCTACCACGGCACCAGACTTCACCACCGTGCGCGCACCAATCTTGGCACCAGCTTTGACAACAGCCAAAGCTTCAATGGTAGCCGTTGGATCGACGTCAGCGCCCTCTTCAACAAAAGCACGCGGATGAATGCCAGCAGGTTCTACGACTGCAAAAAGAATTTGAGACGCAAAGGCAAAGAATGCATAAGGATTGTCACAAACAAGGATCGAACGCTCAGGGATATTGTCACCAAAAAGCGTCGCGACGTCTTGTTCACGCAAAATAAGAAGCGAAGCGTTGGAAGCCTTCATTGCTTCGGCATAGGCAGCGTTTGTCAAAAACGACATATCGCCTTTGCCCGCAGCTTGCGGTGGCATAAAGCGAGCCACTTGAACGTTCGTCCCCATCAGGCGCATCTGGAGACGCCCCTTACTCATCTCGGACACACGGTTCATCAAGTCATCAATGGCATAACACTGCAGATTTTCTGCCATGGCAGCTCCTCAAAAATGCTTTCATTCATGAAAAAGTCCCGACCTAGCATCGGGACTTCAAACTGTCTATTTTACTTAGACTTTGCTTTACGTGCGGCAATGTCGCGATCGAGCTCTTTCATCACGCGATCCGTGATATCGACCTTGGGGCTTGCATAGAAAAATTCATAAAGCACCAAGTCAAACTTTTCTTTTTCAGCCATCTGCTGGATCACGCGACCAGCACGACTCTGAAGCAAAAGCACTTCTTCGTTGCGACGCTGATTAAATTCATCACGCGCTTCGCGACTACGGCGAGCGACATCACGTTCCATTTCAGCGAGCTCACGACGTTCAGTCACACGTTCGCTTTCGGTCATATCTGGTGCGCCCTTTTCAAAGCGTTCAAGACGTTGCTTAAAACGCTTCGTCAACGCATCAATTTCTTCTTGGCGACGATGACCTTCAGCATTGAGACGTTCGCTCGCCTGTGCAGCTGACTGAGAATCACGCAAAATGCGTTCCATATTGACCACAGCAATACGAAGATCCTGAGCCGAGACCGTCGAAGCCGCAAGGCCCAAACCTAAAACAGCCGTTGTGAGAGCTAAAGGAAGGATTTTTTTCACGCTGACACCCGTACATTAGAAAAGAGCGGGACACCGTTAGAGAGTGACCCGCTCGAAAAAGGCAAATAACATTTTACCCCGAATGTTTGTTTAGGTTGCCTGAGATTTGTTTCGATCAGGCAACTGACTCACACTCGATGGATCGGCCTTTAGAAGCCCGTACCGATCTGGAACTGGAAGCGCTGCGTATCGTCGCCTTCCTTTTCGTTCAACGGGAAGGCAATCGAGAACTTCAATGGGCCTAACGGCGAAATCCAGGCCACACCAATACCCGTGGTGTAGCGAAGGTCACCTAAACTCACGCGCTGACGAGAGTAGCCACCCTTGCCGTCGCCTTCGTAGCCCCAAGCATACCCCGTATCCAAGAAGCCAAAGATACGAAGCGTACGGTCACCACCTGGCAACGGTGCCAACAACTCAATCGAGCCGTTCACCATACGGTCGCCACCAAGGTTGTCTGTATCTCCATCAGGATTCAAGTCCTTCGGACCCAAGGTCCCCGATTCGTAACCACGAACGGAACCGATACCGCCGACATAGAAGTTCTTAAAGAACGGGAACATGTCAGAGCTACCGTAGACGTCACCGTAACCCACTTCACCGTTGAAGGCCAACGTCCAGGTCTTCGAGAGCGGAATGAAGCGCTGGTACTGGTAGGTCATCTTGTAGTATTCGATGTCCATACCCGGGAGCCCCAATTCACCATTCAAGCGCTGATAAACACCGCGCGTCGGCGCCAAGGAGTTGTCACGCGAGTCGCGAGACCAACCCACCGTTGCGGCCACCGACATCGGATCCTTACCGTAACGAGCGACATAGTCCTGATAGCGCTTCGGCGAATGCTGGTTAGCATCTACCTTGGTCTGTTCGATCTTACCGCCCAAGAACACACGGTCTTGTTCAGTAAACGGAATACCCCAGGCTAAAGAGCCACCCAACGTTTCGTACTTAACGTCAGCCACGTCAAGTTCTTCAAGGTCAACGCGGCGGTCATACACTTCCCAAGAACGGCTAATGCCTTCTGGCGTAACGTAGGGTTCAACCACAGACAACGCATACGTACGCTGAGACTTCGACGTATTGACGTCCACAGCCACCGAATTACCCGTACCGAACACATTGTTCTGAGCAAAGCCAGCCGACAAAATGATGCCTTCAGACGTGGAGTAACCCGCACCCAAAGAGATCGACCCCGTCGGACGTTCCTTCACCTTAATATCGACGTCAACCTGGTCCCGGGTACCGGGCACAGGCACTGGATCAGCCGTTACCGATTCAAAGTAACCCAAACGGTCAATACGGTCACGAGACGTCTTCACCTTAGAGCTATCGAACCAAGCCGATTCGTACTGACGCACTTCACGACGAATCACGTCATCGCGGGTACGATTGTTACCCGTAATGTTCACACGACGAACGTAGGCACGGCGACCCGGGTCAACCGTATAAACCACTTCGACCGTACGGTTTTCTTGATCAGCGATCGGATTAGGCGTAGACGTTGCAAAGGCATAACCCAAGGTCGAGAGCTTATCTACGATCGCGGACGACACCGCATTCACTTCTTCGGCGTTATAGATGGCACCCGGCTGAATCGTCACCAAAGACTCGAGTTCTTTATCGAGCCCCAACAAGTCGCCCGTCAACTTCGTACCAGCAATCGTGTACTTTTCGCCTTCCGTCATATTGATCGTGATATACACGTCACTCTTATTCGGCGCGATAGACACCTGCACGGAGTCAATCTTGAAGTCAAGGTAACCCTGATTCAAATAGAAGGAGCGAATCGTTTCTAAGTCAGCAGCCAACTTTTCGCGGCTATAGAGGTCACGCTTCGTGTACCAGCTAAACCAGTTAGGCATCCCCAACTGCATCTGATCCAAGAGCTCTTCAGAATCAAAGAGGCGGTTGCCCGTAAAGCGAATCGACGCAATCGAAGATGCGCGACCTTCGTCCACATTAATCGTGATACGAACACGGTTACGTTCCAAAGGCGTCGCCGTTGTCTTGATCTTGACACCATAGTAACCGCGAGCCAAATACTGGCGACGCAATTCTTGGTCAGCACGATCCAACGTGGCCTGGTCAAAGATACGACCTTCTGCCAAGCCCACATCACGAAGGCTCGTTTCAACCCCAGCCTTATCAAAGGCCTTAATACCGTGGGTTTCAATCGTCGCCACAGCCGGACGTTCAACCAACTTCACCACAAGCACATCACCGTCTTGTGTGAGGGACACGTCCTTAAAAAGGCCAGAACGATAAAGAGAATGGATGGCACGCGTGCCCTGATCTGGCGTGTACTCATCGCCCGTACGGAACGGTAAATGCGAGAACACCGTACCGGGTTCCGTACGCATTAAGCCTTCCACACGGATGTCAGAAATGACAAAAGCCGAAGCACCCTCGGCACACACCATGGCCGCCAATACTGCGGCCGCCGTTTTCGTTAGATTTGCGAACAAAATTCAGTCTCTCAAAATCATCACGGAGGTATTAAACACCCTCACCCACGGATGGTTATCCAAAAAATCTCAGACTCACCTCGGATGACGGCAAATTTGTGTAAGGTTACCAAATATTGAAGCAATTCGGAAACTAAAAAAAGCCTTATTCACACTTCTCGCATGAATAAGGCCTTCGTTTACGTATTAACCCGATTACTAATCTCAGGGTTAACCACCAATATAGCGACTCAAGTCGTTGTTCATAACAAAGACAAACAAGAGCATCATCAAGACGAAACCCACCTTACCAATGTTTTCTTTGGTCTTCATCGAGAAGTCTCGACCACGCAATGCTTCTAAGCCAATCACAATCAACTGGCCGCCGTCTAGCGCCGGGATCGGCAACAAATTCATAAAGCCAATCGCCAACGAAATCAAAGCCAAGTATTCTAAGAATGGTACAACACCATTCTTAACGGCGGAGCCTGCCATATCGGCAATCGCAATCGGTCCGGAGAGATTCTTGGTACTCGCTTCGCCCGTTGCCATTTGGCTCACCCCCTTCACTTGTAAAAGTGTCAGCTTTTTGACCTTTTGCCAACCAGCAATCACGGCATCAACTGGTCCCAAACGCACCGTCACCATTTCTGGGATCGCTGCAATCGAAATACCCACCTTCGCAACGCCATCTGTGACTTCAGGCGTCATTGTCAACGTCCGCTTTTCATTCGGCGTTTCATACCCTGCCACCAGCATCGTCACAGGATTGCCTTTTGAGGCACGAATCAGCTCCACCGCTTGTTGCACCGAGGTGACTTTATGGCCATTAATCTCCAACAATCGGTCGCCCTGGTTTAAACCCGCCTCTTTAGCAGGCGACCCTTCAGCAATTTTGGCGACAACTGGGTCACGCATAAAAGGCATTAGACCTAATTGAGCGACCGGTGCTTTTTCGTTCATCGAATCCATTGACACATCTGCCAACGAAAAATGACGAACAAAGACTTCGCCTTGACGGTCAAAGGTTAATGGCAAATCAGCTTCGCCAGCGTGGTTTAGTAGTTCGAAATTCAAATCTAATAAACCACGAACAGGGGCTTGACCCACTTTGATCACACGGTCACCTTCTTGGATACCTTCGTGTGCTGCTTGAGTGTTTGCGGGTGGCTGTCCCATCACTGATGCAAAATCAGGCGTGCCAATTGCACCGATACCAACATAGAGCATAAAAGCCAAAATGAAATTCACTGCAGGGCCAGCGAAGATGATCAGTGCTTTTTTCCAACGGGGCTGACGGCTAAACGTTCGAGCCTTTTGTTCTTCAGTCATATCGGGCGACGTGTCGTCTTGCATTTGTACATAACCACCCAAAGGTAGCATCGAAATGCAATATTCTGTTTCGCCGACATGACGACGCCAAAGCACTTTGCCCATACCTAGAGAAAAGCGCGTCACACTGACATTTAACCACTTCGCCATGAAGCAGTGGCCACCTTCATGGATGGTTACGATAATGGCTATGGTGAGGATGAAACCGATTAAGGCTAAGAGCATATTTCTAAGTGAATGTCTAAATAAAGGAGAGACAAAGCGTCTTCAAACTGTTTGTTTTTCTTGGAATGTGAAAGCTTACAAAATTAGCTACGCATATGGGTTTTGAGTTTGCGCTTTTTAACCTTTTCGAACATCGTGGGTGAATCGATTGTATGGATCTATTGGGGAGATCGATTGAGTAGGCGAGTGGGTTATATAGCCTTCTTCTTTCGTGTTGAGAGCTGCTTTGCTAAATGTCGTACCGAAAGCAGATCTGCGACTTTTTTGGCTGAATCGAATAACCCAGGGAACCCAAGCGCAGCGACGAGATCGCGGTCACGCTGCTCTACGTTCAGTAGTCGAGGCGTGCCACTCTTACTATAAGCAATTTTGATGCGACGAAGATCGTTCAGAAGTTGATGTACTGACATCTCTTCGACATGCTTGGCCGACACATTCGGAATGGTGCTATCCATCTGTGTGCGCAGATAAGTCAAAATACTCAACCCCACGAAAGTTGTCATGAGAAGGCCGTCAAAAGCGGCTGAAGAATGAACGCGAGTCGTCGATAGCAGATGTTGGAACATCAGCTTGAACGTCACTTCAACTTCGTTACGCTGGCGATACTTCTTCAACGCATCAAAGAGTGAGATGTCAACGTTGCCAATCAGGCCAAAATAGCCAAGGTCATAGCAGGCATAGCTAACTGCGTCTTCATTTACAACGAGTTCCCCTTTAGGAGTCACGTTGAAGTATTCGAAGGTTTTCTTGTCAGTAGCGCACAATTGGGTATCGCGCTTTCTCGGCCATGCCTTTTGAAAGGCATTTAGACGATCCCAGAAAGCATCCGTTTCCGTCATTTCCTTATTAGGACTTCTGAATACGTACGAGTGAACTTCCATGGTTTGCCCGTCAGCTCGAATTTCAGTAGAACTCTTCACTCCGTAGCACCGTTGATTCAAAAGATAAGTTTTTTGATCGTAAAAGTCACTCTTGTGCTGGTCAATGACGTTCTTGACGATGTTCATTGAGGTTTTAGCGCCGATCAAAAACTTGTACCCATCTTTATGTAAACGAAGGAACTCCTGCTGACTGGGATAGCTACGATCCATAAGAATGAGCGGCGCTTTTTGATCGATACCGCCGTCCGTCCACATTGTTCGAAGAACATCCAACGTACTGAGATCGGAAACGTTTCCTGCATGAGCGCGGTAGCAAATCAATCCCCCATTGTCAACGTTGATTAACAATGAGACGCTCACTTGGGGGCCATAAGTGCCATCCTTTCGTTTGCCTACGGCAGCCAGGTCGATGTTGTTGGAGTTGCAATCGATGCGAGTACTATCGAGTGCGACAATCTCACCTGCTTCCATTTGTGCTGCGCAACTTTTTGCCATCTTCTGAGATAAGGACTGATCAGCACCAATCTGTTGGAAAAATTCTGACGCACGCGGGGAGGCGAGACAACCATAGCCAATGAACTTCTGTTGCATCGACTCTTGATCGGCGAGGTAGGTCTTGTCGGTAGTGATGGCGGCATGCATAGCCAAGTTCGTGCAATCCATGGTCAATTTTGAATCACGGTCGAGAGCTTCTGCAACGTGTTTTAGCATACCGTTCCTTAAGAGGATAGCGGCACAAAGAGCTGTTGCACCTACCGACATTTGCTGATTGGGATCGATTGGTGGATCTAACTCCTCTATGTCGTCTTGAATGGGTCTCGAAACTTTCTTTTCGTTGAGTTTATCGAGTGCGCGTTGGCGCATGATCGGATTCTTCCAGCGATCAACAGGACGCTTCTCGAAAACAGGTTCGTTCTGCACGTAATAAAGATTGGGGCGGAACTCGGATCCGTCTGGCGACAGCGTTCCAATGTAATCGCGCTCCTGCTCACGCTTGCCGTTGGCACTGAAGCAGTACGGGAAATAGACATACCAGGTCTTTCCCTGTCTTTGGAACTGAGCATGCTTCGGCAACCCCTTGACGTTTTCCCTCTGTGGGCGACTACTGGTTTTCTGGACTTTTTCGACAGGACTCTTGGGCATTTTCTCACCTTATCTAACAGTATAGCATTATACTGTAGCCTTACGTAAAAATCAACCCCGGGATTAGCCGGAGTTGATTGTGCCGCAAGGAAATCAGAGATTTACTAGTCAGCTATACCGAAGCGATTTCGGAGGTTTTAGGTTAGTTATTTCGAACAGGAAGATCCTCATACGTATACACATTACCATCAGAATGTAAAATTAGATCAGGATTTTTCATTACCTTAATTTTATCTAAATCAACATTATAACCGACTTTTTGAAGAATAATGAATTTTGTAAACAACCCTGAAAAATATCCATTACTACTTCGATAAGTATCTAAAACATGACAACGATCAGAATAAATTGAACTAGAAATAATAAATGGAATCTCGTATTGTCCATATCCGCCATAAGTTAATCCGTGTTCTTTTCCTGCTCCTTCATCATAAGGTATTTCACCATGATCTGCCGTAAAGACTAAAAAATATTCCTCACCTAGATTCTTTAAAATATTGATTACAGCCTCAACTAAACGATCAGATTTCAGAATACTCTTTTCATAGTCAGGATATTGGGGATATTTTTGTGAATCAACTGAATCATATCGGAGATGATATGGGGCATGATTACCTACCCAATGTAGCACAATAAATCTATACTCCCCTTTTGTTAAATCTATAGATTTCTTTAATAAAGGGACAGTTAAATTATCATCTTCAACAACTAACCCAAAATTCTCATTAGTAATATCTGGAGATACTAAATAATCACTTGAACGTGAAATATATTCATAAGTATTCCCCCAACCAGAAAGTCCACCAGAGTTTTGCGTTGCTAACCAAATTGTTTTATATCCAGCATCATGAGCTAAATTAACAATAGACTTATATGTATATAAATCATAAAAAGATTTAGGAGATGCAAATGAAAGATTTAAGGGCACAGATGTCCTAGTTATATTAGATGGAGAATGCACCTTACTGCATATAGATATATCACCACGTCCATTTAGATAAGCTAAACGAGGATTTGTATTATAATTCCGATAACCATAAACACTATAAAATCTAGAAGAAGATGATTCACTCATTATCAAAACTACATTTTTTACCCTTTTCTTCAGATCGAGGCTACCTACACTAGAATCCTTAACTTTGTTAGAATCTTGCCGACGTATAACCTCTTGAATATTGTAGTTTCTATATAAATAATAGATCGAATAAGAAACATTACCAATAATAACTGGGTATTGGCATTTAAATTTAGCAATATGCTTGTCCGAGTTTTCTATCTTTGTTATAAATTCAGAAAATGTCGTCGGGCTATCGACGGAATTTGACGTGAATTCCTTTTTATACTTAAAATAGTCACAAACAACAACAATACTTGAGATAAGCAAAAACACAAACGCAACGTATTTTATCTTATTAGAAAAACGACTTCCTTTTATAAAAAATATATAAGAGACAAGGACTACAGCAAGCAAAATAGAAATACCCCAGACCGAATTAGCTAAAAGCATGTTTTTAGCCTCATTGTAATTTGTAGATAATATCGAATCTAAAATTCCACAGCTAAAATCACCATACTTAAAATGCACAAATCCTTCGAATGCAACAAAAGTTAATGTAACAACATTAACGCTGAGAGTGGCTATTTTTCCAAGCAATGAAACACTAATTAAGAAACAAATAATCCAAATTGCAGATATAAATACTTTCGTTGAAACTCCATATAAGAGAAAAATTGTTATGAATAGCAGAATATAGGGAAGGAAGGAAGGAAGGAAGGAAGGAAGGAAGGAAGGAAGGAAGGAAGGAATTAGTTTTTTCATTACATACACCAACTACAAAAGAAACAAGACCATAAGGTCTTGTTTCTTAATTAATTCAATTACTTATTTAGTATTAAAATATTCATCAATAGTCTCAATGATCCTTTGTGTTGCGAATCCATCACCATAAGGGTTAGTTTTACTCTTTAAATGGTTATACTTTGAAGGATGCTCTATAACCTCTTTAGCGGATTCAACAATCATCTTGGTATCCGCACCAACCAATTTAGCAAAGCCTGCGTCCACCCCTTCTTTTCTCTCTGTCTCATAACGCAGTACTAAAATTGGACAACCAAAAGTAGGGGCTTCTTCTTGAATACCACCACTATCTGTCATTATCAACGTTGAATTTTTCATTAACAAAACCAACTCTGGATATGGGAGAGGAGGCAACAAATATATATTCTTCATACTCCTCAATCTTTCGTGTACTTTATTTTTGACATTCGGATTAGGGTGCACTGGAATCACAAATTGGATATCATTAAAAGAACTGCTAAGTTCAACAATAGAATCAATAATCTTATTTAAACGCTCACCGTGATTTTCACGACGATGAGCGGTCACTAAGATGACCTTTCTATTTAATTGAATACCATAAGAATGAATAGTATTGTATGCATCTTTCAAAACCGCCTCATCGATACACGACAAAGCATCAATAACTGTATTACCAGTTTCGAAGAACCTTTGACTTAATAAAGTCTCACGCTCTAAAGCTTTTTTAGAAGCTAGAGTGGGACAAAAATGTAGATCGACAATACGACTTACCATTTGACGTATAGCTTCTTCAGGGAAAGGCTCAAATAAACTCTTACTCCTTAAGCCTGCTTCGACATGAAAAACGGGTATTTTATTGTAGAACGAAACTAAAGCTGCACAAAAAACAGTCATAGTATCGCCTTGGACAATCGTTGCATCAAAGTGTTGGGATTGTAGTAGATCTTGCAACTTATTTAGCAGATTTGTTTGTAATTGACTCAAGGTTTGGTTATGAGTCATTACATCAAGATTTATATCCGCACTCAATCCAAAAAAATTAAGCGTTTGATTCGATAGCTCTTTTTGTTGCTCAGTATTACAAACAACTACATTATAATTCCTATTATTTTTTAAAGCCAAAATTATAGGAGCAAGTTTAATAGCTTCAGGTCGAGTTCCTAAAACAACCAATATATTTCTCATAACACTCTCACATAAAAATTATATTATCCTTCAGAGATTTTATCATCTTTCTTAACCTTTTATATTTCTCATATCTTAGCAAAATCTTTTCATTATCTTTAACTAAAGGCATCTTAGATAAGATCTTATACACTACGTATTTTATTTGAATCTTTGATTTATTTATTGACAACGACGCAAACTGATAAATCAAGCTTTCATCAGTCCTTTTTGAATTCTCTCCCCCCTCCAATGCTTCAACACTTACAGGTCGATTTCTTATCCCAAAATTTTTGATTTTATATAAATCCTCTGGAAGAATACTTACTGCCCCTTTGTAATCTTTAGCCTGACAGAATTCAATAAAAGTGTTTACTGTTTTCGATTTGATTTTATAATTTCCATAGAAAACTTTTATAACATCCATCACATAATTACATGCACATTCACAATCTTCTGGATCAACGTGCTTTAATTTATTGAACAGCCATCCCTCAATGTAACCTTCCAATCTAACATTAACATAACTGTCTAAAAGATTATTATCTTCAAGCCATTTTTTCATTGGCTCTATTACAAGAGCTGATCTATAGAAAAAAGAGCTTCCACAAATATTAGTTACCGTTCCTGCCATTCCTGCGAAGTAATTATACACAGGAAGATTGACCATTGACATAGGGACTTCAAGACACATTAATTTCCACATAAAAAATGTATCTTCCGCGAATGCTCCATCAACAAATGGCTTATCTTCAAGCTTTGCACACAAATCCTTGTCGAATAAAATTCCAGAAATACCAGGCGTCATAAACTCTGCTTTAGCAATATAGTCTTTAAAGCCTTTTTCTAAAACATCGGCTCTAGCTAATTTGTAATAAACTCTATAGGGATTCCAAAGATACGGTTCTCTTTTAAGCAGCCAACTATTGCCGAAACACACTTTAGTTTTAGTTTCGATAATTTTTTCATACAGTATGTGTAAGCCATCATTAATTAGTTCATCATCAGGATCCATAAATGCTATATAAGGAGCTTGAGATAGACTCATTCCTACATTTCTAGGTCTTGATGCAGACCCACTAGCTGGCGAGGGTAAATTTATCAGTTTAACATTATTGAATTTTTCTGCAATATTCTCAAGAATTCCGGTATTATAAAAATCGGATGCATCATTAATCAATAGGATTTCAATTTCTTCAAAAAGACTTGATCTTTTTATACTTTCGAAGCCTTTTAGAACAAACCTGTTTGCATTATTATGTAAAGGGATAACTAATGAAATTTTATAGTCATTCCGTTCCCCATTAAGTTCACGACATTCTCTTTTGTATATATTTAATCTATCTGACGCATAGCCAAGTTGTTGATGTTTTATTTTTTTTGAACTGTTATTATTAATATCTAGTAATAAATTTCTATCGTAATCACTAATCCAACATACACTGCAGAATTTACCGTTGAACTCGTTGGTATAGTCATGTTCAATTCCTTCCTGGATAATGTTTAAATATTTATCTACGAAACTATGCTTTGTGACAAAAGAACAAGTTGTGTATTTAAATACATTTATCATATCCTCTAGATAAAATGGTTCATATCTATAATTTTTTCCAAACCAAGCTATCATCTTATATTTTGATAATTTTTCGTTTGTTAACTCCTCCTTGTAACAGAACGATTTTCTTGCGTATGTTTGTCTACTAAAATCCTTCTTGTTAATTTCATCCTCGATTACAACCAGTACTTCATGAACCGAAATTGGCCTATCTAGGTTGACGGGTTTAAGGTATTCATTTATCCTATGGAAACAAGTATGTTTATCTAAGACAGTTCTAATACCTGCCATTTGAATATTATACTTATCTTTTTCAGAGGTCTTATCTAGTATATTCACAACCTCTTCACTAGAGTTTATCGTGAATATCGTTGGTAATAATTCATTAACCCCTAAACTGTAATTTGATATAATCAGGTTACCATTTGCTAACAATTCGAAAGTTCTATTAGCAAACATAGAATAACTATCTCGAATTGAGTTTAAGTTAATGGCCCATCGAATTCTTTTATGTAATTTTTGTAACTCAGAATGGCTTACCCCAGGGTACACATATTTGTGATATTCTCTTGGAAATTCGGAATCATTTTTTTCTGTAAAAAATCTATCGATAAAAAAAGCCGAAGTGGTATGGCTTTTTAGGACTCCATCAAACATAATTCTTTGATCGGCGCACCTTTCAGGAAAGGCTTTATACCATGCACCAGCAAATAGAACCTCTTCAGATTGTTTAGTTCTATGCATTCCAATTGGATTATTGTATACAGGATTGATGCAAAAAGAAGAAGCGTACACACGATTATGGTTCAATGCCTTCTTGTAATACTCTATACATTCTACGGCACTAGTGAAAACAACATCGAATTTCTTGGCTAACTCAAGAAAGGTATAGAAATCAGGTGGATCTTCTTTGCTAAAAAAGATCGATGGTATTTCTTTGTTTCTACATACCAACAGGATTTTATCTAAAATATCTTTACAATTATTCGCTCCTGGCCAAGCAAATTGATTCCATTCATCACCTATTCCATGCCATGCAGTTTCAAAGAAAAAAACATCTATTCCTTCTCCAAATACTTCAGACCAATTACTTTTTGTTAAATAAATGAAATTTGCGCTATCTTTAATTGAATTAAAAAAGAATTCATCTGAGATAATTGCAATTCTTAATTTTGATTGTTCGAAATATTTAGACCCATTACTAGAAGGCATTCCTGAAAGGTTGACACATAATTGATCTATTTTCTTTTTTTTTCAATAAATCTCATAAAAAGTCTCACTCAAATAAAACAAGTTCTTTATTTCCATCATCACTTTTAATTAAAAATCTAAAGCGTCGCAAAACTTCAACAAAACATGGCGGAATAATAAACAGCACAAATAATAATTTTATATCTGAAACAAAAATTGGAGGATAGAGCTTTTCTTGATATCCGTTCGGAAAAATATCCTTTATCCTTTTATTTTCATTAAAGATTTCCAAATAAGCTGCTCTCCAAAACTTGTGTTGAATAAATCTTTTTTCTAACGAGGTTCTTTTTTGATTCGATGAAAAAAGATTTAGACAAGCTCTAAAATCACCCGAATTTCTTACAGAATGAGTTAGAGAAGAACTCCTCATTCGATAATTAAACCATGCATCAGGTACTAGGATGCCTTTTTCGATTTTATTAAACACCTTCATAAAGAATTCGAAATCTTCTGAACGTTTCAATTCTTCATCGAACCTTTCAGTTTTAACAACGTCATACCTGAATATCTTATTATTCAGAAATGCTTCTGAACAAGGTTCTTTTCTCCAGGTAAAACCATAACGAAAGTATTGTTTTAATATATCCGCTTTAGTCAAATTTACTCTACTAAAAATCTTTTGCTTAGCGGTCACATATGTATTTTTGTATACTTTTCTGACAGAGAATAATCCGTAGTCAGCATCTGATCGTTCCATAGCAGTTATTACTTTTTCCAACGCATCTCTCTAGATAATCATCACTATCACAAAAGTATATGTACTTGTATTTAACTTTACTCTTTTCGATTAGATCTAGGGCGCAATTTCTAGCACTGCTTACGCCTTGATTTTTTTGATTTATCACCGTTAGTCTTTTCTCTTCATTCTTCCACTTTTCCAACATTTCAAGCGACGAATCTGTTGAACCATCATTTACTACTATAATTTCAAGGTCTTTATAAGTTTGATTTATAATACTTTCTAATGAATATGGTAAGATTTTTTCTACATTGTATACCGGTACTATTACTGAAATTAATTCTTCTTTCATAATTCCTCCATTATTTTTTAGGCATTCTTTTAAAAATTGCACTTAATATTTCTGTTGACATTTTCGACATTGTTAAATTTGTTTTATTGTTATGAGATAAGTTGTCAATTTCGCCTATATTTACTTCTTTTACTGTATATCCTTGATTTATTACATCTAATAAAATTCCAATATCTACACCATAGTCTTTTTCTAATACAAGTTTTTCTAATATTGATTTTTTGCTTGCAATCATTCCACTAATTGGTTCTAAGAACTTGTACATATTTGGATATAATAAATTTAGAACAGGTTTTACAGCTACTTCCGTTACTGTTCCACCTGTCGTTCTGTCAAAAGAAGATTTTACAAAATCAACTTCTTTTTTTATAATTGGTTCGCATAATTTTTCAACAACATTTTCTTTTACATATTTTACATCTGCATCTAAAAATATTATAATTTCATTTTTAGCCATTTGTATTCCAACTTCCATTGCATTTCCTTTTCCCTGTTCATTACAATTTACTACTCTTGCTCCATTTGCAATTGAAACTTCTTCTGTTTTATCTGTACTTAAATTATTTACAACAAGTACTTCATCTACGTTTTTACTTTCTTTTGCTAATTTTATTGTTTTTGCAATGTTTTCTTCTTCATTAAATGCTGGTATTATTACACTTATTTTTTCCATATTTTTAACCTCACACTATTTATTTTCATTTTGCTATATTGTCATGCTTTATTATTATATCATAAAATGTGTGAAATTACAATATAAAGTATTTTTATCTTTTCATTAATATAAT
>ERZ826016.591-NODE-591-length-43461-cov-16.250818_pt1 | contig 43461 bp, 46 predicted proteins | sample MGYA00519872_ERZ826016 | MGnify/ENA primary metagenome ERZ826016 (study PRJEB31778, sample SAMEA3449218) | human gut metagenome | biome: human gut; feature: human-associated habitat; material: faeces | place: United Kingdom | collected 2010/2012 ... | reverse complement strand
CGTAGATTTTCATTTGAAAGTAACTGATCCAGACCGGCAGCCACCTTTTCCGAAAGAAACTTCTCAGCTTCCTTCTGCCGTTCAATACACAGTTCTTCCGATTCACAGTCTTTCCTGATTCGAGCGTTACTGATTATCCGGATTTCATTTACCACGCCAAGCATATGATAGACCAGTCTCATCATATGGGCTTTGGCTTCCTCTTCATCCATTTCGAAGTAAAACTGTTCAAATGCCTTATCAATTTGCGAAGAAACATCTGCAAGCCGTCTATCTGGCTCAGCTTGTTTTTTAACAGCTGTTTTTGCTGTTGTTGTGGTCTTTTGCTCCTTTTTCCCACTGACAGCATTTTTTATTCCGCGACCTTTTTCTTTAACCCAAGGCCATGCCGTGTTTTTCCACCAAGGAGATATAACCTCCCGAAACAGCAAGATGCCTCCGGCTACGATGGCCGCACCCAGAGCTTCTCCGACTTGCTGTGCAAACTCTTCCTGCTCCGGTGTTAATTGAACGCGCCGTTCTTCATAAGGATGTGGATCATAATCATCACTCCGTAAATCGTCAACATCGTACTCTTCCCACTCGATGATGTCGGGATTCTGATTGTTCTCGTCCCGCGTCAATCCTCTCACGCGGTCTGGATTATCCTTGGAACGAATGAGATGATCTCCATCTTTTACAATTGGCTTATATACTTTCTCACCCATTCTGTATCTTCTCCCTCAAACAAGACAAATTATAAGTATTTCTTGAACGCTTTCTTCATCTTGAGCATGACATCAATCAGCCAATCAAACTGTGCGTTCCATTGATTCTTATCACCAAAGGTTACGCTCTTCTCGATAACGATACGGCTTGCCTTACGCTCCGGCAGTTCCCGCCAGTCGAAGGTCAGACTGGCATCGGCTTCAATTGCATCCTTATTATCGAAGAGGGAGTGGAACAGGTCTTTATCCTCGCTGATATACAGTTCCACATCCAGTTCGTTCCGCTTTTGAATCTGCGACACGGCGATGTGACAGGCTGAAGAACCCACGCTGAAGTTCATCCAATGATCCATAGACGGCTTCCTGCGATTGAAGTTCTTTGCAAACTGTGCATTTTGGAAAGCATAGTCCTGGAACGCCACCCAATAATCATATCTCTGCTGCTGAGTCTCGTTTGCAGACTCACTCTTTTTTACTTCCTTTGTCCAGTCGTTCGGCTTTTCAATAACCTCAAACTTCACGGCAGGCTCGGATGTACCGATGCGATACAGTTTTATCTCACAGAGGAAGAATCCAATTTTCTCATCGGTATGGTTGTTCAGCCATTCGATGGCAGCCTTGTGTTCCTCACGAGCGTGTTTCACCACCCAAATAATCACATCCGCAGATTTGCCGGACGCATAGGTTATCAGCTTTCCGAGGTGGTCGTGGTTGGTATCCTCCAGCTGATTTTCGATGATGATTTTCCGATCTGTTCCCGTCTCGGACGCAAAGATATCGACATTGAAATCGCCCACGGAAGACTCCGTTTCGTCAACGGTAATATCAAGCCCCACCGCATCCGCAAGTAGAGCAATGTTATCATCCTGTGATAGCCACGGAGTAAAGTCCAGAGCTTCATGCGGCCACACCGTCCGCAGGTCTTTTATTTCTTCAAGTCTGCTCAAATTCACCATTGCGTCATTCCTCCCCGCGTTTTACATAGGTCAACTCAACATCGTATCCCAGCTTTTCCATCAGCTGGAGAAAAGTCTTATTGACGATTTTTTCGTTATTCCTTATGAGCCGACTAACATACGGTGCCGAAGTCCCTATTTCTTCTGCAAGTTTTGCCTGGGTAACATCGCCCTCTATACATTTCACTTTTACATCGACTTCTACGTTATTCTTCAGCATCTCGACTCTCCTTTGCTGTAGTGACATATATTGCACTCACGCTACAATTTATTGTATCACAGATTTATGAATTTTTCTACCCCTTAACGAAAAAAGACACCCGACCGTAGCCGAGTGCCTTAAGCGTCTGTATTCAGTTATGCCAGTATCTCCGTGCCGTCCCGGAAGGTGACCTTGATTTCCTTGTTCCTGCCCACCGTGACGAACTCGACCATGCCGCCCCAAAGGCTGCCGTCAAACTCGCTGATGGTGCGGTCCTGCACTTTCAGTACCTTGATGAAGTCCGCCAGCCGTTCGCTCTGTGCTTCTTTGGCGGAGATGGCGGCTACCACCTTATCGTACCGAGCCTTCGCCGTATCGTACCGCTGGACAAGTCCATCGTAGCGTTTCTGGTACTCATCCTGATCCTGTGCGACACGGGCATTCTCCGCCACGATGTTCTGCGTCATTTCCACCAGCACCACCATCTCTTCCTCCAGCCTGCCCTTTTCTTCCTGCAGGGAATCGGTGACACAGAGTGTTTTGCGGATGATCTCTGCATTGGCAATGATCTCTTTTTTCTCCGTCACGAGTTGGTTGTATGCCGACACAAACGCCTCCTTAACCTCGTCCTCCGTAACATGGGGAGTCTGGCACTTCTCACCGTTGTACTTGCGGTTGCAGCGGTAGATGACCTTGCGGTAGCAGTCTGTGGAATGCCAGACCTTCGAGCCGAACCATCCGCCGCAGTCGGCACATTTGATCTTGTTTGAGAAAATGCTCACGCCGCTGTATCGTGAACCGCCCTTCGTGCGCTTGGCAAGCTCCGCCTGCACCAAGTCGAACACCGCCGGGCTGATGATTGCCTCGTGGTTGCCCTCCACATAGTATTGCGGAACTTCGCCCTCGTTCTTCTTCATCTTTTTCTGAAGGAAGTCCACCGTGAACTCCTTCTGCAAAAGGGCATCGCCCTTGTATTTCTCGTTCGAGAGCATCCGGCGCACCGTCTGTTGGTTCCACACGTCCTTGCCTGCAGGTGTCTTGATGCCCCGGCTCGTAAGTTCCGCGGCGATGGAGTGCGGCGTCATGCCCTCAAGGAACAGGTGGAAGATCAGACGCACGGTTTCTGCCTGCTCGGGATTGACCACAATCTTGCCGGTTTCTTTATCCTTCTCCAGCCCAAGGAAGCGACTGTAGGCAAAGCTGACCTTTCCGTCTGCCATGCGCTTGCGCTGCCCCCAGGTGACGTTTTCGGAAATGGAGCGGCTTTCTTCCTGCGCAAGGCTCGACATAATGGTGATGAGCAGTTCGCCCTTGGAATCCAGCGTCCATATGTTTTCTTTCTCGAAATAAATCTCAATGCCCTCATCCTTCAGCTTCCGCACCGTGGTAAGGCTGTCTACCGTATTCCTTGCGAAACGGCTCACGCTCTTGGTAACAATGAGATCGATTTTCCCTGCAAGGGCATCGGCAATCATTGTTTTGAAGCCCTCGCGCTTTTTGGTGTTCGTTGCCGAGATTCCTTCGTCCGTGTATATGGCAACGAACTCCCAATCGTCCCGGCTCTTAATGTAGTTGGTGTAGTAATCGACCTGTGCCTCGTAGCTCGTGGTCTGGTCTTCGTGGTCGGTCGAAACGCGGGCATATCCGGCAACGCGGCGCTTCTTCGTACTGTTGATCGGCGTGGCCGTGTACCGGCTGATGGTAGCTGGAATTGCCGTTACTTTTCTTTGCGCCATGCTTTACCACGCTCCTTCCGTAATTGTTTCATGTGTTCGCTCATCTGCTGCCGTACCTCCGGCGTATACCTACCCTTGATGGATTCCTTAAACTTGGCTCTCTGCTCATCCGTCCAAGGTCTGCCGACCCGTTTCGGCTGCTCCCATGTGCGGCTGACCGTCCTGCCGTCCTTGAAATGGAAAACCATCTCCGTAGCGGAAAGCACATCAATGTGGTCTATCCGCTTTTCAAACTCACCATCGTCATATTCAGCAATGCCGAGCGTCTCCGCTATGAATGGTTTCAACACATCCTCTCGCAGACCGACCGTTTCGCATCCGTCCCGCTCAGCGCACCGCCAGTAGTAGGCTTTGCCGCTTTCCGATGTAGAAGACGGCTGCGTGGCTCTGCGGAAATTGCACCCGCACCCCACGCACTTTATCTTGCCCGTCATGACGGAGGAACCTTTGCAGTTCGGTCTTTTCCTGCGTTTCTCTGATGTTTTCGCTCTGTACTCCGCAGTCCAGCAGTCCTTGTGTCCTGTGTTCGGGCAGTCCTTAGTAATGACCTCGCCGTTCTTCAGATGGAACTCAAGCATCCCGCGTTCCGGCACGTTGATGAAATTCACTCTATCATGGAACGCATCCTCATCGAACTCATCCAGGCCGAGGACGGCGGCGCAGGCTTTCTTGAGGTTCTCGTGGTTTATGCTGCCGCCGACGGGACACCGACCGCCTTTTTTCTTCCTCGAACCGCAGACCCAAAACTCCATGAAGCCCCGGTCAGTACGCTTGTTGTGCATATAGCTTTGACCGCAGTGCGGGCATTTCAGCATTCCCGAAAAGCAGGTAAGGTTCAGGCTCTTGTTCGCCCTCGGTCCCAGTTCCTTGCGCCGTGCGATCTCCTCCTGCACATAATCGAAGGTCGCTTTGTCGATGATGGCGGGATGTGTGTCCTCCACATAGTACTGCGGTAGCTGTCCCTTGTTCTTTTTCCGCTGCTTTGAAATGGGATCGGAAATGAACTCTTTCTGCAGGAGAAGGTTTCCCGTGTAGGTCACGTTTGTGAGAACCACCTTGATGTTGGAATCCACCCAACGGCATCCTTCTCTTGTTGTGATGCCCTCGGTGGCGAACTCCCGCTCCGTTTCCAGCCTTGATTTTCCGTCCAGGAAGTTCTGGAAAATCCGTCTCACGACCTCCGCTTCCTCCGGCACGATGACCAGTTCATCGCCTTCCCAGCGATAGCCGTATACCCGGAAGTGTCCGTTCGGTATCCCTTTCTCGAAACGCTTTCTGATGCCCCATTTGCAGTTCTCCGAAAGGCTGCGGCTTTCTTCCTGTGCGAAAGATGCGAGGATGGTCAGCATCAACTCGCCGTCACCGCTCATGGAATTGATGTGTTCTTTCTCGAACCGCACCTCCACGCCGATATCCTTCAAGTGCCGCACCGTCTCCAGCAGGTCCACCGTGTTCCTGGCGAACCGTTGGATTGATTTCGTAAGGATGATGTCGATCTCGCCGTTGTCGGCGGCTTCGATCATACGCTTGAATTCATCGCGCTTGGCTATGCCAGTGCCGCTGATCCCATCGTCCGCGAACACGCCTGCGTACTGCCAGTCAGGATTCTTTTGTATCAGGGAACTGTAGTAGCTAATCTGTGCGGAGAGGGAATGGTTCATGCGTTCCGATTCCATCGAGATGCGAGCATAGGCAGCGACTTTTTTCTTCGTTTTTATGGTCGGCACTGCCTGTTCGACCCTTGTGATTTTTGCCATGAAATCACTCCTTTCCGACACTATACATCACTCTTTATGCCCCGGAAGTCAACGATATATCCGAGAATAATGTGCCGAAAACAGGCTTATATTTCTCAAGGAAAATTGTATCAATCTGACGATACTCCTCCTCGGAAATGATGCCTTCTTCGAGCATCTTCCTGGCAAGGTGCATGGTGGTCTGATAGAGCTTTTCGTTGCGGAAGTCTTCTTTACTCATCGCCGTCACCACCTTTGAAACGGTCGGCGATGTAGCATTCATGGCTGCAATACTTCCTGCGCCTGTCCCCGTAAATGTGGAACTCCTTACCGCAGTGCGGGCATCTGAAATCGTAGACCGCCTTACGCTTCACTTGGTCGAGATGGCTGTTCCACCACTCGTTACGGCACTTGTCGCAGCAGAAGCGCTTTTTCTTCTGCTTGGCGATCTGTTGAATCTCCCGACCGCAGTTCTCGCAGGCTGTTGTTTCGCCGGTGAGTGTAACGGAAGGCTCGATTGCAGCGTTCCCGTTGATATCGTTCCTGCGGCAGAAAGACTTTACTGTGTTCAGAGATATGCCAAGCGTCTGGGCAATCTTGCCGTAGCCGTTGCCTGCGGCGCGGAGTTTGATGATCTGCGATTTTTGATTGTCAGTCATAATCCTTCGGCTCCTTCCGAGGGATGTGTCTTGTGGTATCTCCCTCACTCACTACCGAAAAATTCAACCCCCACCGTTACGGCATAAAAAAGCGGCCTGCAGGCTCTCCGAAGAGACACCCACAGGCCATACCTGTTCCGAATAATCCTTTATTTTCAACGGTTGGAACACGAGGAACACGAAAAATCATATTACAACATAAATTTCGTGAACGAAAATAGGGTATATAAAAAATGTGTATTATATACGGAGAGATAGAAATTTGCTGTTCCTATGTGTTCTCGTGTTCCGATTAAATCCTCGTGGCGAAGTCGAGACTGATCCATCTCGCGCCGCTCTTCAATCGTCCCCATCCTGCGGTCGAGCCTTTGCCGGACTTGACCTCCACGATGGTGTAAACGCCCACGGGGATGAACTGCGTCCTGTCATAATCCGTTCCAGGCCCTTTGCGGATATTAAGGTCGGTGATGGTGATCCGCACGAGGAACGGAACATCCGGCGTGACGGGAGTAGTTGTTTTCGGTGTGTAGATGTTTACACCTTTTACATCAAACACACTATATCCCGGATTGGCATCAGCGCACTTTTTGGCGTTCTCCAAAATCTTGTACGCGCCTTTCTGCGTCTTGGAATCAGCCCAGGTCTTACGGACGCGGTACCAGGCAATAGCCGTCTCGCTCTCTTTTACATCGAACTGCGTAAGGTTCCACCGCTCGATGATCGAGCAGAGGTTCTGTACATAGGTAAGACTCGTGGCATAGCCGCCGTCCTTGATGATCTGCACGGCTTTCTTATAGTCGGTGCAACTTTTCAAACCGTCATAGCGGAGTTTACTGCCGTTCTTCGCTCCGAGGAGATACGCACTGTGGTCGGCGATGGAGTCCTCCACGCACGTATACTTGCGGAAGTCCGCCGTAATTGTCTCGTAGCTGCCGTCCGTATGCTGCTCCTTCGTCTGCTTGGTGTACTTGCTTTTGCCGTCCCAGGTCGAACCGCTCCAGGTGTTGCCGGAGAGTGAGCATTTCATGCCGAACACGTTATTGGCGTTCTGCGCCAGTTCCGACTTGCCGTAGCCGGATTCGAGGATGAACTGCGCCATCGAAACCGATGCGAGGATGCCCGTTTTCTTCTGGTCTGCCGTAAACAATGCTCCCACACTCTTTACAACATCCGACTCTGAAAGAGAAGAAAAGGCAGAAGCCTGTGTTCCCTGTGTAGTAGTGGAACCATCGGTACCCCCGGTACCACTGCCGAGAACCGCCGTGACCTTTTCCGCAAGATCGCCCATCCTGGCATACATCCAGTTGCCGGGACAGCTTTTGTTTGCGAACCACCGGTGGACGGTCAGGATCATCTCGCCGGACTTCGGTTCATAGGCGAGAGTCTTATCCTTATCGCCGAGCCACAGGAGCTTCGTCTTGCCGTTACGCTTGCAAATATCCACGCACAGTTTGATGAGCGTCTGATAAACGATGTCGCGGAACGCATATGGCTCCGTGGTATCGGATGCGCACTCGATGGTAATCGCCCGCTGGTCGTTGGCATTGGACGAGGAACACCATGAGCGGTTCTTCTCCTCCACATACATCCCGACACGGCCGTCCTTATCGATGCCGTAATTGCTGGATGCCTTTGTGGAGGTTTTTTCAAACCACTCCCCAAGCCCCTCTGCCGTACACTGACCGACCACGCAGTGGGGAGTAATGCGGTCAATGGAATGCGTCCGCTGCCCGGAATGATTCGGGCTGAGTTTGGTATAAGCCACCATAGGGCTGTTCGTGTAAGCCATTACTCGTCACCGTCCTTTCCATCTGTTTCGCGGTCGTGGAGCTGCTCCAGCACCGCTTTCAGCTTTTCCGGGATAGGCAGTCCAAGATGTGCAGCATTCTCAGTAAGGCTCACGCCTTCGTTGGAGATGTAAAAGAAAATGACCGCCGTGCGCAGGACGCTGCCCGTGCCGATGACCTGCACATCGAGGATGTTTGCAATCCCCACGAGCAGAAAAATAAGCACCTTGCGGCAGATACCCTTGAAGCCGACCTCACTGGAGAGCTTCTTGTCAGCCACAGCACACATAACGCCTGTGATGTAGTCGATTGCTACGAACGCCACAAGTGCAATGAGCAGGCCGTCACAGCCGCCGAGGAAGTAACCGAGCCACCCTCCGATTGCTGCGAAGATTACCTGAATGGTGTTCCAGAATTCTTTCATGAGATATGTCCTCCTTTGCGTTTTGGTATGAAAAAAGCGACTGCCCGTAAGCAATCGCCGTTTTCCGAAAGATAGTGTGTCGTATTGTGTTATATTGTCAGACCTGTTTCGGCAGCCACTCCCACAGCCGCAAATCCTCCTGCCCAAGGGACCACATACACATCCCTCGGAGCTTCCACCGATAAGCCGCCTCATTCGCCCAATAGACGAGGGAGTCCACGTCCTGGTAGTAGAGGATGGAAAAGCCGTCCGCATCTCCGAGGAACAGCCTCGATATCCAGATGTTGATATCCACAGGAATGACCGTAGCCTGATAGTCGTTCCCACAGGAAAGCGAGGTCATATCATCCGAATGGAAAAAGTCGTAATCCATCGAAATGTCCTCGCTCCTGGTGGATGATTCCTCCACATCAGCCGTAAGCGTGAAGACCTGGAACTCGCTGTCCCATGTGCAGTTGCTCCTGCTGATACGGCCGTAGGATTTCTGCGTCCCGTCCGGCATCACCACATCGAACCGCTCATAAGGCTCGTATGTCCAGGCGTCCCCAAAGCGCATCAGTTCGCAGACCGTCCTGTTGTCGGAGCGGTACCCTGCGTAGCCGCCGGAGAAACCGCTGACCGTTGCCGTGAATCGCAGCGTATAGGACGAGCCGGAATAGACGCGCACCTTGTTCCCGCGGATACGCATCTCCACCGTGTACATATTCGGATCAGTCCGAAGGGCTGCGTTTGGCGTCCTTATTATCTCCTGGCTGTAGCTGCCAAGGAGCGTAGAGCCGTTATACAACTCCACTGCCTGACTGTCATAGTTCAGACAACAGAATAGGTTCCCGCAGAACACACCGGCCTTGCCGCTGCCGTTTGCCGGGAACGCCAGCCTTGCCCGGAGGTGGATGTCCGAGAAGCCGTTATACTTCCACGCAAGCTGACCGCTGCCGTCAAGCTGGGAGTAGACACGCTCCATCGAGTATTCCTCCGATCGCCACACCTCCCACGAGCCGGACAGCACCGTCCAGTAGTTTGTTTCAAGCACTCCGTAGTCACGGAAGTCCTCGTACCATACGAGCGCGGAATCCGGCTTTCTGCGGAGCATCTCAAGCGTCAGCCGGAAACCACGGTCGGGACCGACCCAATCGCCGTTCACGTCCTTGAACCGCCGTGGCGAGAAGGAATATATCGCTTCTCCTGCGGACGGCGCTTCAGAAAAGGATGAGCAGACACGGAAACCGTAAAACTGTACGCCCTTCACATCGACAGAAATCGACAGCGTATGCGTCCCCGCCGAAAGGCTCACGCCGCTTGCAAGCGCAGTCCAGAAGGTACTTCTCCAGTACGGCCACCACAGGCGGCTCTCCGTGAAGTGTGTAGTCGCTCCATCCAAAGAAACATAGATGCCGTTCTTGTCCCAGAATGGATAACAGAGCCGCACCGCCACATCGTAAGTTCCCGCCGTGCTGACAGTAAACCTGTATGTGACCGAGCCTTCATCACCGAGCGTGGCGATGCCGTTCTCAATGGACACGATGCCGGACGCGCTGGCATAGTTGCCTCCGTCATGGTCAACGATGATGTTTTCAAACTCCGTTTTCTGCTGCTTGCTATAGGCTGTCAGATAGTGCCGCCCGTTATATGTACCGCTCATCTGCGGATACTCGTGGCTGTCGGCGTCCCGTCCTTCCATGTAGTCGTATACATGAGGGAGCGCCCACGGAACCTTGTTGTTATCGTCCCAATAGCCTACGAACGGGATGAATGGCTGCGGAGGTTGATCGTCCGTAAAGTTATACACGCCCTTGAGCCAGTTCTGCGCGGCGTAATATGTCTGCGAAGTCCCGCGATAGGTCTTGCCGATGTTCGCGGGCTTGTCGTATATCTGCCAGTTCCAGCCGTAGGCAGGCATTCCGAGGAACACCTTCTCCGTATCCATGACCTGGGACGCATAGTCGTAGATGCCCTCAAGCCACGAACGCGGGGACACCGGTCCCGGCGCGGAGCCTGCCCATGCCATGCCGTAGCTCATGATGGATGCGGTATCGCAGTAATTGTTGAGGTCGGCATACACGCACCAGTTTTCGCCGCCGACCGAGCCATTGACCGAAGTCATACCCGGCAGGCAGATGTTCATCAGCTTGGAAGAATCGTATGCCTTGACGGTGTTGTAGATATTACGGAACATCGCCGTGGACGCTTCGTGCGTGGAGTAGCCATCGCCTTTCTCAAGATCGATGTCCACGCCGTCACACCACGGATATTTCTGCATGATACGGACAAGTTCCGAAAGGAACATATCCTGCGCGCCGTTGGTGTTGTCCCGCAAGGCGCGGAAGATGCTGTTCATTCCGTCATTCGCAACTGTCAGGAGCCATTTGATATGCCGATAGCGATTGATGTAGGTGAGCATATTGCTGATTGCCACGCCGCTTTCATAAATCTCCCCGGTTGCCCTGACCTTGAAGGAGAACAGCCCGATCTGGCTGATGCGGTCACCGTAATCGCGCAGAGCGTTATACATCCTGGTGTTGCCCATGAAAGTCCACACCATGATCTTCTTTCCCTTTAATTTGTCCAAGCCATCACCTCCCGATGGGTATAAAAGAGAGCCGGTTTCCCGACTCTCAATTGATTCGTTAAGTTTGTTATATTAGATATCATTTAATTGATAACCGCTTTTTACTGCGTTTTTGCCTTTCTCACCTGATTTTACCAATTGACCATTGTTCTTGTCATACCAGTAAAGCCCTGTCCAGGCCCAAGAAAATGCGGTAAGAACAAAAGTGACCTTTACACAATCATGTTTTACGCCGTTTATTACGATTGTTTCCTCTCCGGCTTTTTCTGCAGCAAATTCTCCAAGCGCCATAGCACCCCGATTATTTCCAGTTCCTATGGAATAGAATACAATTTGTTTTTCTTCAGATGCGATAAAGGCGGGAATTGCCATATCCATCATCTGATACCACAGACCGTCACCTATTTTGAAAGTCTTTTCTTGCGGCTTTCCTTTGAATAATCCGGAAAGCCTTATATAATCCCCATCCTTTGTTGCGACTAAATCCGTGTTGTCGGAATGTCTAACGTAATGCCAATCAGTGCATGAAAGATCACTCGCAACGCCGAACGTTTCCTCAGACCACGGCGTATCGTTTTTTGTTAATACTTGTGTAATCTTGCCATGCTCTGCATAGTCTGATATATCCACTACACGCATTTCTGATTCATCAGATTTTATGTATTTCATACAGGAAACATCAGGGGGATAAGAATACTCCGGTATATCGTAGGAGGAGATTGCCTTTTGAGAAAATACAATTTTCCCACGCAAGAATACTTTGTCGATGAACTGTATATTGGAAATGTCCTCTGCCGGATTTTTCTCAAGGAGTATGAGATCAGCCTCCATACCTTCCTTTACCAATCCTTTGCGATCGGCAATTCCAAGATGTTCTGCACCATTTTTTGTGGCAAGGACAAGTGCCTGCATTGGAGTTAGACCTGCCTCCACATAATACATCAATTCCCTATGTTCGACTTCTCCTCCCATCATCTCAAGCATGTTATCCGTTCCCATAGCTATATGAATGCCGGCATCATAAAGTAACTTGAGATTATGCATATTCGTTGCAAGGTAGTCCGGGTTTTTCTCATATGTCATGGCACTGACTGTTGGAACATAGTGTGTGCCGCTTTTTTCCCAAAGCCTGATAATATCATCATCCGGCGAAAGCTCCTCATCCAGTATGCCGTGTTCAATACCGTAAATTCCTGCCTCAAGAAGTTCCCTGACATCTTCTTTATAGAAAACGTGAGCAGTAGTCAGAAGACCATTTTCTTTTCCTTCACGGATTATCTGCTGCATTAATGTTTTATCGATCTTGTTAATATGAAGTTGTTTATCAAAGTACCAATATTCGCCACCCTGATAAGTGAATTTTAGAAAATCTACACCGCTCTTTTTTAACTCTCTGATTCCTTCAGATACTTGCTCATGACTGCTTACCTCGATGGCCATTTCCTTTCTAATCCACGGATTATCGCCACCAAGCGTATTTGCGGGATGTCCATCAGGCGCAGTAAAATTCGGGCCGACTATAAGAAGCTCCGGTCCTAAGATTTTCCCGTTTTTGATTTCTTTGCGCAGTTTATATATAAAATGCCTTGGAGCGCACAGATCCTTAATGGTTGTCACGCCATAAGGGAGCAGTCTTTCCTTAAAAATCTCTGGAACTGTACCGTACAGAAATTTATCACTATCTGCGTCAGAGCGGTTATTCAGTCCTTGGATATGGATGTGCGAATCTATCAATCCAGGCATAAGGGTATAACCACTGCAATCAATAACAGCCACATTCGTCTCGATATCCGTATTACTGATTTTTTCGATAAAACCGCCTTTTATAAGAACATTTTGATGGAACAGTTCATTGCCATCACCGATGATAATATGGACATCTTTTAATAGGTATCCATCAGTCATTTTTCTCTTAGGTCTGACCAGGTACTTTATCAACACAAAAGCAGTAACCGCCGCACCTATGAGTATCTGTATCCAGCCAATTAAAGGAATTCCTAAAAATACAAGCATATGCTTGCCCTCCAATCTTGGGTTTACCCAAATATTTTTTTGAAGTATTCATCAAATGAATCCTTCGGAGGAATCGCCATACCTTGTTTGACATCGGCAAGAATAAGAAGGTGATCTCCGGGATTGATATTAAAAACATCCCTTGCTTCTTTCGGTATTACAATTTGTCCCTTTGTGCCGACAGTAACTGTCCACGCATATTTTCCTTCTGGCTTCTCCATGAGAATTGTACTCCTTTCATTGGTTATACAAACCATACTTATCATACTTTACGCACTTTGATTTGTCAATATAAATCACTTACATCTCATGAAGTTTTCACCTGTCTATCACAAAAGACCGCCGCCATCGTCCATTTCCTGCATCGAATACAAAAGCTGTGCGGATTTCCCCTGCGGCAGGGACACGATGTGTTTGGAATCCCACGCCGCACTGTACTGATAAAATCCGTCCTTCGTTTCCTTTATGCCGTTCCTCGTGCATTCCCGCGTGGATGCCAAAAGAGCCACATCGTCCCCGGCATACATGGCATTCGGGAAGGTGGCTTTCTGACCGCCGACACCCTGCGCCAGCGTGACCGATCCGCCGTCCATATCCTTTTTCGGATAGAGGTGGATGTCCAGCCCCGCCGAAGTGCCGCCAAGGTTTAAAAGGATCACCGTTTCTTCCGAGCGAACCACGCCGTTGAACCACACGGGAGCGTTCTCCGATTCTTTTAGGCAAATCTCCGTGTGCGGAGCGTAGCCCGTCAGCGCGGAGCCTTCCTGCAGCTGAAGGTCGGTGAACCAGATCGAGCCGGAGCAGTCGGTAATGGTAGGAATGACCGAGACGCTCACGACACGCTTGTCCTGCTTTTTATTTACGACCTCCGCAAGGCGGATAAAGCGGATATCACCCATCGAGCGTCCACTTTATCTCGCAGGGATGTCCTACCCATCCCGTAGCGACCGCTCCCGCCTGGAGAAGTATGTCCGTTACATAGAGCCTGCCCGTGCAGTTCGTGATACAGATACGGACGGTGATGGACTTGACCCTCTCGCCGTAATTCTCCGGCGATATCTTCGCCTGTGTTTTTGAGAAAAATACCATAGCCCACCTCCGTCAGTACAGATCAATGAAACGGCTCTCTGTCGTGCCATCCTCGTATTCGATGACCACCTCGATGCCGACCTGCGAGGAATCCGAGAGCTTCTCCAAATCCTCCGAACCGATCTGCGCCGAAATGGTATAGCTGTCACGGTTGGCGGGATACACGGTCTGCGAGAGGCTCTTGGTCATGCCGGACACGCCCTCCGCCTTGAAGGACGCCGTGCCGGACGCACCGTTCTCGCCGTCAGCCACAAAGCCGGAACTCGTCCAGTAGGCAAGCCCATCGTCAGCACGGGAGTTTCGCAGGAGGTTGAACGGCACCATCTCGCGGATATCATCATTGGATACCATGCTCGTGCCTTCCAGCGTATCGGCTGCATTGTCCCATTGGCTTGCGGAACTGCCGAGGTTCTTCAGCGTAGTGGAAAGTTCCAGTACCGTGTTCCACGGCTCCTGCAGGTTGTATTCCCGACGCACGATGCGAGTCGTGACCGAGATGCCTAGCTCCTTGTCCTCCACGCGCACATAGTCCCCAAGCTCCCACGCTTCATGCTCGTAGCCCGTCAGCACCGACAAGTCCATAGCGTTCAGCACGTAAGAGATGGTAGGCTTGGCATACTGCGCAAGGCGCATTTCCGCATACTCCTTCATCTGGTACGGATTCGTGAAAGACGAGCAGTCCAGCGTTGAGATGCGGATTTCATTCGTATAGGAAAAGTCCTCCACATAGGGCTTGCCGTTGTTAATGTCGGCAAAGGTCAGCCCGTCCGCGCCCACGGCATAGAGCCTGGTCACAAGGCTGCGGGTATCGACCACCCTCTGTATGGACTTCATGTTCTTTCTGTAGGCAAAGAGAGCGCCGCTGTCCTTGCCGTTGACCGTCAGCAGATGCACGAGCCTGTTCGGGCAGTCAAAGACCAGATCGCCGCCGTGCAGGCCTGCCACATTTCGGAGGATGGACAGTGCATTCTTCTCGCTGCTCGTCCATGTCCTCTTGGTACGCACATTGACCGTGCCGACCGCCCATTCCGTGCCGGACAGAGCATAAGCCATAGCGACCTCCGGGTACTCCGCCTCGAAGGTCTTTTCTTCCTTCAGTACGGAGAAAGTAAGGTCGTAGAACTCCGCCTCGGCATACACCTCCGTGACGGAATTGCCCTCGGTATCCTTGGAATCAGTGACCGTGCGCACCTTGTAGATATCGTCCACGATCTGTATCTTCTTCTCGCTGTCGATATGGACGCGCTTGCCGTCACGGTACGGAATCTTGAAGGAAAGTGTGTCCTCGCCGTTGATCTCGCCCGTGACGATGATGTCGTAGGCGTTCTCAAGCACCGCCTCCCATGCTCCGTTGCTATCAAGAACGACAGGACGGGAATAGCCGATCTTCTCATACGGAGATTTCGGTATGTCGTAGAGCCGTATGTCGATAAGTTTCGGCGTTTTCGATGTGTCCGTGGTCGTGAGCGTTACCCTGAAACGGATATACGCCCTGTTGGGAGACGTCAGCTTTCCGTCAGCAGGAACGGCCACCCAATCGCTCCATGTGATAAGGTCATCACTCGTGGAAGTTTCCACCAGGGATACGGCGGTCGTGCCGGAGATATACTCACTCGTTACAGACACACGCCCCGTGCCTGACAGACTGCACTCCGCAGCCGCCGTGGTGAGAATGCCCTCGGAAGGATAAGCGCCGCTTGATTCACGGAGCGTTACCGTTCCCGGTTCTGAAATTCCGTCAACCGTACCTGTGGTATCCCCGGCATTCGCCATGACAGCGGAGCGGAAATAATCCATGAGGTCATCGGCGGTAAGAGCCGAATCACAGTCCAAAAACCAGTCGTCAAAGCCTCCCGCGTACCAGTAAGAATTGTTCAGCATCCCCCAGACAAGGTCTGCCGTGCAGGAACGGTTCAGATCTCCCGATATGGTCAGAGCGGAGGATTTCCACACCGTGCCGCTTTCCTTATCGCCGACCACATACCAGGCTTTTTTGTTATCCGGCTCAATCACCGCCGCGATAAAATACCAGTTGCCGTTGATCAGCGAAAAGGACGGCGTGACCGATGTATCCAGTATCAGGGAGCCGGAGGAATTATAGAGCATGATCCTCGGCTTGCCCCGGATGAGCGACAGATAGAATATCGGATTGCCCGTTCCCGCCCTCGTGGAAAAAAGCGGCGTGTATGTGTTGCCTACGGAGTAAGTGGTCGGTTTCATCCACCCGCCGACAATGATCCGTTCCCCGATATCAGAGAAAATGCTGCCGTCATTCGTGACACGCAGATATGTCTTCTCCGAGGACGGATTATTGATGTTCATGCGGAAATATGTGCCGAAGATGCCGTCCGTGAGTGAAGCGGTCGTTCCGCTCCAGTTGTTGATGTATGCTTTCCGTCCGTTGCCGGAGGAATCGGCAAGGCAGGTGTCGGCATCGGGAACATCCTCGTTGAAACGCCACAGACCATCCCCGGCAAGTGAAGCCGGGAACTCGCCCGTGAAGTCCGTCTGCTTATTGAGTATCGTTTTTAAGGACATCCGCCGTCACCTCCATCTGCTCTTGGCTTCAATCGCAAGCCTTGTAAACGTGGCGTTGTTCGCCGCCACAGCGACCGTGTTGTTCCCGACAGAAAGAGTCGGGAAGTTCAGCTGCGAAAGGTACGGCAGGCCGTTCCGCAGCACATTGCCGTTTCCGTCCTCCACCCAGGCGGTCATCATCTCCGTATCAATCACCAGCGTTTCCGTGGATGCAAGAGTGGCGTTCACGATCTTCAGCTGTGAGCCGTTCGTGGTAATGGTGATGTAGTTGCTCACGCCGGAAGTAACCACGCCCTTGATGCGGTACACGGGATTGGATGAGATATTACCCTTTGTCCTTCTCACCGTATGCGTTCCCGTGGAAGTGATGGTAAACTCCTCATCCTCCACGGCATATCCGAACGGATCGGGACAGAAAAACTTAAGGTCGAAGCTGCCCGCCGAACGGACAAGCAGCCTTTCGCAGTCCACCTTTTCGTTGAGCCTTGCCATGAAGTACCTGTCCGGCACATCATCAAGGATCAGCTGTTTCAGTCCGTCAGACGGATCAAGCCAAAGCGCGATATCATCCAGCGCCGAAACAAGTGCCGGGAAGTTCTTCTTCGGAGGGATGCTGCAGGATACATTGATTTCTCTGTAGTCGAAATCCGCTCCGAAGTCCGCCACGCCGTATTTGCCCGGAATCGTGACGGCAGAATTGCGAAGGCTCCCGCAGACCTGCCAGGAGGTGAGCCGAGCCTTGATGCCCATATCGGCGGACGCCGTATCGTTGTATGTAAAGCCCATTCAGCCCACCTCCTTAAGCCGTTGAAAAGCGTCCCTGCGCACGGGAGCCTGTCTGTATCAGGTTGTAAAGTTCCTGTGAAATCCTGCGGATATCGTCCTCGCTGCGGACGATCATCTGACCGACCGAAACGAGCGCGCCGTAGGAACTGCCGCCGTTCGTACCCATAGCTCCGTTTACTGCGGAGCGCACCGTAGCGTCCGCATCCAGGTTGAAATTGCTCGGAACGGCAGACTGCATATCATCCGCAAGCCCGTCCATCACATCCATGATGCCCTTGTTCAAATCCTGTGCCGCATTGATAGCGACCTTCGCCGAATCATCGATACCTCCGGCAAGACCCGCCGTGAGCATATCGCCGACCCACGCCATCTCCTTGGACGGCGAGGATATTCCGAAGAAGCCCTTGATCTTGCTTAACAGGTTCGAGCAGAAGCCGCTGACCTTGCTCCACAGCCAGGATGCGGCGTCACCGATGCCGTTCCAGATACCCTTGATAAGGTTCAGACCGACCTGCGCCATCTGCGACACGCCGCCCGCAAAGCCCTTCACGATAGCGGATATGATCTGCGGTACGGCTTTCACGATTGCCACGATGATCTGCGGCAGGTTCTTTATAAGAGCCACGAACAGCTGGACGCCCGCCATGATGATCTTGTCGATGTTCCCGATGAGAGCGTTCACTATCGATGTGATGATCTGCGGAATGGCGTTCACAATCGTGGTGATGATGGTCGGCAGGTTCTCTATCAGAGCAACAAGCAGCCGGACGCCCGCGTCAATCAGCTGCGGTATGCTGCCGAGGATGGCGTTCAGAATCCCGTCAATGATCTGCGGTATCGCCGCCACGATTGCCTGAATGATCTGCGGCAAAGCCGTGATGAGCGAAGTAAGAAGCTGTATCCCGGCATCGATGATCTGAGGGATAGCCCCGATGATGAACTCCACGATAGCCGTGATGATATCCGGCAGAGCAGCCACCAGGACGGGGATCGCGTCAAGGAGTCCCTGCGCCAGTCCCGTTATCAGCTGAAGGGCTGCGCCCAGCACCATCGGCAGATTTTCAATGAGCGTCTGCACGATCTGCGTCACCACAAGCACCATCTGCGGAATGAGTGTCGGCACAGCCTGGGCAATGCCCTGGATGAGCGACACGATGATCTGCATACCCGCGTCCACGATCTGCGGAAGGAGCGTCACAAGAGCGCCGACCAGTTCCGTGATGACCTGCAAAACGACAGGCACGAGCGTTGGTATCGCCCCGATGATGCCCTCCGCAAGAGCGGAAATGATGGACGGCGCGCTCTCAAGCACAGCCGCCGCGATGGTGGAGATCAGCTGAACCGCCTGCGGTATCATGGAGGACACCGTCTCTATGACGGAAGTGACGCCGTTCTTGATTTCTTCCCCAGCTTGTTCGTTCCCGGCAACAAGGTCGGAAAGACCGTCCATGATCTGCGTGATGCCGGGGAGCAGTTCTCCGACCATGCGGTTCTTAAGGCCGCCCAGCGTTCCCTGCAGTTTTGTAAGGCTGTCCTCGAAAGCAGCGGAGGCTGCCACGGCTTCGTTGCTCATGACCATGCCGTAGTCCTGCGCTTCCTGTTTTAAGGCTTCCGTCTCCTCTGCGGTCATGTTGAGGACTGCCGCCATGTCCGTAGCGGACTTGCCGAGAAGGTCGGTTGCGGCAGAGGTTCTCTCTGCGCCTGCCTCCATGTCCTGCAAGGCGGCGATTACGATGGAAATCTGCTCGTCCTGGCTCTTGCCGTTCAGATCGTCGATGGAAAGACCGACCGCCGCCAGCTTTTCCGCAGCGGAGGACGAACCGTTCCCTGCATCCGTAATGACGCCGGAGAGCGTTTTCATGCCCGCCTGCAGGTTGTTGACGTCCGTTCCGCATCTCTGGAACACATAATCCCATTCCTGGTAGGATTCCGCGCTGATGCCGATCTTCTGCGACATCTTGTCGATCTCGTCCCCGGCTTCAGCGACATCGTTTGCCATGTCCCATAGCTTTTTCCCGGCAGCGACCGCAGCCGCGCCTATAGCGGCAACAGCGGCGGCCATAGCCTTGCCGACCGTCTTTGCGATCTCGCCGAGCTTCTGGAACTTGCTCCCGGCATCCTCGGTCTGGTTCCCGGCATCGTCCACTTCCTTGGCAAACTCGCCCGCTTCATCGCCCGCCTCGTCAAAACCGTTCTCGGCGTCCTGGAGAGCCTTGTTGTTGTCCTCCAGTTCGCGCTCCATATCGTTCAGTGCGGCTTCTGCATTGTTCAGCTGAATCTGCCAGTTCTGTGTGCGCTTGTCGTTCTCTCCGAAAGACGTGGCGGCGTTGTCGAGTGCCGCCTTTAATGTCTCGATTTTCTGTTTCTGTGCATCGATCTCCTTGTTCAGCACCTGATTTCGGGAAGAGAGAGCCTGCACGGATTTATCGTTTTTGTCGAACTGCGAGGATACCAGCTTCATTTCCGAGCCGAGTACCTTGAACGACTGGTTGATATCGGACAGGGCTTTCTTAAATTCCTTCTCGCCCTCGACACCGATCTTCAGACCGAAATTGTCAGCCATGCGTCTTTACCTCCTTCCCGTCAGATTCCGTAGGGAATAACATCGTCAATCGTGAGATTCTGTTTCGGCTTCGATATGCCGTTGTACTGTTTGTGGCATTCCCATAAATCCATAAACAGACCGAACGGCATCAGCCAGAACTCATCCTGCGTAAGGTGAAGCTGGCCGATGCCGTAATATAAAAGCCGGGTAAATAACTCCTCGTCACTTACCCGACCTGTGCGTTTTTTGAGTCGTTCTCGCTTTCGATATTGCGTTTCGTTCCCCTGTACATAGCCTCCATGATGGCGTCCTTGTAGTCCGTCAGTTCCATCGGAGAGGTGAGAAGCTCGACATCCTCCGTGGTCAGTTCCGGCTTTTTCTCATCGGGATGCTTAAGGTTATGCACAAGGATGGTCTGGTTACAGAGCAGCGTGATGAGCCACACGATTTCATCGAGAGCCATCTCGAAGTTCTCCGACTTCATCAGCTTATCGCCCAGGTTCTCAAGACCGCCGTAGCGTCCGGCGATCTCCTTCGTTGCCCTGGTGGTGAGGAGCATCTCATATTCCTGACCGCCGATTTTTACGATTGCGCTTCTTTCATCCATGATGCGTTACCTCCTTAACCCTCGCCCTCAAAGGTCGGTTCATAAACATTCGAGTACCAGCCCGTGATCGTTTCGGCTGCCACGCCCGTATCGTCCTCGGACACCTCTGCCTTCCAAGGGTGGTTGCCCTGCGCATCCACCTTGTTCCTGCGGTAGACTGTACCCTCGATGGTAGGCGTGGAGAACTCGATGCTCTCACCCTTGGTGGTAAGGTTTGTAGCAGGAATACCGAAGATGACGCGGTAGAGCCAGAAGTAGCGGTACTTGCCGTTTGCTTTCTTTGCGCGGAATCCGATGGCTATGGGATCGCCGCCGTCCTCGGACGCGGACACAAGTACGCCATTATCATCGACAGTCGCGCCCGTAAGGTCAGCTGCTACGGAAAGTCCGATGTTGTCCACACCGAGCGAAAGCGTCCCGCTCTGGAACTCCTTCACGACCTCCGCCGCGCCGTCATCGGCATAGAGCGTAGCCTCCGCAAGTTCCACGGACAGTTCCGCAGTCATCGCCTTGGCGAGAGACACGGGATTCGCATAGGTCTCGTTGCCGTTTGCGTCCTCCGTGATCTTGGAATAGTAAAGTTTATCAAGACCGATTGTTGCCATAATGTTCAATCCTCCGTTTCATAAAGTTTCGCCACGTCTATGGCGTAGTGATGGAAGCCGGTATCGTCCTCATGTCCGATGTACCGTCTTTCCGTGATAACAAAATCAGCGGCAAGGAGCGCCTTGCAGAGCCGCTTCTTCCGCTGCATATAATTGCCCCTGGAGAACAGGGAGAGCCTTGCCTCCTGCGTTTCGTATCCGGGAGCATCGTCCGCATGAAGCTCGTAGGTGTCCGCAAGCGGAGTCACCACCACATATTCATCCGGCGGCTCGTCCGAGAATACGCCCGTCTCCACAGGCAGGCCGCAGTCCGTGACCACGATCTTTATTTCCGATAACAGGCTCATATCCCGTTCACCTCCGATTCCAGCTTTGCCTTCATCGCTTCGATGCAGGCGTTCTTTGATGAAGATTTCGCAGGCTTTAAGAACGGCCTTGCAGGCTGTCCGCTTTTGCCGTATTCGAGAATGGTCGCTATCTTTGCATTGCTCTCGCCGTCAGACCTCGGTTCGGCAAAGCCGACTTTCACATTGAAATCTCCGTTCTTATCCTGCAGGGCAGGCGAAGTGCCGAGAGCGGACAAAAGCTGTCCCGTGGAGCGTGACGGCTCCTTCGTTCCTTTGCCGATAACGGACGCAAGGTTGGAGCGTACTTTTGATTCAACGACCTCCGCGCCCGCCTCCAGCACCTTTGGAAGTATCTCGTCCGTCCTGTCAGCCAGTTTGGATACCTTCATGAGAAACTCCTCCGGCATCTTGAATGTTGCTTTAGCCACTCTGTTTCACCTCCGTTCCCAGCACCTCAAGGTACATACCCCTGCCTTTCACGTCCTCAACGGAAGTGATCTCAAAGGTATGCCCATCGCAGAGTATCTTCATTTCCGTAGTGACCGTGACATTAGGTATCACGCGGAAACGGAAAAGGTCGGTGGCGGTCGAGAACTGAGACATGTTCGCCCATTTCTCGCTGCCGTGCCGGCCTTCCCGGTAAGCGCGTACCTCTGCAACGGTCACATCCGTTTCCGTCTTAAAGCCCTCATCGTCCGTGGTATGCTGTTTCTCCACGATGGTGATGAAGGTGTTCATTTTTCCGAAACTCATAGTCACACCTTCCAATCCCGGTCGAGCCGAAGGAGAAGGTTGACAGTGTTCCATACCTGCTGCGCTGCGTTTGTGTTATCTGCGAAGAAGCCGCCCGTGGAGCCGTCCCTTGACTCATAGAAGTGGCTTGCCAGCATGATGACCGCCTGTTCCGTGGTCGCGGGCATGGCGTTCTCGGAATAATAGCCCTCCGCGATATGCTGGTAGCTCTCCGCATAGGAAACGGCGGCGGTAATGTACTGCGAGAGCAGTTCATCGTCCGCCGAATGCTCCAGTATCAGATTGGCTTTTACCTTTTTGAGCAGAGTATCCATCACCGCCGCCTCCTTTCCTTACTCCGATTCGTCCGCAGCCATAATCCCTGCGGTTTTCAGCTTTGCAAGCAGGCTGTTGAAGTCCGCTTTCAGATCGGCTATGGACGTCGCCACGCTGTCCGTCTGGTTCTCCGCAGGAGTGGAAAGGAGCCCCTCAACAGAGGCTCCCTCCTCAATAATCAGCTTGCCACCGATGTGCGTCACATCGCCGCCCTGTTCGGTATAGTTCTTTGCGTTATAGCTCATGTCTTTCCCTCCTTATCAGGCGTGCATATCAAGAATCTTGATGCCTTCGGTGAGGATGAGCTTGCCGTCCACACGCTCCGTGCAGGTAAAGCCGACCTGCCCGTTGGTGGCGTAAAGCTCGTTCAGGCGCTTCATGGTGCGTCCGGCTCTGTCGGCGATCCAGTAGCAGGAGAAATCGCCGAATGCGATAGCCCTTGCGCCTGCCGCCATGACAGGCACCTTCGGAGAGGTGTAGAGCGGATAGCCGAGCAGTCTGTCAGGCTCCCCGGCGGTAAGGGCAGGCTGCCACATATACACGCCGTTGCCGTCCTTGAGCTTCCTGATATACGCGACGGTGGCGTCGTTCATGAGGAACTTCGCCTTGCTGCGGTACGGAGCCTTGAGGGAATACACAAGGCTGATAAGCTCATCGGCATCAATCTTGTTGTTTGCGGCAGTGGTCACGCCGGACGGAGCGCCGCCTGCGGCTGCGGCGATCATGAGCCCGGTAGGTCTGTCGATAGCCGTCTGCCCGGTCTGGATCGCGCCGTTGATGAAAGCGTCCTCCTCGGCTTCACCGAAGGCGCGTCCGAACTCTTCGGAGATATAGCCCTCAATATCGAAGAAGCTGTCGGAAAGCAGCTCATCGGATACTTTGATAAGGTCAGTCAGCTTGAAAGCATCAATGCTGGTCTGTCCGAAGGTGGGATTGCTCTCGGTATAAGCACCGTTTTCCGCTGTCCATGCCGCCTGGGTGTGACCATTTGCCACGGGAATCTTGCGCTCATTCTGCGTAGTGATGATCTTGCAGCCGATGGTGCGCATGATGTTGTTCTCGTTGAGCGCCTGAACAAGGGTATGCTCGAACTCAATAGGGACAAGATAGCCGCCGTTGGCATCGGTGCCTTCCTCAAGCACATTACGGACAGCGGGATTACCGGGATGACGGATGTTGTCCCAGAACGCCTTCTTGTAAGCAGCTGACGCTCTGCCGGTCTTTTCTTCCTTGTCCTCGGTGGCACCGGGCTTTGCAGTCAGCGGAGAGGAAGTCGGAGCGTTCATCATCTTTTCGATCTCCTCCTGGCGCTGAAGCCTCTCGATGTCGTGTGTGAGGTCAGTGACCTCTTTTTCCATCTTGTCATAGGTTGCGGCATCCTCTGCGGATACGTTCCCACCCTTGTCGGAATGGGAGTCAAGGAAGTTCTTCGCAGCCTCCCATGCCTTTGCGCGTCTTTCCATAAGTTCCATAATTCTGGTCATGATAAATACCTCCATATAATTAGTGTGAGAGAAGCGAGAGCCGCTTCTCAAGATCGGTTACTTTGACTGTGTTTTTCGGATTTTCCGGGCGTTTCGGAATCAGCTTTGAAAGCAGTGAGTCTGTCACAGCTTTGCGTGAAAAGAGCATCTCTGTGCCGTCATCGGAAAGTTCGTCTTCCGTCTTTCCGGCAAAGAGAATCTCATCGGCAAAACCGAGCTTCACGGCTTCCTTTGCGTTCATCCAAGTCTCCGCGTCCATCAGCTGTGAAATCTTGTGGCGGGACAGCCCTGACTTGATCTCATAAGCGTTCATGATGCTTTCCTTGACCTCGGCAAGCATATCGATCGCCTTCTGCATCTCCTCGCTGTCGCCGATTGCGATGGTGGCGGGATTATGCACCATAATCATCGCCACGGGACTCATCAGCACCTTTGTGCCTGCCATAGCGATAACGCTTGCCGCTGATGCAGCAAGGGCATCGATCTTCACGGTAACGTCATGCGGATAGTCCATCAGCATATTGTAGATTTGGGCCGCCGCGAACACATCGCCGCCGGGCGAGTTGATCCAGATGGTAATGGGACCGCTGCCCGCGAAAAGCTCCTCCTTGAACATTGCCGGCGTGATATCGTCATCGAACCAGCTTTCTTCGGCAATCGTGCCGTACAGTTCAAGAACTCTCTCTGCGGATGGTTCTTCGTCCGTCTGATTTTTCCAATTCCAGAACTTCCTGTTCTTCATCGGATTCGTCCTCCTTTCCGTTGTTTTCTGTATCTGCAAAAGCGCCCGCCTGTGACAGCGGGAGCATATTGCCGTTAATGAGATAGAGGTCGCCGCCGTCCTCCGCAGGTATGCGGTCGAGGTTCTCCAGTTCCCGGATGTCGTTGGCGCTCATCCATCCGTTCTGCCTTGCCGTGGCGTAGCCGTTCATGCGGCTGGCATAGTCGCCGCGTAGCAGTCCTTCCACATTGAATTTCACGAAGTAGCTCTTTTTCTCTGCGGGCGAGAGGAGCGCCCTCTGTATCGACTGCTCCCATCTGACCACCCACGGATCAAGCGTGTATTTGACAAATTCAAGCGACTGCTGCTCGATGTTGGAGAAACTGGACTTCTCAAGGTCGCCGACCATGTGAGGCGGCACCCTGAATATCCTCGCTATCTCATTGATCTGGAACTTCCTCGTTTCGAGGAACTGCGCCTGCTCCGGCGAGATGGAGATGGGCGAGTATTTCATGCCCTCTTCCAGCACCGCTATCTTGTTGCTGTTCGCCGAACCGCCAAAGGTCTGCTGCCAGCTTTCCCGCACCTTGCTTGGGTCCTTGATCGTTCCCGGATGCTCCAAAACGCCGCTCGGAGCAGCACCGTTGGCAAAGAATTTACTGCCGTATTCCTCGGTTGCAATCGCAAGCCCTATGGCGTTCTTTGCCATCGCAATCGGCGAGTAGCCCACAAGCCCGTCAAAACCGAGTCCGGGGATGTGCAGCACATCGGACGGACTTAATATGACCGTATCGCCCTTCATGGTCTGCGCTTCATCGGAGGAACGCTGGTACTGGTAATAAAGCTGACCGTTCGTATCCCGGTTGACGCTCATCTTGTTCGGCATCAGTGGATACAAAGCCACGACCTGCCCCTTTCCGTTGCGGATGACCTGCGCATAGGCGTTTCCCCATAACAAAAGATGAGTCATCAGCGTTTCCCTGAACACGAATGAACTCATCTCCGGATTCGGCTCGTCATGGAGCAGAAGGTATAACGGATGGTCGATAGCTTTTTCCTTGCCGCCGTCCTCCTTATAGCGGTACATATGGAGCGGCAGTCCCGCGATGGCTTCTGACAGAATTCGCACACAGGCATACACCGCCGTCATCTGCATTGCGCTCCGCTCCGTCACCAGTTTGCCGGAGGAAGAGCCGCCGAGGTAAAAGGCATAGCTGCTGCCCGGCGTCCTGTTCTCAGGCTTGTCCCTCGATTTGAACAGTCCTGAAAAGATACTCATTTCACATCACGCTCCTTCCTAAAACACCAGAAGTCCCCTGGTGTCATATACACTTTCGCCCGTGTCGTTCCCACAACGGATGGCACGGTCAAGCCCCATGATGGTCGCTATCGCACCATCGATTTTTTCTGTAGATTTTTCCTTGTCCGCCTTGATATTCCCGGCAGGATCGGTGCGGATATATATGTTGTCCATCATCCACCGCAAAACTGGATGCCCGCCGTGAGCGATCTTCTCCTCCAAGGTCAGCTTCATCAGTTCCTTGGTGGGAGGTGACATATCCTTAAAGCCCTGTCCGAACGGCACGACCGTAAAGCCCATTCCCTCAAGGTTCTGCACCATCTGCACGGCTCCCCAACGGTCGAAGGCAATCTCACGTATGTTGAACCGTTCTCCGAGCCGTTCGATAAACTTCTCGATGTATCCGTAATGAACCACGTTACCCTCCGTGGTCATGAGCAAGCCCTGACGCTCCCAAAGGTCATAGGGAACATGGTCGCGCTTCACACGAAGGTCAAGCGTGTCCTCCGGCACCCAGAAGTATGGTAAGATACTGTATTTGTCCTCCTCGTCCTGCGGAGGGAACACCAGCACGAACGCCGTGATGTCCGTTGTGCTTGAAAGGTCAAGACCGCCGTAACAGATTCGACCTTCCAGATCGTCCTCGGAAACGGGGAACGCACAGGCGTCCCACTTGTCCATCGGCATCCATCTGACCGACTGCTTCACCCATTGGTTAAGGCGCAGCTGTCGGAAAGCGTTCTCCTCGCCGGGATTCTGCTGTGCGGATGCACACGCCGCCTTCACCTTGTCGATGCCGACCGTGATGCCGAGTGAGGGATTGGCCTTCTTCCAGACCTCCGGGTCCGTCCAGTCCTCGTCCTCCGCCGCACCGTAGATAACGGAATAGAAAGTCGGATCGACCTTCCGTCCCGCCTGGATATCCAGGGCTTTCTGATGCACCTCATAGCAGATGGAATTCGTGTCGTTGCCCGCCGTGGTAATAAGGAAGTAAAGCGGCTGCATTCTCGCATCTCCGGAGCCCTGCAGCATGACGTCAAACAGCTTTCTGTTTGGCTGCGTGTGCAGTTCATCGAAAATAACGCCGTGAGTATTGAAACCGTGCTTGTTCGCCACGTCCGCTGAAAGCACCTGATATGAGGAATTGGTCGGCTTATACACGAGCTTCTTCTGTGATTCCAGTATCTTCACGCGCTTAGAAAGAGCCGGGCAGAACCGCACCATATCCACGGCCACATCAAACACGATCTTCGCCTGGTTGCGGTCTGCGGCACAGCCGTACACCTCGGCGCGTTCCTCGCCGTCACCGCAAAGGAGAAGAAGAGCCACAGCCGCCGCAAGTTCGCTCTTGCCCTGCTTTTTTGGAATCTCGATGTATGCCGTGTTGAATTGGCGGTAGCCGTTAGGCTTCAAAATACCAAACAGGTCGCGGATGATCTGCTCCTGCCAGTCGATCAGTTCAAAGGGCTTACCCGCCCATGTACCTTTGGTATGGCAAAGCGACTCGATAAACATGACGGCATAGTCGGCGGCGCCCTTGTCATAGCGCGAGGTTTTCGCCATGAACCTGGTGGGCTTGTATTTCTTCAGTTTTCGCATTTGCACCACCTCCCGAATGGCATAAAAAATGACCTGCCTTTCGGCAAGCCGTCCTCAAATCTATCTGTACGAGAGACAGAGCCTTCCGGCTCGTCCCCTTGGTTATTCTTTTTGCCGTGTCTTACTGCTGCATCGCCCAGGCGATTGCATGGCCGTCATCCTCGAACTCGACCTCGCTTGCCGCCCTCAGTCCGATTATCCCTTCGCAGGTATGGTCATCGTCAAGGAACTCGTAGGTTGCTCCGAAGTAACAGGGCTTGTTCTGCCCGTTGTAGAAGTATCCCGCGATGACCACCTTGTCTCCAAAGGTCAGCAGCTTGCTCCAGCGGCATTCCAAATCCTCCGGCGTGGTGGGATTCGGCAGCCTGTATTTTCTCATTGCTTCGTTGATCGTCATTTTCGTGTCCTCCGTTTGCTTTGTTTTCCCTTTCGGTATGTACATATATCACTCTGAAAGCACATATTATCAAGTCATTTCCGAGAAATATATGTACCAGATATCCGGCACGGGAATTGTGTATTTTATTCCTGCGTGTGACGGTGGATCGTCTCGATGATCTGCTCCTGTTCCTCGGCATCCACGCCAATGGACTGGAGTGCCTGTCTCGTACCGCAGTCCGGGCAGATGAGTGTTTCATTGTCCGTCCTCGAAAGTGCTGGAACGCCGTGGTAGGTCTTTCCGCACAGTGGGCAGACCGCCATCCTTATCACGTTATCCTTCATAGCCGCATACCTCCCTGCATTTATCGTAAGCATTGAGCAGAATGTTCTTGTCGAAGTAAAAGGTGTCGTACCCCTCAAGGCAAGTCCTCATATAGAAATTGCTCGGTACGCCGATTGGCCTGTCCTCGTGCATGATGTAGGCAAACGCCGTCACCGACCTGCGCTTACCCGTTCGGATGCCCTTGTACTTCAGCTTGATGTCCTTCTTGTAGTAGAAGGTAGGGAATCCCTCGTAGCGGTCAAGCGCCGCCTCGTCAGACTCTGTAACTTCCCATATCACCACGGGAACCGTGCCGTCCCCGCACTCTTCAATCGTGAGGTAAGAGCCGGTCTTGCTCCCTTTGAAAAGCAGCTCCCATCCCGTAAGGTTCGCCGTGCCGAGGATCGTGGCGCGCGGACAGCGCATCCGCATCTGCGGCACGTTGAGGTTACTGCCGTAAGCGATGTAGTATCTCTTTGCCATAGTCGTTACCATCCTTTCCGAAGGAAATGTCCTTCTACCACCTTAAGCCCGCCGTGGCGGGTTAAGATGTGCCTCTGGGCTGCGTCCTTCAAGCGGCGGCTCTGCCGTGCCTGAATGCCGTATCCCCGGAAAGGTTGCGGGTAAGGAAGTCCCTAGCCGTTGCGAATTTCTCTCCAATGAATCCGAGGCGGAGGAGCCAAGTCCTCATGGCGTATTTCGGATTCTCGTTCTGCTGCGGTTTCGGGCTTGCCGTTCTCACGTCCTTTGCCATCTGGCTGAGTGCGAGGCAAAGCTGGATGTAGCTTTTCAGCTGTCCTGAGTGGATGCCGCCCTTGCGCTCCGCTGTCGGCTCATCGAACTGGAAAAGCCTGAACTCGATGGTACCCTTCGTGAAGGTAGCATGGTAGTTAAGCATATGGTAGCGGCTGTCGTTGTAGTGCTGCGTCCTGCCGTAGCTTGCTCCCTGCGAGGTGTACCAGATGTCCGCAAGCTGGCTCATGGTCTTCGGCTTCTTGCGGTTGACCGCCTGCAGGAAATTCGGATCCACCGTGCGGCAGTACCTGTCCATGCGGTAGCGGTCGAGTTTCAAAGCCTCGGCGATCAGTTCCTCATGGCTTGCCATGATGTTGGCGAGGTTGCGAAGCGTCTGCGGCGTGTGGCCGTTCGCTCCGATGTGGATGTGTACCCCGCATCCCCGGCTGGCATCGCTCTTCGCGCCCGCGTGTCTAAGCTGTCTGCAAAGTTCCTGCAGGGTTTCGATGTCGCTGTAGTGGAGGATCGGCGTGACCATCTCGCATTTCTCATCATCGGGTCCGCTGATGGAAACGTCCCTCTGGAATTTCCACTCGCGGTCTTCGCCGTCCCAAGCCGACCAGGTCATGTAACCGTTGCGGCTTGCCGTGTTCTCGTACCTACCTGTTCCGAAGTAGTCGGCGGCAATCTTCGCTGCCTTGCTCCTCTTGATGTTGTTCATCTCAACCTCGACCCCGATGGTCTGGTTCTTCATCTCGGTAATCTGTCTCTCTGTCCTTGCGTTCATGGTGTGTGCCTCCTTGAAAATCCTTTGTTTTCCGCGGGTTTCGTTCCCTTCGGTGTGTCTATATATCACTCTGAAGCACACTTATATCAAGTTAATTCTCGCCATAATGTACACGAATATCTGCCCGTAAAATCGGCATGAATTGTGTAAATTATGACCCTTCGGATACCGCTTTGAAGAAGGGCTTCTCGCCCTCGTACAGGACTGCCAGAGCAAGCCGGAATCCCGTCTTGAAGCCGTCAATGAAGTACCCCTCGGCAGTCATTCCCGTAATGGTGCCCTGCGACTGTATCATCCTGTCAAGGACTGCCAGCGCTTCCTCATCGAGCATCATCCGGAGTTTCTCTTCCTCCTTGACCAGTTCGTCTGCGGCTTTGCCAAATTCCGAATTACGGACAAACTGCTTCTCGTTCGGCACAATGTTGCCGTAGAAGAAATCTGAAAGTATTTTATTTGCCACCCAAATCATCGACCTTTCTTACGATATCCTCGCCGTAGACCACGTTCAGTCCGCTGCCATTGTCCCACCGCATGAGGAGGGAGCCGGTATCGTCCACGCCTTCGACCGTCCCTTCCGTGCCGGGAGCGGGAGCCTGGGTATCGTCCATCTTGACCAGTACCACCCGTGTGCCCACAGGGTACTCCCTGCGGATGCGGTCGACTGTTTCCTTATTCGAAAATCTCATGGTCAGCACCTCCGTTCTTGAACGCCGAGGAGCCTGTGAGGTTCTTCAGCAGGATTTTGCGCTCCGTCTTGTATTCCGCGCCGATGAAGCCCAGCCGCAGGAGGAAGCAACGGAATGCGTACTTCTCATTGTCGACTTCCTTTTCCGTAGCGGTCACGCGCTTGGCGCTCCTCGCCATATCGCAGAGCGCGGAGACAAGGTGCGTGTATGCCTTTGCGGAATCGCCGTCCATCTGTGTGAACCAGGGAAAGGAAACCTTCTCGTCCGTCACCTCGATCGGAAGACTGTCCGCACCGAGTGCCTTTTTCATAAGCGCCGCTTTGGAATCCACGATCCTCTGCAGGTTCTCAATGGCTGCCTCCGAAAGGCTGTCCCTCGGAACCGCCACCGTAAGCCCCTCCGTGGCCGCCTGTGCCGCGTTCTCTTCGGTTGCGGATACTTCCCCGGTTTCCGAATCCCCGCCGTCCTGCGGCTCACACTCAAAGCCTGCGGCGGCGATGGCTTCAAGCACCTGCTCGACCTCCTCGCTGTCGGTGCGGTCATCGAAAAGGAGCGTCCCGTCCTTGGTGACCGTGAAGTAGTCGATCTCGTAGTTGCAGGTCGGCATGAATTTGTATTCTGCCTTCGCCCCTGTGGTGTCTGAGATGACCTTGACCAGTTCCTTGCGCTTTGCGCCTGTTACGTTGTACTTTACCTGCATTGTTTTTACCTCCGTTTTCGCTTGTTTTCTGTGCCTTTCGGCATGTATATACATCACTCTAAAGCCCCGAAATAGCAAGCGAATAACGGGTTTTTCCGATGTAGAATAACCACCCAACTATCAGCCCTTAAACTGTGAGTAATACACAATGCCCGAAAGCACGAAAACCACGCAAGGCAGAGCCACGCCGTTGCCCCACATCTTATACTCCGCAGAATCGGAATACGGATCGGAAAGCCACTTCTTTATCTGCTTTGATGACTTGGGCTTACTGTCGGGAGCGGTAGCCAGCCGCCATGTCTCGAATACCTTGTACCAATAGTACAGTTCCTCATCGGACGGCTTTTCCGTTTTGAGGTCAGCGCACCACCAGTCGGGAAAGCCCTGCAGCCTTGCGCACTCGGTCGGCGTGAGCCTTCTGACAATGTAGTACGGTTCCTCGGAGATGGTCGGCGGGTCCTTATAGTCCGTAGCTACCAGCGTGTTCGCCACGTCCTCCTCGGCTTCCGTGTGGTAGGAATTCTTGCTCGTGGTATAGACGGGATGCGCCACCGCGCCGGGTCCCTTCGCTACCATCGTAGGCTCGACTTCCTCCTCGACTGCGATACCGAACTGTGCGTTCTGTCCCATGTTATAGGTAGCCCGGTCGATGCCGTAGGCCACTCCGTGCTGTTCCGTAGCGTTCAGCGTGAAGCTGACATTATCTTCGGAGTAGCCGCTGCCCTTATGGGACGGTCTTGCGCCGTTGCCCTCAAGAGCCACCACAGCCATGCCGCCCTGGTTGCAGGAGGGATTGCCGCCGTTCCCGTCAAGCGTCCGCGAGGTATCGGCTTTATAAAAACCGCTGTGCGGATTATCCGACTTCATGGCGTTGCTCTCCTTGGAGCAGATACCGAAAGCGGTCGGAACGAAAAGCGTCTGGTCGTTATTGCAGCCGAGCGTGGCTGATTTATCGTCCTGGATCAGCGCACCCTTGCCGCCGCCCTCACAGCCGGAGCGTATCTTGAGCGTCTTCGGCGTCTCCACCACGAACGGCTGGTTGTTGCCGCCTGTTCCGAAGGTGGAAAGGACCGTCTGCGCCACATCGAGCGGTCCCGTGTACCTGGAATCCTGCGAATGGTTCTCGAATACCAACGGAGGATGGTGGCTTTCCGCACGGAGCGTGTTCGTCACATCCTCGGTCAAATCCATCCGCTGCCCGCCCTGGTCGTTCAGGCAGAAAGTGCCTGTCTCTCCAAAGCCCTCGCCAGCATCAGCGGCAGCTCCTTGCCACGAGCGGAAGCTCTCCGCAGAATACCCAGACAAGCCTTCTGACTCAAATAGTATTTTTCCGGCACTCCCGCCTGCAAAATCTGCGACAAGGTAGATGCGTTTTCTTCTCTGGGGAACTCCCCAATACTGAGCGTCAAGGACTCTCCAGGCAACGGAAAAACCGTCTCCCACGATGCATCCGGCTGACTGCCACTTCTTAATCGAAGGAACAGATACGGTTTCGTCTGCGATGCGGCAGACGCTTTCGAGGACGCACCGGAAGTCCTCACCCTTGTTTGAGGAGAATGCCCCAGGGACGTTCTCCCACACGATGTATCTTGGATATTTGCCATTGGTGGCACACCTCATTTCCTTGATGATTCGGACGGCTTCATAAAAAAGCCCGGAGCGGTTTCCGTCCAGACCTTCACGCTTGCCCGCAATGCTCATGTCCTGGCAAGGCGAACCGAACGTGATGATATCCACAGGCTCGATGCTCCCGCCGTCCATCCTGGAAACATCGCCGTAGTGTTTCATAAAAGGCAGCCGCTTGGTGGTCACCCGAATAGGAAACGGCTCGATCTCCGATGCCCACACGGGAGCGATGCCGGAAATCAAGCCGCCCAAAGGAAAACCGCCGGAGCCATCAAACAGGCTGCCGAGCGTCAGTTTATTCATCCTGCACCTCCAGTTCCGCGAAGGTGTATGTCCTGCCGTCCCTCTCCACGGATACATCGTCCGCAGAGCCGACCTGCTCGATGTACCTTTTCACGATGACATCGCAGTATTTCTCGTCCAGTTCGATGGTGTAACAGCTTCTGTCGGTCTGCTCACAGGCGATGAGTGTGGAGCCGCTGCCGCCGAACGGATCAAGGATGAGCGTGTTGCTCATGGAGGAATTCTGTATCGGATACGCCAGAAGCGGTATCGGCTTCATGGTCGGATGATCCGTGTTCTTCTTAGTCTTCTCGAACTCCCATATCGTTGTCTGCTTGCGGTCGGCGTACCATTGGTGCTTTCCACTTTTCTTCCAGCCGTAGAGACACGGCTCGTGCTGCCATTGATATGGTGAACGCCCAAGCACCAAGCTCGGTTTCTTCCAGATACAGCAGCCGGAGAGATAGAATCCCGCATCAGAGAACGCCTTGCGGAAGTTCAGCCCCTCGGTGTCCGCATGGAACACATAAATGGACGCATCGTCCGCCATAACCTTTTCAATACTGGAAAAGGCATCGAAAAGGAACTGGTAGAACTTCTCGTCCGCCAGGTTGTCGTTCTTGATTTTCCCGGCAGTCCCTTCGTAGTTCACGTTGTATGGGGGATCGGTCACCACGAGGTTCGCTTTCCGTCCCTGCATGAGCGTCCCGAAGGTTTCCGCTTTCGTGGAATCGCCGCAGACCAGCCTGTGCCGTCCGAGCGTCCACACGTCTCCGCTCTTGGAGAAGGTGGGCTTTTCCAGTTCGGCGTCCACATCGAAATCATCCTCCTGAACATCGGCATCATCCTTGAACAGGTCGGACAGTTCCTTCTCGTCAAAGCCCGTGAGGGAGAGGTCGAACGCCTCCGCCTGCAGAGCTTCGATCTCCACGCGCAGAAGCTCCTCGTCCCATCCTGCATCCATCGCCATTCTGTTGTCGGCGATGATATATGCCTTCTTCTGCGCTTCCGTCAGATGGTCGGCAAAGACACACGGCACTTCCGTGATGCCTTCCTCCTTCGCCGCAAGAATACGACCGTGGCCGGCGATAACGCCAAAGTCACGGTCGATGATGACGGGATTGATGAAGCCGAATTCCCGGAGGGAGGATCGCAGCTTGTTTATCTGTTCCGGGGAGTGGGTACGCGCATTGTTCACATACGGTACCAGCTTTGTTATCGAAACGAGCTGCATTTCACTCGTTGTCTTCATATCGCTTCACCGCCTCCCTCAATTCTCTGTATTTGTCGGTATGCTCCCAGGTGGGATACCCGTTGCCGAAATGTCCGTAAGCCGAATACTCCGCAAAGGAGCAGTTTCTAAGGCAGAACTCGTTGATGATTGCCGCCGGACGCATATTGAACACATCGTTCACAGCCTTTGTAAGCACCGCATCGCTGACCTTGCCCGTGCCGAAGGTATCAATCTGGACAGCCACGGGATCAGCCTTGCCGATGGCGTAGCTGATTGCGACCTGGCACTCGTCCGCCAGTTCAGCAAACACGATGTTCTTTGCGATACACCTCGCCATGTAAGCGCCGGAGCGGTCGACCTTAGTTGGGTCCTTACCGGAGAATGCGCCGCCGCCATGAGCGCCGAGTCCGCCGTAGGTATCAACCATCAGCTTCCTGCCCGTTAGTCCCGTGTCCGCCCTGGGACCGCCCTCCACGAATCTGCCGGAGGGATTGACGAGGATTTCGGTATCAGCGTCAAACGGGAATTTCGTGAACACGGGATGCAGCACCTCGGCAATGATCTCGCTCTTTAACACATCCAGGTCTTTGTCCTTGTCGTGCTGGACGGATACCACGATGGTCTTCACACGCTTGGGCTTTCCGTCCTCATACTCCACGGTGACCTGCGCCTTGCCGTCCGGCTTGATGCCGTGGATGAGGTTGTCCTTCCTGACGGTGTCCAGTCTTTTACATATTTTGTGTGAAAGAAGGAGCGGCAGGGGAATGTACTCGTTCGTCTCGTTGGTGGCGTAACCGTAAACCGTACCCTGATCTCCCGCGCCGAGGTTGGCGTAGCAGGAGGTATCGCCGTTTCTTGCTTCAATGCTCATATCCACGCCGCCCGCGATGTCGCGGCTCTGCTTGCGGATGAACACATAGATGAGGAAGCCGAACGGATTGTACCCGGCTTTCTCCAATGCCCTACGGACGGTATAACGGATATCCACGGGCTTTGCACAAGTGATCTCACCCGCAACGATGATGCGCCGTCCCGCCGCCATGACCTCGCAGGCCACACGGGAGGATTTGTCTTTGTAAAGGCAGGAGTCCAACACGCTGTCGGCGATGAAGTCGCACAGCTTGTCGGGATGTCCTGCACACACGCTTTCCGCTGTCTTATAAGTTTTCATGTCCATATCTCCATTTCTTTTATTTTCTGTTCCTTGCGCGGAGCAGCCGCTCCATCAGATCGTCCTGCGGAGAAGAACCGTCATATTCCACGGAGCAGTTCTCGCGCACGATCTGGTAGATTTGGAACCAGTCCGCATTGACCTGTTTCTTGTAATCGCGGCTCATAGACACATAAGGCGATGCGATGGCGTTCCCCGTGGTGGGATGCTTGGCAAGATAGCCGAACTCGGATATTGCTTCCTCGCATTGAATCCACCGCGCCACGCTCATCGCATACTGCTCGATCAGCTGGTTGTTTACTAACATTTCACAGCCTCGCCGCTTGAGCCACAGCCACGTCTCTCTGAAAATCTCCTCGGCACATAGGTCGCTGCCGTTTTTCTGCTTTGCCTTGAGGTAATCCCTGACGGGAGGAACATCCTCGCCCTGGATATCCGCAGGCTCCGGCAGATCGTCCGGCATTACCAGCGTTCCCTTTGCCGTGCCGTCTTGTATCTTGTCCACGAGCGGTTTCCTTTTCGGACCCGTTCCCGGTCTGGGACCGCCCCTGTTGGTACCGTCTTTTGCCACATTCTCACCTCCGATCTGTACCCTCCGGGTTAATACCCCGTTTGAATACGAAAATTTGCACACGAAGCCCCAGGCCGCTGTCCGCATAAAGGACCCGCAGAGATTTTGACCGCCCCTCCCGGTCAGCTTCTAATCTGCCTGTCGCCCATTTCAAGATGAATCTTTGTGTGGCAGGACTGACAAAGGCTCATCAGATTGCTTTCCCGATGATCGCCGCCCTGTGAGATGGGAAGGATGTGGTGTACCTCTTCCACGGGAGTAAGCCGTCCTTCCTTAAGGCACATCTCGCACAGGGGATGAGCGGCGGCATAGCGGTCGCGTATCCTCTTCCAAGCCCTGCCGTACTTCTTGTTCGTGTCGGGACTGCGTGTGTGTTTGTTGTACTGCTTCGCGGCGAGTCTCTGATGCTCCTCGCAGTATTGACCGCCCTCGACAGCCAGCCTTGGACAGCCGCTATAAGCGCACCCGCGCCGTGGTTTCCTCGGCATACAAATCACCTCGCTTTCCTGGCATAAGAAAAGCCCCGGAAGGATCGCTCCTCCGAGGCTCGTCTTACTCTACTTTGCTATTGTAATCATACCATAGGTCAAGTGTGCCATACTGTGCCAAACCGTGCCAACTTTCAATCCGGGACAGAAAAATTCTGAAGAGCCGACCCGTGTATGCGATGCACCGTGCGAAGCGACACGTTCAGCATCCGGGAGATCTCCTCCCAAGTACAGTCGTCAAGGTAGCGGTAACGGAGTACCAGCTGCTCATCACGGCTTTCCAGTTTATCTATCACCGTATTGATTTCTTCCTTAAGCCGTACAAGGTACGCGATCTTTTCCTCCACGCTCCGCTGAATCTCGTCTATCTTTTCAAGACACCTGACGAATGGAGCTTCTGTCGGACGGTTGGGACTATGCGGCATTCCGTCAAACCTCATGCCTGAGACGCTGCTCGATAATTCTTTCCAGTAGTCAATCTCACGCAGGCGGCAGTTGATGAGTGCGTCCAGGTGCCGCGCCTGGTTCAGATATTCTTTTGCGGTCATGCGTCCACCTCCATTTGCAGGGAGCGGATCAGCATTTCGCCGTCAACACTCGTTAATACCGAGAACCACCCGGAACGGAAGAACCTCTCGATTTCCTCCTTGTCCGCCATCGCCGTCCTGTTCCTCGGATTCGCCTTGAGACTCTTCAGAGCCATGCGGTAATCCTTCACGGCCTGCAATACGATGGCGTTTGCAAGGTTCTCGTAATTTGTGATGTCGCTCATATGCGTCTGCCTCCCTTTTTCGGAAATAGGCATTGCTGCAATGGAGCGATGTATCTTTGTATCAGCACAGGGAGCCGTTCACCACGGTTCGCACCTCGTCCACCGAGCGTACCACCAGGGCAGTACCGCCGGCCGCGAGGATTTTTCTTATAGTCGCTTCCTGGAGCTTCGTAGGCTTGCCGCTTTCGGTCTTGACCTCGAATCCGTAGAAATGACCGTTAATGCAGGCAATGATATCGGGGATGCCCGCCGGCCCGTACATACCGCCATGCTCTTTCCAGCAGAAGCACCCCGGCACGGTCTTAAGGTACTTCATAATCGCTTTTACAATGTCCGCTTCTTTCATCTGTTCCAAAAACCTCCGTATTTTCAACGCTTGGAACACATGGAACACGAGAAATCCCATTTTCATATATTTTTTGTGGCGAAAAATCAAGGTATATAAAAAATGTGTTTTATATATGGGGAGATAGGATTTTGGTGTTCCAACGTGTTCTCGTGTTCCGAAGATGCTCGTGGAAAGGCCGCCGGGATTCATCATCCCAGCACCTCTCCGAGCCTTATCCCCATTAAAATACGTCTTTTCGCCATGCGGTCGATGTCCCTCGTCACATCGGGGAACGCCGCCGTGATCTGCTGCACGAAGTTCTTCTGCGAGTACGGTTTCAGCCCGCATTCCTCGCAGTATCCCTTATATGCGTTGAACAGTTCCGTGGAACCGGCGCTATATTCAGCGTCCAGTTCACAGTAGTCCTTCACGAACGACAGCACGGAATCCGACTCCTCGCGGTACTGCTGCAGTTCATCTGCGTTGACCTGCGTCTCGGAGAACACATAGTGATTGTTCATCAGCCTGCGCAGCCCTTCCAAAGCGAAGAGGAAAATGCCATCTGCCTCCATGCGGAACTTCTCCAGCAGTTCGGGATCGCGTTTGTCCTGCGGCACTGTGTGATTGAACCGTATGATAATGAGCCTGCGGTAAAAGCCCTCCGACCTGTCTCCGTAGTTTTTCGGTATGCTGTTGCAGGAGAACAGGAGCCTTGCGCTCGACTGGAACGAGAACGGATTCTTGTTCTTTTTCTCCACGGTCAGATAGTCCTCGCCCACAAGCGCCTTGAAGATGCCGTTATCGTCAATGTTCTTTGTGGGCAGGTCGGCGAAGATGTTAGCCAGCTTGCCGAAAAGCTCCGCCGTCTTGAAACGCTCGTTCAGAGCCTGCCAGGACACGTTCGACACATTCTGCTTGCCGAGAAGCACATCGTTCAGCACCCGCAACAGCACCGACTTTCCGGCTGACGCCACACCCACGATTACAAAGCACTTCTGCGCCGAGTTGACCGGGATGAGGAAATAGCCGAGCATCTCCTGGATCAGACCGACCTGCGCCATATCGCCGCCCATCGACTCCGCAAGGAACTTCTTAAACAGCGGGCAGTCCGCCTTTTTGTCATAGGTCACGTTCAGCTGCACCGTAGAGTAATAGTCCGGCGTGTGTTCCGTCAGCGTATCCTCCAGCACGTTGTATAAGCCGTTGCGGACATTGATGATATAAGGATTTGCGTTCAGTTCGCGGATGTCCCTCTGCACCAGGAGCCGCCACTGCTTCTCAGCGTCAACGATCTGCGACATCTTCGTCTCACGCACCAGCATCTTTTCCTGCACAAGCCTTTGCGCTTCCATTTCGGACATCTCCACATACACGCCGCCCCGGTAATTGAAGTGCTGCTCCGCCGCGTAGAACACCTGCTGATGCTCCGACATATCGTTTGCAAGCACTCCGGGCAGGAAACGCAGACCTTTGTCGGTTGGCTCGTACCAGTCCGGGATAGCGGTACCGGCTTTCGCCCGCTTTGCCGCCTTGCTTGCCTGGTACGCCTTGCTTGCATCCTTGAACACCTGGTTTAGCGACTTAAGGAACGATGCCTTCAGCTTGAAATGGTCGCGGATTTCATGGTTGATAATGACGTCCGCCGTCACCACGTCCTGGTTATACAGATAATCCGACACGAACTGTTTTGCCGCCTGCAGGTCTTTTATCGCCTCGCCCGTCACGGGTATGCCGTGCAGGACGTCAAGCAGATCATCTGGGGACAATGGCTGATAGCACCACGCTGCAGGAGCCTTCACCGGGCATTCGCCGGCCGCAAACTTTGGACACTTGAAACCCTTCTCGCAGATGGTCTTGCAGGTGATGGGATTCGTCCCGCTCTCAAGGAAATGGTTGATCTTCTTCTGCGTGTTACCCTCACTGTATCCGGGATAGGGAGCGGATAGATCGTGAATCATCTTCGTACCGCCCTCAAAGGGAGCGAGGTTCGTTATCATGGCGTACCAGTCATGCTCCGACAGGGACGCGGCGTCATCACGGCAATGCTGCATGAAAACACACGAGCGCATGACCTGGTCGATACCTTTCTCCGTGCCGCTCTTACGCTCCACAGGTGCAAGGTCAACCTCCGGCAGTACATCCGACAGCTGATCCTGCGTGTATTTGCGTTCGGGATGGAAGCTGACGCAGGTCACCTCCACGGGAGTATCCTTCTTGCAGTGCATGAAACCGGGGAGACGCATGACCCTCGACTCGTTCACGCACATCGGATCGCCGTCAAAGTGCTTTACGAGCTGCGTCTGTATCATGCGGAAACGCTCCACCTTTGCGGTCGAATCCATGAACCAGTACACATGGTAGGACTTCTGCGTTCTCATGACCATTGACGGAGGAAGCGGGAACGCATCGATCTTTTTCTGCTGCTCGTCAAAGCTGTCGTTGTCCATCTCAACGAACTGCGCGTTGATCCTCGTGATGGAATCATCGTCCTGCCCGCCGTAGTTGACCACAAAGAAGATGCCGCGGTTCATGGCGTTGTGGTTCTTGAGCGTCTCCTCGATGCTCTTGTATTTCCCGCACTCGCAGGAGAGCTTCGACCCCTGGAACACGCCGCCCTTCTTATCGTCAAAGACGCGGAAGCAGACGGTATCGGTCGGATTAAAGAGAGAACCGAGTACATCGGTCACCGTTACATTCATGCGCCCACCTCCTCGAAATATCTGATCTGTTTCTTCAGCCGCTTGGCCTCCTCGATCTCCTGTGCGACACCCGGCGATACCTCGCCGAACACCCACACCTCATCACAGGCGGCAAGGAGCGCAAGACCGAACAGCAGCCCAAGTTCCCGTTCTTCGGGAATGTTGTCGTTAAGTATCTGCTGATACAGAAGATGGCTCGCCACCGGCATATACCCCTCGTCTATCACACGGCGGCAATATGTGATCGCCGCCGCGACATTCGCATCCACATCGCCCGCATATCGGGAAGCCACATATATCTTCCTGCGGTTCTTGTCGGCATAGCGTTTTTTCTGCTTCTGCCGGTACTCCTTCATTATCTGGCTCATCGCCGACCCTGCGGTCGGATCGGCGTAGCCTTCGCTGTTTTTATACATATATCAGTCCTCCAGTTCTTCCATCATTCCAAAGGTCGGTCCCGCGGACGCTTCTGCGATCAGCGGAAGGTCAAACTCCGGGAAGGGCTTTTCTTCCATGCAGGCACGGATAAAAGCCACCGCTTCCGACAGCCTGTCCTCCGGGATAATGAAAGTCAGTTCATCGTGTATCTGAAGGATGGGCTTGAGCCATTCCCGCTCCGGCAGTCCCTTGAGTATCCTCGTGATGGCAAGCTTCAGAATATCCGCCGCCGTCCCCTGGATAGGCGTGTTCAGAGCGCACCGCTCCGCGAATGACTTCTGCCCCCAATTATCCGAGGTGATGCCGGGGAGGTACCTGCGCCGTCCGAGCCAGGTTTCGGAATACATACGCCTTGCGGCTTCCGCTTTCGTTTCCTCCTGCCACGAGGTCAGACCCTTGTATCCGTGCTTGAGGTTGAAAAGAATCTCCTCACACTCACTCACGGATTTTTCAACCCCCGCCTTGAACTTCAGCGTTTTTTGCAGTCCCCTTGGGAACAGCCCGTAAAATGTGCCGAAGTTCACGTTCTTGGCTATCGTCCTGTGTTCCTTGTAATTATCCGAATGCTTGTCCTGGGCTTCCTCGTAGCTCACGCCGAAAATGACGCTGGTCGTGGCAGCGTGGATATCTCCGTTTTTGCGGTAGGTGTCGAGCATCCTCTCATCGCGGCAGTAGAACGCGCCCACGCGCAGTTCTATCTGTGAGAAATCAAGCGACAGGATAAGGCAGTCCTCCGGCGCTTTGATAAAGTTGCGGACGCCGATGGGATCGTTGGTTTTCCTGGGCATATTCTGCGCATTAGGATTACGGCAGTTCATCCTGCCCGTGTCCGTAGACAGAGCGAACAGTTCCGGATGGATGCAGCCCGTCACGGGATTGAGGTATTTTAGGTACCCGTCGATATATGTGGACTTGATCTTGCCCCATTTGCGGTACTCCTGCACGAGCGTGAACAGCCCCGACAGTTCCGGCCGGTTTTCATCGCACCATTTCTTGAGGAGCGTCATGGTCATATCATCCGCCGCCTCACGGTTGGTTTCCGTGGTCTTCAAAATGGGCAGCCCCAGGTCTTTATACAGATAATTCTTGAACGCCTGCGTGGAACAGTTCGCGCCGATGTTCACATCTCCGATGAGGAACTCGATCTCCCTGCGGATGCGCTCCATCTCGTTTTCCGCTTCTGCCTTTCGCTCCTGCATGAGCGGGAGGTTGACCGGGATGCCGTTCGCTTTCATGATTCCGAGGTACACGGCGGTCGGGCTTTCGATCTCCTCCACGATGTACCTGTGTTTCGGAAGGTAGCGGTCGAACCAGTCGTTGAACTTGTGATAGAGCCGAAGGGCAAAGTCCGAGTCAGCGGAACCGTAGCGGACGGTTTCTTCATCCTGCGCGTCCAGTTCGTCAAAGTGCTTTCCGTCCGTGACGCTTGAAAACGAAGGGAGCGGTTCTCCGAACAGTTCCTCCGCCAGCTTTTTCAGACCGCTCTCATTCAGCTTGCGGAACTCGTATATGCTTTTAAGGCTCATCTGTGACGCACAGATCGTGTCGTACACGGGAGCCTGGATAACGATGCCCCTCGCATACGCCATCGAGGATTCAAAGACGATGTTGTGGGCAATCTTAATAGTTGTTGTATTCATGAGGAACACCGTCAGAAATTCGAAAAAGGCGTCCCCGTCTATATTGGTGCCGACACGGTGGGCAATCGGGACATAGATGCCCGTACCTTCCTTGACGGAGAAGGAGCATCCGACAATATGCGCCCTCGCAGGATCGAGAGCCGCCTTGTCCTCCTCGCGGTACGGATCATCGGGAGCAGTCTCAAAGTCGAAAGCGACAATGCCGCTGCCGCCGATGTAATCTTGTATCCCGTCTACCGTGGTCACACATTTATATTCTGTATTCATGTATGGTCACTCCTATGGGAAATACCCGGAGGAGCATTGCACCCCTCCGGGCTTTCGTGTGCTTTACTTCAAAGGTTCGATGATTTCTCCCGTTTCGGGATCGATCAGCGGCTCATCGTCAATGAGGGACGCCGGAGTCAGGTTCGCGGCATAAGCCTTGACCGTTTCCGAAACGCCCGCGACAGCCGTGCGCTCCTCGGCGGTCAGCATACGATCGAAAGCGAATACCGCCTGGGAGAAAGCGATGCCTGATGCGTTGGTAGCCTTCTTCAGCGTGATCTTCGTGACCACCTGGTTCAGCTTGCGTCCGCGGGAAAGCTGGCTCTTCACATAGTTCGTGAAGGACTTGAGCGACCCGGTCGGCAGAGAAAGCGTGATAGGGAACAGTTCTCCTTCGCGCAGGATGTAGAGCATACGCTTGTTCTTGCACATCTTGCTCTGACCCTCGCCGCTGCCGAACTTGTTATACGGGCAGTTCTGGCAGTTTCCGCCGGGAGTGCCGATGCCCGTCACACCGTCAAAAGAGCCGCAATCGGGAGGATTGTTGCCGCCCGTGTATTTGTCGCGGTAGAAGGCGTAAGCCGGATGGTTGTAAACGATGACGCCGGTGATGTCCTTCGCCATCTCGGACTCATCGCTCTCGGCGGAGGGAATCTCGAACGCCGTGCCGCCGCCTGCGGGCAGCTTCACGCGGTCGAAGGAAAACTCAAGCCCCTGGCAATCGTCCGCCATTGCTTCGTTCAGTACGTCTCTGTTCGCAAGTGCAGCGAAACCCTCGTTCACTGCGATCTCGGTGTTCTTCTTATCTGACATGATCAATGTCCTCCTATGAAATGAAATAAGTTGTGGTTTTTGC
>ERZ826016.586-NODE-586-length-43717-cov-3.735376_pt1 | contig 43717 bp, 40 predicted proteins | sample MGYA00519872_ERZ826016 | MGnify/ENA primary metagenome ERZ826016 (study PRJEB31778, sample SAMEA3449218) | human gut metagenome | biome: human gut; feature: human-associated habitat; material: faeces | place: United Kingdom | collected 2010/2012 ... | reverse complement strand
CAGCACGCGGAACAGCGTTGATTTTCCGCAGCCATTGAGGCCAACGATTGCTGTCAGGCTGCCGGGGCATATCATCCCGCTCAACGGTGGGGTGATCGCCACCCCGTCATAGCCAGCGACCAGTTGCTCCAGCTCAATCATGGCAGCGCCACCGCCCACCAGGTCGCTAACCATAGCGCCACCAGCAGCACGCCTGCGATGGTCGCGCGCGTCGCGCCGGAGGCCATAAAAACTGATGTGAACATATTTCACCTCTTTTAATGTTATAACATAACAATACAGAAGCGAAAAAAGAATGTAAATCAGTGTCAGTGGGCAGAAATGTAACAAAGGTCAACAAGAGGCATGCGGGCGGGAAAAAACGAGAGGTTAAGCGCGGCCTCCCCGGCGTCATCCCCCGGTCGCGCTGCGCTTACCGGGGCTAGCAACCGGATACCGCATCGTAGCCCGGATAAAGCGCTGCGCGCCGCTATCCGGGGAGGCGCGGAATCTGTCAGTAACGTAGCCGCTGTGTTGCCGATGGGCGACAAGCTGTCATTGAACTCTCCCCCGGTCGCGCTGCGCTTACCGGGGCTACCAACCGGATACCAGACCGTAGCCCGGATAAGGCGCTACGCGCCGCTATCCGGGGTGGCGCGGAATCTGTCAGCCGGATGAAAATCAGTACCCGCCGCGGGCCTGCGAAACCGCCAGGCCCAGTTGCCAGACGGCCATCGCGTAGTGGGTGCTGTGGTTATAGCGGGTGATGGTGTAGAAGTTCGGCAGCCCGTACCAGTACTCATAGCCGGTGCCGACATCCAGCCGCAGCAGACTGGCCTGCTGATGGTTACCCAGCGGCTGGGTTGGGGTTAGCCCCGCCGCCGCCAGCTGCGACACGCTGTATTTGGTTTTGAAACCATTCTCCAGCCCCGGCGCCTGGCCCAGCGCCTGCACCGCCACCAAATCGCCGCTCACCCAACCATGCTGTTTGAAGTAGTTGGCCACGCTGCCGATGGCATCCACCGGGTCCCACAGGTTGATATGGCCGTCACCGTTAAAATCGACCGCATACTGCTTATAGGAGGACGGCATAAACTGGCCGTAACCCATCGCCCCGGCGAAAGAGCCTTTCAGATCCAGCGGGTCGTCGCTTTCGCTGCGCGCCATTAACAGGAAGGTTTCCAGCTCCGACGAGAAGTATTCAGCGCGGCGCGGGTAGCTAAATGACAAGGTCGCCAGCGCATCAAGGATGCGGGTTTTGCCCATCACCCGACCCCAGCGAGTCTCCACGCCGATAATGCCGACGATGATTTCCGGCGGCACGCCATAAACCTGATAAGCGCGGTTCAGCGCATCCTGATACTGGTTCCAGAACACCACGCCGTTCTGCACATTATCCGGGGTAATAAACTGTTTCTTGTAGCGCAGCCAGGCGCCGGTCGGCCCGGTCGGCGGCAGGCCGGTCGGCGCCTGACGATCCATCAGCCGCAGGACGTAATCCAGGCGCTTAGCCTGCGACAGGATCTCCTGCAGCTGCTGTCTGTCGAAACCGTGCTTCGCCACCATCTTATCGATGAACTGCGCCGCCGCCGGGTTGTTGGCGAAGTCGCCGCCCATCTGCATCACGTTATGCTGCGGTTCCAGCAAAAAGCCGCCGGTTCCACTCGCCATCTCCGTTTCCGCGGGGGTCTTGGGTTTGCTGCTGCAGGCAGCGAGGAGCACACAAAGGGGAAGTAAAGCCAGATAGCGACGCTTCAACATGGGAATTCCGTTTAACAAATTCAGCAAGGGATAATTATGGTAAAGCATGCGACAACCAACAAGAAAGCGACAATCCGTTTGTAGACAAAATAGTCCTTCATCGCCCCTTCCCTACATACTGCCATGCGCCTCATCGTTTCATCCTCTTGCCCTCAAACTTTCAAAATAAAATATTTATCTTTCATTTTGCGATCCATTTAACACTTTAAAACCTTTCAAAATGATTAAAATCAGCCTGCAGTTAGCAAGAAAAATAACACGCTGAAGGAGAGAACAATGATTGACGTCGTTACCCACGGCGCGGAGTGGTTTATCGGCCTGTTTCAGAAAGGCGGCGAGGTATTTACCGGCATGGTGACCGGGATCCTCCCCTTACTGATCAGCCTGCTGGTGATCATGAACGCGCTGATCAACTTTATCGGCCAGCAGCGGATCGAAAAGCTGGCGCAGCGCTGCGCCGGCAACCCGCTTACCCGTTACCTGCTGTTGCCCTGCATCGGTACCTTTGTCTTCTGCAACCCCATGACCTTAAGCCTTGGCCGCTTTATGCCAGAGAAGTACAAACCAAGCTACTACGCGGCGGCCTCCTATAGCTGTCATTCGATGAACGGGCTGTTTCCGCATATCAACCCCGGCGAGCTGTTTGTCTATCTCGGTATCGCCAACGGCCTCACCACGCTGGGCCTGCCGCTTGGCCCGCTGGCGGTGAGCTACCTGCTGGTTGGCCTGGTAACCAACTTCTTCCGCGGTTGGATCACCGACCTGACCACCTCTATTTTCGAGAAAAAAATGGCGATTCAGCTTGCCCGGAAAGTGCATCTGTCAGGAGCGACATCATGACCCGCATTCGTATTGAGAAAGGCACCGGCGGCTGGGGCGGCCCCCTTGAACTCGACGTCGTCGAGGGCAAAAAGATCGTCTATATCACCGCCGGCACCCGCCCGGCGATCGTTGACCGCATCGCCAGCCTGACCGGCTGGCAGGCGGTGGACGGTTTTAAAGAGGGCGAACCGGCGGAAAGCGACATCGGCGTGGCGATTATCGACTGTGGGGGTACCCTGCGCTGCGGGCTCTATCCCAAGCGCCGTATCCCTACGGTGAATATCCATGCCACTGGCAAATCGGGGCCGCTGGCGCAGTATATCGTCGAAGATATTTACGTCTCCGGAGTAAAAGAAGAGAACATCAAACTGCTGGAAGATAGCGGCGAGACGGCAGCGCAACCACTCCCTGCCGCGGGCCGCGATTATGACGCCAGCAAAAAGATCACCGAACAGAGCGACGGCCTGCTGGCGAAGGTCGGGATGGGGATGGGATCGGTGGTGGCGGTACTGTTCCAGGCCGGACGCGACACCATCGACACGGTGCTGAAAACCATTCTGCCGTTTATGGCCTTCGTCTCGGCGCTGATCGGCATCATCATGGCCTCCGGCATCGGCGACTGGATTGCCCACGGCCTGGCGCCGCTTGCCAGCCATCCGCTGGGGCTGGTGACCCTGGCGCTGATCTGCTCCTTCCCGTTGCTGTCGCCATTTCTCGGCCCCGGCGCCGTTATCGCCCAGGTCATCGGCGTGCTGATCGGCGTCCAGATCGGCCTTGGCAACATTCCACCGCACCTCGCCCTGCCCGCGCTGTTTGCCATTAACGCCCAGGCCGCCTGCGATTTTATCCCGGTAGGCCTGTCGTTGGCCGAGGCCCGTCAGGATACCGTGCGCGTCGGCGTGCCGTCGGTGCTGGTCAGCCGCTTCCTCACCGGCGCGCCAACCGTGCTGATCGCGTGGTTCGTTTCCGGATTTATTTACCAGTAAGAGGTTCCTGAAGATGACCGTCATTTACCACACCACCATTACCCGCATCGGCGCCTGCGCGACGATGGCGCTGGAAGAGCAGATGCTGATCACCTTCCGCGAGGGCGCCCCGGCGGATATCGAAGAGTATTGCTTTATTCACAACCACGGCGAGCTTGCCGGCCCCCTGACGCCGGGCGCAGAGCTGCAGCTCGGCGACAGGCGTTATCCGGTGACCGCCGTCGGCGAGGTCGCCGAACAAAACCTGCGCGAGCTGGGCCACATCACCCTGCGCTTCGACGGCCATCGTGAAGCGGAGTTTCCCGGAACCGTTCACGTCGCCGGCCCGGTGCCGGATGCTATCGCGACCGGCTGCGTACTGAAATTTGTTGCTTAGAAGGAGAGAAAGATGAATCAGGTTGCTGTTGTCATTGGTGGCGGACAAACCTTAGGAGAGTTTCTGTGCCGCGGTCTGGCCGCCGAGGGGTACCGCGTGGCGGTGGTCGATATTCAAAGTGAAAAAGCCAGCCGCGTCGCCCAGGAGATCAACGCTGAATATGGCGAAGGCACGGCATACGGCTTCGGCGCCGACGCCACCAGCGAAGCCAGCGTCACTGCCCTGGCTCACGGGGTGGATGAGATTTTCACGCGCGTCGATCTGCTAGTGTACAGCGCCGGGATTGCCAAAGCGGCGTTTATTAGCGACTTCGCGCTGGGGGATTTCGACCGCTCGCTGCAGGTGAACCTGGTGGGCTATTTCCTCTGCGCCCGCGAGTTCTCGCGGCTGATGATCCGCGATGGCATTAAAGGTCGCATCATTCAGATCAACTCGAAGTCCGGCAAAGTGGGCAGTAAGCACAACTCCGGCTACAGCGCGGCGAAGTTCGGCGGCGTCGGGCTGACCCAGTCGCTGGCGCTGGATCTGGCGGAGTACGGTATTACCGTCCATTCGCTGATGCTCGGCAATCTGTTGAAATCGCCGATGTTCCAGTCGCTGCTGCCGCAGTATGCCACCAAGCTCGGCATTGATGAGAGCGAAGTCGAGCAGTACTACATCGATAAGGTGCCGTTGAAACGCGGCTGCGATTACCAGGATGTGCTGAACGTGTTGATGTTTTACGCCAGCCCGCAGGCGTCGTACTGCACCGGGCAGTCAATTAACGTTACCGGCGGCCAGGTGATGTTTTAAAAGGTTCCCGGATGGCGCTGCGCTTATCCGGGCTACAAAAATGTCGGTCGGGTCAGGCGCTAGCCGCCACCCGACAAAAAACGGTACCCGGGTTTTACCCGGTACCCCACCTTCAGGAGACATTATGGTTACCGCATTAATCACCGTCGCCGCTATCGCCTGGCTGACTCAGCTGGCTTTCGGCGGCTGGCAAATTCGCCGCTTCAATCGCGCTTTTGATAGCCTTTGCCAGCAGGGCCGCGTTGGCGTCGGCCGTTCCTCCGGGCGCTTTAAACCACGCGCGATTGTCGCTATCGCCGTCGATGAAAACGATCGTATTTGCGATACGCTGTTGATGAAGGGTCTCACCGTCTTCGCCAGCCCGCAAAAAATCCCCACGCTTAGCGGTAAACATCTCGAGGAATTGCAGCCTGATGTGATCTTTCCCAATGATCCGCTCTGTCAGAATGCACTATCATTAGCGCTTAATCCGAAACATGCATAATTTCGTTGTGAAAGTTAATATCTTGCGAAATTATCACTTCGAAACTTAAACGCAGGATACAACGCCTATGAAACCACGTCAGCGCCAGGCAGCCATTCTCGAGCACCTGCAATCGCAGGGCAAATGCTCGGTCGAAGAGCTGGCGCAACACTTCGACACCACCGGCACCACTATCCGCAAGGATCTGGTGATTCTGGAGAATGCCGGGACCGTCATCCGCACCTACGGCGGCGTAGTGTTGAATAAAGACGAGGCCGACCCGCCTATCGACCACAAGACGCTGATCAACACCCACAAGAAAGCGCAGATTGCCGAGGCCGCCGTACGCTACATCCACGATGGCGATTCAATTATCCTCGACGCCGGCAGTACCGTGCTGCAAATGGTGCCGTTGCTGAGCCGCTTCAATAACATCACGGTGATGACCAACAGCCTGCATATCGTCAACGCCCTTTCCGAGTTCGATAACGAGCAGACCATCCTGATGCCGGGCGGCACCTTCCGTAAAAAATCGGCTTCATTCCACGGCCAGCTGGCGGAAAACGCCTTCGAACAATTCAGCTTCGACAAGCTGTTTATGGGTACCGACGGCATTGATCTGGTGGCGGGCGTCACCACCTTTAACGAGGTCTATACCGTCAGTAAGGCGATGTGTAACGCCGCCCGCGAAGTGATCCTGATGGCCGACTCATCCAAGTTTGGCCGTAAAAGTCCCAACATTGTCTGCGGCCTTGAACGCGTGGATAAATTGATTACCGATGCCGAGATTGACCCTGAATTCCAGCGGGCGCTGGAAGCCAAAGGTATTGAAGTCATTATTACTGGAGAACATCATGAGTAACTTTTTGTTAGAGGCCGGACGCCAGACCCTGATGCTTGAGCTGCAGGAGGCGAGCCGCCTGCCGGAACGCCTGGGCGACGACTTCATCCGCGCGGCGGAAACCATCATCCACTGCGAGGGCAAACTGATTGTCTCCGGTATCGGTAAATCCGGCCACATCGGTAAAAAGCTGGCGGCAACCTTCGCCAGCACCGGCACCCCGGCCTTTTTCGTCCATCCGGCAGAAGCCCTGCACGGCGATCTCGGTATGCTCGATAGCCGCGACGTGATGCTGTTTATCTCCTACTCCGGTAGCGCAAAAGAGCTGGATCTCATCGTGCCGCGGCTGGAAGAGAAATCCATTCCGCTGCTGGCGATGACCGGCAAATCCACCTCGCCGCTGGCGCTGGCGGCGAAAGCGGTGCTGGATATCGCCGTGGAGCGCGAAGCCTGTCCGATGCATCTGGCGCCGACCTCCAGCACCGTTAACACCCTGATGCTGGGCGACGCGCTGGCGATGGCGGTGATGCAGGCGCGCGGTTTCAATGAAGAAGATTTCGCCCGTTCCCACCCGGCGGGCGCCCTCGGCGCGCGTCTGCTGAATAAGGTGCATCACCTGATGCGCCGCGACGAAGAAGTGCCGCGGGTCGATGCCGGGGCCAACGTCATGGACGCCATGCTTGAACTCAGCCGAACCGGGCTCGGCCTGGTGGCGGTCTGCGATGAAACCAACCGCGTGCAGGGCGTTTTCACCGACGGCGACCTGCGCCGCTGGCTGGTTGCTGGCGGTACGCTCAACGATAGCGTCACTCGGGCGATGACCCGCAACGGCGTAACGCTGCAGGCTGAAAGCCGCGCGGTGGAAGCCAAAGAGCGACTGATGAAACACAAAATCAGCGCCGCGCCGGTCGTGGATGAAAACGGTCAACTGGTCGGCGCCATCAACCTGCAGAATTTTTACCAGGCGGGGATCCTTTAAGTCCCAGACGTTTCGCCAGCCGATGCAGGTTGGCGACGTCCAGTTCCAGCGCACGGGCGGTCGCCGCCCAGTTGCGCTGGTTCGCCTCGAGCGCGCGGCTAATCGCTTCCCGCTGAAAAGAGTCGGTCGCCTTGCGCAGATTGACCTTCTCTATCGCGGGTGCCGCTGCCACCGTCTCAGTCGGTAACATCGGCGCGGCCACCGCAAACTGGAAATGCTGCGGCTCCAGCACCACTTCATCGCCGGCCTGGGTGGCCCGCGCCAGCACCACCGCCCGGTGAATAGCATGCTCCAGTTCGCGCACGTTGCCCGGCCAGGACCACTGCTGCAGCCTGTTTCGCGCCGCCTCAGCCAAAATGACCCGCGCCAGCCCCATCCGCAGGCGGCACTGCTCACAGAAATAGCCCGCCAGCAGCACCACATCGTTTTCCCGTTCGCGTAGCGCCGGAACCGACAGCGGGAAGACGCTCAGGCGATGGTACAGATCGGCGCGAAAGCGCCCTTCCACCACCTCCTGGCGCAGATCGCGGTTCGTCGCCGCCAGCACCCGCACATCGACCCGCAGACTGCGGTCATCGCCGACGCGCTGAATATCACCATACTGCAGCACGCGCAGCAGCTTCGCCTGCAACGCCAGCGACAGTTCGCCAATTTCATCAAGGAACAGGGTGCCGTTATCAGCCATCTCAAATTTACCGCTGCGGTTGCTGATAGCCCCGGTAAACGCCCCTTTCACATGGCCAAACAGCTCGCTCTCCGCCACGCTTTCCGGCAGCGCCGCGCAGTTGAGATAGACCAGCGGATTGGCGGCTCGCGGCGATCCCTGGTGCACCGCTTTCGCCACCAGCTCTTTACCGGTGCCGGTTTCGCCGCTTATCAGCACGTTTAAATCCGAGGCGGCGACGATATCGATCTCTTTTTTCAGCTGCAGCATGGGCGCTGACAGGCCGATAATTTCCTGGCGCTCAGGTTGCGCATAATTGACCGGCTGCGCCGGCAACACGTTTTGCGCCTCAAGGCGGGCGATGAGCAGCGCGTTGTTCAGCGCGCCGGCCACCAGCGCGGCAATCAGCCGCAGCTCTTCATCGCTGAAGCTATCGAAACGGTCGGCATCCATACCATCAAGGGTCAGCGCGCCAATCAGCGTCTGTCCGGCAAACAACGGCAGGCCAACGCAGGCGTGAACCTTCAGGCTCTCATGACCGGGGATCAGCCCGTCATAGGGGTCGGGCAAATCGCTATCCGCCGGGAAGCGCACCACATCCCCGGCGCGCGCAATCGCCTCAAGCCGCGGGTGTCCTTCCAGGGCAAAGCGCCGACCAAGCACATCCTGCGCCAGGCCATCGATCGCCAGCGGCACAAACTGATGCGCCTCATAGCGCAGCAGCGCCGAGGCATCGCAGCCGAGGATCTGCCGCAGGGTAGTAATCAGGCGCGAAAAGCGGTCGGTGTGACCAATATCGCTTTGTAAATCAATGGCGATTCTCGCCAGCTCGTCGACGGAAAAACTCATTGCCGCTCCATTGTCATTTTGACAACACTCATTGTCATATAGACTATTTTAGCTATTGTCATTTTGACAGCAACTAAAATCAGAAAAAATTAAAAATAGCTAATTATCAATGAATTAAAAAGTTGGCACGCAACTTGATATAAGCCAATCAACTGAGTTTAAACACACTGTATTGATTGAGGTTGCTATGTCTATTGCGGTTAAAAATAACATTCTTTGGGTTGGCCAACGTGACTGGGAAGTGCGTGATTTCCACGGCACCGAATATAAAACGCTGCGCGGCAGCAGCTACAACAGCTATCTCATCCGCGAAGAGAAGAACGTGCTGATTGATACCGTCGATCATAAATTCAGCCGCGAGTTCGTGCAGAACCTGCGCAGCGAAATCGATCTGGCCGACCTCGACTATATCGTCATTAACCACGCCGAAGAGGACCATGCCGGCGCGCTGACTGAGCTGATGATGCAGATCCCGGATACGCCGATCTACTGCACCGCCAACGCTATCGACTCGATCAACGGCCACCATCATCATCCTGAGTGGAACTTCCACGTGGTGAAAACCGGCGATACTCTCGATATCGGTAATGGTAAACAGCTGATCTTCGTGGAAACGCCGATGCTGCACTGGCCTGACAGCATGATGACCTACCTGACCGGCGACGCGGTGCTGTTCAGCAACGACGCCTTCGGCCAGCACTACTGCGACGAACACCTGTTCAACGATGAAGTGGACCAGATTGAACTGTACGAACAGTGCCAACGCTACTACGCCAACATCCTGACGCCCTTCAGCCGCCTGGTGACGCCGAAAATTACTGAAATCCTCGGCTTCAACCTGCCGGTGGAGATGATTGCCACCTCCCACGGCGTGGTCTGGCGCGATAACCCGACGCAAATCGTCGAGAAATACCTCGAGTGGGCGGCGGATTATCAGGAAGATCGCATCACGATTTTCTACGACACCATGTCCAACAACACTCGTATGATGGCGGACGCCATTGCCCAGGGGATCACCGAAGTTGACCCGCGGGTGGCGGTAAAAATCTTCAACGTCGCCCGCAGCGACAAAAACGAAATTCTCACCAACGTTTTCCGCTCGAAAGGCGTGCTGGTGGGCACCTCCACCATGAACAACGTGATGATGCCGAAAATCGCCGGGCTGGTGGAAGAGATGACCGGGCTGCGTTTTCGCAATAAACGCGCCAGCGCCTTTGGCTCACACGGCTGGAGCGGCGGCGCGGTAGACCGCCTGTCCACCCGCCTGCAGGATGCCGGCTTTGAGATGTCGCTGAGCCTGAAAGCCAAATGGCGCCCGGATATCGACGCGCTGGAATTGTGCCGCCAACACGGACGCGACATCGCCCGCCAGTGGGCCCTCTCGCCGCTGCCGGTTGCTGAAGCAGCGACAACGCCGGAACAACAGGACTGTGCCTGTGCCGCCGCCGCGGCCGCCGATCTCGGTCCCATGATGCAGTGCAGCGTGTGCCAGTGGGTCTATGATCCGGCGAAAGGCGAACCCAACCAGGATGTCCAGCCGGGTACGCCGTGGAGTGAAGTGCCGGACAATTTCCTCTGCCCTGAGTGTTCTCTTGGCAAAGATGTCTTTGACGTACTGGCGACGGAGGCAAAATGAGTGATGGCATCGTCATCATCGGCTCGGGCTTCGCGGCCCGCCAGCTGGTGAAAAATATTCGTAAGCAGGATACGCAAATCCCGCTGACCTTAATCGCCGCCGATAGCATGGATGAATACAACAAACCGGACCTCAGCCATGTCATCAGCCGCGGGCAGAACGCCGACGATCTGACCCTGCAAAGCGCCGGCGAGTTCGCCGAGCAGTACACTCTGCGCCTGTTTCCCCACACCTGGGTGAGCGATATCGACGCCGGAAACCGGTTAGTGAAGAGCCAGGATAACCAGTGGCGCTATGACAAACTGGTGCTGGCCACCGGGGCGACGCCGTTTATCCCCCCGGTACCGGGACGCGAGCTGATGCTGACGCTGAACAGCCAGCGCGAATACGGCGCGGCGCAGAGCCAGCTGCACGACGCCAGGCGGGTGCTGATCGTCGGCGGCGGCCTGATTGGCTGCGAACTGGCGATGGATTTCTGCCGCGCCGGTAAAGCGGTAACGGTAGTCGATAACTCAGCCAGCGTGCTGGCGGCGCTGATGCCGCCGGAGGCCAGCAGCCGCCTGCAGCATCGGCTTACCGAGATGGGCGTACACCTGATGCTGAAAACGCAGCTTGAGGGGCTGGAGCAAACCGCCGACGGCATCCGCGTCAGCCTCGATCGCCAGCGCGCGATAATCGTCGATGCGGTGGTGGCCGCCGCCGGCCTGCGCCCGGAAACGTCGCTGGCGCGCCATGCCGGATTGCAGATTAACCGCGGCGTGGTGGTCAATAACCAACTGCAAACCAGCGACCCGGCGATTTACGCCCTCGGCGACTGCGCGGAAATCAACGGTACGGTATTGCCGTTCCTGCAGCCGATTTTACTCAGCGCCATGTGCCTGAGTAAAAACCTGCTGGCGCAGGCGGGGGAACTCAAGCTGCCGCCAATGCTGGTGAAAGTGAAAACGCCGGATCTGCCGCTGCATCTGGCCGGCGACACCCGCCGCGACGATCTGACGTGGAATATCGTGGCCGCCAAAGAGGGGCTGGTAGCGAAAGGCGTGGATGCCGAAAACCAGCTGCGCGCCTTTGTGGTGAGTGAAGACAAAATGAAGGAAGCCTTTGCGCTGCTCAAGCAACTGGTGAGTTGATTACCGTCCAGGCAGCCCTGTTTTGCCGGGTGGCGCTACGCTTACCCGGCCTACGGAGGCCGCCCGTAAGCTCATATACTGTAGGCCCGCGCAAGCGCAGCGCCGCCGGCGCAGGGGGCGGCGTCTGGCCGCTCCCTGCGCCACGGAAAACAGAGTGCCGAAAAATTAACCGGGAGCGCAGGTTCGGTTAACACTCAAAACGTTGTTTCTGTCTGAGCCGACTCCTGCAGCACCTGCAGAATGTTGGCTGCGGCGGCGGTCCCCATTTTCACGTAAGAGGCATCGCTAACGCCACCCACATGCGGAGACAGAATGACATTATCAATCGCCTGCCAGATATGCGGCGTGGTGAGTGGTTCACTGTGAAAGCTGTCGAGCGCCGCCCAGCGCAAGGTCCCCGCTTTTAATGCTGCGGCCAGCGCCACATCGTCAATCAACCCGCCGCGCGCAGTATTCACCAGGATAGCGCCCGGCTTACACTGCGCCAGCGTGGCGGCATTGATCATTCCTCTGTTGTGTTGCGTCAAGGGACAATGAAGGGACAGAACATCGGCCTGCATCAGCAGGTCTTTGAGTTCGTCAACACGTTCACATTCCGGCGGGACCGTTTTCGCGTAGGGATCGTAAGCCAGAACCTTCATACCAAAGGCGACGGCAATTTTCGCCACACGGCTGCCAATAGCGCCGAGGCCGACCAGTCCCAGCGTTCTGCCCTCAAGTTCGAGTGATTTATGCGTTGATTTATCCCAGTGCCCTTCACGCAGGCGGCGGTCAAGCGGAATTACCGACTTGGCACAGGCCAGAATTAACGCCCAGGTGTGTTCGGAAACCGCGGCGGCATTGGCCCCCGTCGCCGCGCGAACCATTATGCCGCGCGCGGTGGCCGCCTCAACGTCAATGACATCAATGCCGCTGCCATGTTTGGCAATCACCTTCAATGCCGGGGCGGCATCCATGACGGCGGCCGTGATTTTGCCATAGCGCACCAGTATCGCGAGCGGATTGTGCTGCTGGCACAAGGCTATCAGCTGGGATTCTGTTGGCTGGCGGCCGGCAAAGACAAGCTCGTAATCTTCCAGCATCTCCAGCGCTGCTGCAGCCAAATCGCTGCCGGTAATCAGGATGACGTTTTTAGCGCTCATGGCAGTGTCTCCCCTTCGCTCAGCATCCCTGCCTGACGCAGAGCGCTCTCCAGCCAGTGCGGACGAAGGTCGCCGTCGCGGATAGCAACCAGACGTTTTGATTCCATCGCCAGTTTGCCTTTCGCCAGTTCGATGATGGTGCGAACTTCATCGCGCGGGATAACGACCACGCCGTCAATATCCCCTACCACTAAGTCACCTGCCTGCACGGCGGCGCCACCGACTGAAATAGCGTGATTGACCCTGCCTGGAATGAACTTGGTGGGGCCGCACGGATTCAGGCCGGCGGCGAAAACCGGAAAGCGTTGGTTACTTAAGGTTTCCGCATCGCGAACGGCGCCGTCAATGATAATCCCTGCGATACCGCTGGCCTGGGCCTGCGTCGCCATGATCTCTCCCAGCAGCGCGCAGGAGAGATCGCCCTTCCCGTCGATGACCAGCACATCGCCAGGTTTGGCGACGGCCATTGCGGCGTGAATAGCGAGGTTATCCCCCGGGCGGACCTCTACGGTAATCGCTGGCCCGGCAACCGCCATATGCGGCGCCAGCGGCTTGATGCGGCCATGTAATGTGCCACGGCGTCCGGCCACGTCAGCCAGAATGGCGGCCTGAAATTCGGCGGCCTGGCGGACCTCTTCCGCGTCAACACGCGCAATATCAAAGTTGATGAGTTTCTGTTGCGAAGCAGGCATGGTTACTCTCCATTTGTTTTACTAGATACAACTCACGTGTACTATATAAAACAACTATACGAGCATTGCTTCGCTTTTCGCCAGTGTTGCGAAGTTGTTTGTGATGTAAACACGAAGTTACTCACAAAATTCAGGTACAATTTTGTTCGGCAAAAAGGAGAACATGATGGGGAATGAAGGCGTAATTGCCGTTGAAAAGGCGCTGGCTTTACTTGATTGCTTCCGTCCCGGTAATGACAGTCTGACGTTAACGGAGCTGGCCCAGCTTTCGGGATATCACAAAACAACCGTTTATCGCCTGATGAATTCGCTTGAGCGAATGAACTACATCATCCGGCACGACGATGGCACCTATACGCTCGGCCACCGTCTGCTCTATCTCGGCAAGCTCTATGAGCAATCATTTGAACTTGCCAGAGTCGTACAGCCGGAATTGCAGGCGCTGTCACAGGCCTCCAGCGAAAGCGCGAGCTGGTATGTGATTGAGGGGGGACAGCGCCTGTGTCTGTTCCGCGCCGAAGCCTCCCAGGGATTACGCCACAGCAACCTGCCCGGCAGCCAGTTCCCGCTGGATGGTTCCGCTATCAGCAAGGTTTTACGCCACTGGGGATTGGGTGAATCGTTGCAGGAAGACGAACCGACGCTGCCGTTCTATACCTCCGGCGCGCGCGACCCGCACACCGCGGCCTTCGCAATGCCGGTGTTTGGCGTCCACGATAAACTGATCGCGGCGCTGGCCCTGACCGGGCCGGCATCGCGTCTGACGGAAGATCGTAAAGAGAGCGGCATCAGCCAGCTCATGCAGGAGACGGCCAACCGCCTGTCGCTCAAGCTAGGCGCCAGCAAGCCATTCTGCGAAAGGTTTTACGGTCTGAAAGAGTAAGATTGGCTAAGAAGGCGGGAAAAATCCCGCCTTTGCTTATGAATGGGTCATCTGTTTTTCCTGCCTGGCAGTCTGCGAGTAACGCCGTCCCATGGCCAGCACCGCAATGCCGCCTGCCAGACACAAGGCGGCCAGCGGCAGCATCGCCAGCGTATGGCTTCCTGTCCGTTCGCTAATAATGCCATAGGCATTCACCATCACCGCGCCGCCAATCAGGTTGGCGATCGCGCCGATGGCCGCCAGCCCGGCGGCGGCTGACGTGCTGCTCATCCAGCCCGATGCCAGCGCCCAGAAGGGGCCCTTCGCCGCATAAGCGCCAATCAGTATGGTACTGAGGATCATAATGGTGGCCGGAAGCGACAGATTGATAAATGCCGCGAACACGCCAGCCGCAATCATAAAGAGGGTAAGCGCCGTGTGCCAGCGGCGTTCATTTTTCCGGTCCGAACTGCGTCCCCAGACAATCATCAGCACCGACGCCAGTCCATAGGGGATGGCATTCAGCAGCCCGGTGGTCAGGTTATCAAGATGGAACGACTTCAGCAGCTGTGGAGACCAGACGCTAAGCGTGGTGCCGGCAGACGACGCACCGGCGTAAATCAACGCCATCAGCCAGATTTGGCGATGCTTCAACAGTTGCCATGTGGTGGTATGGCCGATCTGTTTCTGCTGTTGGCGCTCCGCCTGAAGCGTGTTTTCCAGCCACGTCTTCTGCCGGTCGTTTAACCAGGCAGCCTGATGCGGGCGGTCGCGCAAAATAAAGAAAGCGGCAATCCCCAGCAGCACCGCCGGCAACCCTTCAATAATGAATAACAGATGCCAGCCGCGCAGCCCTAACCAGCCATCCAGCATCAGGATCAGCCCTGAAAGCGGTGAGCCGATAAAGTTAGCCAGCGGAATGGCCACCATAAAAGAGGCAATAATACGCGCACGGTAGCGTGACGGGATCCACCAGGTAAGATAGAGTACCACGCCCGGAAAAAAGCCCGCTTCGGCAGCGCCCAGTAAAAAACGGACGATGTAAAGGGAGGTGGTGTTCTGCACCAGCGCCATACACATCGATACCACTCCCCAACTGATCATAATGCGCGGGATCCACAAGCGCGCCCCCACCTTCTGCATCGCCAGGTTGCTGGGCACCTCAAAGATAAAATAGGCGACAAAATACAAACTGCTGGCGAAGCCAAAAGCCGCCTTACTCAGGCCCAGATCCTCATTCATCTGCAGCGCAGCCATACCAATATTGCCCCGGTCAATAATCGACACCAGGTAGCTGACAACCAGGAAAGGCAGGATGCGCCAGATAACCCGCCGCATGGTCTCTTTTTCCAGCGCATCGTTATCGATAGCGCGGTTCGGTAATTGATCGGTCATGGTTTCCTCGCAGGGTTTCATTATGTTTATCAGGAAAACGATGTAGAGATGAAATACGTTACTTCAGCTTGATGCCTCTGGTTTCCGGCGCTCGCCACACCACCAGCATCGCCGCAAGGAAAGCAACCACGGTCGTCGCCAGTCCCGCGGTGAAACCGCCGGCATTGGCGACAGCACCAATCAGTAGCGGCGCAATAAATCCGCCCAGACGGCCGCCATTGTAGGCAAGCCCCATCAGGAAACCGCGCGATGACGTGTCTCCAATGATTTCCGCCAGGAAGGGTCCAGAGCCCGCAAAAATACCGTTAACCCCGAAACCGGCCATGAAAATCGCCACCATCAGAATGATGGGTTGCGTGGTCACAAGGTAAAGCGCGACGGCAATGGCGCCCGTTAACAGATAAATCAGGAACATTGGACGGCGTCCCCATTTATCCGCCAGCACCGAAAACACCAGAACCCCCGCGATGGCCCCAGCCTGCAGCGCAAATACAAATTTCAGACTGTGCAAAAAATCCAGGTGTTTGACTTCTCGCAGATAGGTGGGTGTCCAGGTGAATACGCCCCAGAACAGATACTGAATAAAAAAGATAAAGACAAAGGCCAGCAGCAGACCTTTCAGATTGTGTTTACCCAGCTTCGCGGCAGGTTGACTACTCGTCGCCTTCGCCTGTTGACGAGCAAGCCAAACCTGCGATTCCGGTGTGAACCAGGCCACCACGCTCATAATGAACACCGGCAGCGCGCCGATCATAAACAGATAGCGCCATGCCCCCTGCTCCAGGCCGCCATTAACCGAGCTGACGATTGCCGTCAGGCTGATGGCCAGAATCGCGCCAACGGGCAACCCCATTTGCATCAGCGCCCCGCCGCGCGCGCGCCGCTCTGGCCGCCAGGTTTCCGCAATCAGCGCCGCGCCCGATGTCCACATTCCGCCCATACCCAGCGCGCCGCAAAAACGTAACAGCGCGAAATGTTGTTGATCGTGCGTAAAGGCTAACAGGCCGGAAAAGAGTGAATAGATGGCGATACAGGTCAGCGCCGTTTTTACACGGCCAATTTTGTCGGCGATAAAACCAAACAGGATCCCGCCAATAATCTGCCCCCCGGCCGTGACGCTGATAAACAGCCCAAGCTCGGTTTTATTAATACCGAACACCACGCCCAGTACTGGCAACAGCAATGAAAGCAGAAAGGAGTCATAGCTTTCAAATGTCCAGCCAAGGCCGCCCAGCGCCAGCGTCCGCCTCTCAGCAACGCGCTGCGGCAATGTGTCAGGCATCGCTTTAGTCGCAGTAAATTGATTCAGCTCGCTTTTACTGGTCATTGATCTTCTCCACAGAGGTTAACCGATAACAGGTTGCGGCAGTGCGCCAGAACAACTGCGCCTGTTCGCCAGGGGACATCTGTTGCGCCAGGCGTTTGCAGGCGTTCCAGAAAACGCCGTAGCTAAACATGCCTTTATCGACCGGAAAGTTGCTGGCGAACATGCAGCGTTCCGCACCGAAAAGCGAAACGATGGTCTCAAACCACGGTTGCCAGGCCTGTGCCAGCATTTGCGAATCCGGCGGTGTTTCTGCCGCTGCGAAGGGAAATCCCCTGACCGTCATACCAAATCCGCTAATTTTTACGCATACGTTCGGTAGTTCCGCCAGATGTCGCATACTGTTTCGCCACTGCTGAAACATGTCTGGATCCCGTTCTGAATAGGGTCCAACGCCGACTGGCCCGCCACAGTGATCGAGCACAATCTGAAGCGTTGGTATGTGCCGCGCCAGCTCGGCAATTTCATCCAGTTGCGTGTGGTAAACCCACACATCAAGCGACAATCCATTTTTCGCAAGGCAGAGAGCGCCCCGACGGAACGGATCGCTCAGCGCCAGTCCTGCCGGTGGCGTAACCGGGCTGGACGTGACCCGCGGATCGGGATGCCAGGCCAACGGATTGCGCATCCCACGCAGCCGGCCGCCGGATAACGCTATCGCGCTCTCGATGGCAGGCTGCATCGCATCGCCCGCCAGCAAGCTAAGGCCGCCGATGATGGCTTCGCATCCGAGCGCGTTTGCATAATGTCCGCTGGCGAACATCGCGGCGATACCGCTGGCAAACTCGATTTCACCAAGCGGTTTAAGCGTCTCCGGCCCGTCGCGACGCAACATGGAGCGGCATTGCACATAGACCGATGAGACAACGCGATGCCCTGAGGTCTGGATATCGTCGCTGAACTCATGGGTGAGATAGCGGCCGGTTTGCCGATCCCAAAGATGATGATGCGCATCAATGATGGGCAGCTCGGGTTGTAATGGCGCTTCACGATGTAACGCAAGCCACTCGTTTCTGACCGCAAGGTGCGGCGCGGTAACGATCTCCATGAACACCTCGTTTTATTTTACCCTGTACAACAGTGTTTTATTTTACAAAACTACTATAACGAGGCTGCCGTGTTTTTATCCAGTTAACGAATGGTTTAAATGATGTAAATAAGACGTGAATCACAGATGCTTCGGGTCGTTAAAACGAGGGAAAATGAAGATTTGATAAAAAATAATAATTTTTCAATGAGTTAAGTAATTGAGATTATTGACGCAGAGCGATGCCTCACCAGGACCTGGGTCAGCCTGCGCAGAGCAGCGCCGCCGGGCAGGTAGGGTAGCCCGGCTTAGCGCAGCGCAAGCCGGGAAAATGCTGCAGCTAACGCGCCAGATTGTCGTAGCCGCGCCAGCGGTAGTTAAGCACCGACAGCGCCCAACAGGCGACAAACAACCCGACCACCACAAATCCGGCATCGCCAAGGTTATCGTTTAACATCCCCACCCAGCGCCATATCCCGCCACTGAGCGCAAACTTATCCATTAGCAGGCCCAGCGCTTCCAGGCCGCCGATAAACAGCGCCACCACCACCGAGGTGCCGGTGATGGTCATATTGTAATAAAGCTTGCGCTGCGGTTTGCTGAACGCCCAGCCGTAGGCGCCGACCATCAGCACGTTATCGAGGGTATCCACCAGCGCCATACCACTGGCGAACAGCGCCGGGAAGACCATAATCGACCAGACGGAAATCCCGCTCGACGCGCCGGCGGCGGAGATACCCAGCACGCCGATTTCGGTAGCGGTATCAAAACCGAGGCCGAACAGGAAGCCGACCAGGTACATCTGCCAGCTGCGGCTGACCAGACGGAAGGTTTTACCAAACAGCCAGCTCATCACCCCGCCGCCGCTGACGATTTCGTCGCTCACCTTCTCACCACGCTTCCACGCCCGAAAGCTGCGCCACACGCTGCGTAAAATCACCAGGTTGATAAAGGCCATCGCCAGTAAAAACAGGGCCGACACGGCGGTGCCGATGACGCTACCGGTGTCGTGCAGCCAGCTCATCTGCGCGCTGAAGGCCGTGGCGGTCGCGGCAATCGCCGCCGAGGCCAGCACCACAATCGATGAGTGGCCCAGCGAGAACCAGGCCCCGACAGCGAATGGCCGCCGCCCCTGCTGCATCATCTTGCGGGTCACGTTATCAATCGCCGCGATGTGGTCGGCATCAACTGCGTGGCGCAGGCCGTAGCCCCAGGCCAGCAGGCTGGCGGCCATCAGCGCGCCGCTGTCGCCAAAGGCCTGCAGCGCCCAGCACCAGGCCAGTAAGTTCGCCGCGATCAACCCCAACACCAGTCCCGCAGCGCGCGGCTGCTGGCGTAAAACTGTCATTATCATTGTTGTGTTCCTTGAGCCTGCCCGCGGGCGGCGGCGATCACCGCCTGACCATATGCGATTGCGCCGTCGCCGGCCGGCAACTGCTGCGCCAACAGCAGAGTAAAATCCGCCAGATAAAAGGTCAATCGCGCCGCCAGCAGGCGGTTATGCAGCACCCCGCCGGTGCAAACTATCGTGTCGATGCCGCGAGCGGTGGCGCAGTCGCAGGCCATCGCCGCCAGCCCACAGGCCAGGGCGTCATGGAAGGCCCAGGCTTTCTGCGCCGGGGTCGCCTGCCAGTTCAGCCACCGTCGCCAGAAGGTTGCTAAGTCCAGCGCGTCGTCGCGCCACGGCAGCGTAACCGGGTGGCTGACGCCGGGGCAGCTGGCGGCCAGCGCCTCCAGCCGACAGGCTGCTTCGCCTTCATAGCTCAGGCTCTCCGGTGCACAATCCAGCGCACAGGCGATGGCATCAAACAGCCGTCCGCAGGACGAGGCGCGCGGCGCGTTAATGCCGCGATCGATGGCCTGCGCCAGCAGCGGCCAGTTGCGCTGGCGGAGGGGGGAGGTCTGCGGATAATCCTGCCAGTCAGGGACAAAGGCCAGGCACTGAGCCAGCAGATTTCGCCACGGCTGGCGCGCCGCCAGGTCACCGCCCGGCAGCGCGACGGCCGGCAACCCGCCAAGATGTTCGCACTGGCGATAGTTAACCCGCAGGCACTCCCCGCCCCACAGCGCGCCGTTCTCCCCCATGCCGATGCCGTCGAGGGTCAGGGCGATAACGTCGCCGCCGTCAAGCGGCCAGCGGTGCTCGGCCAGGCACGCCGCAGCATGAGCATGGTGATGCAGCACCGTCTCCACCGGCAGCGACAGGGACGCCGCCCACTGCGTTGAACGATAGCCGGGATGGGCATCAACCACCACCCGCTGCGGCACAAACGCGTAAATGCTTTGCATCAGCTGCAGGGTGCTGCGCCACTGCTGTTCAACGCCTTCCTCGCCAAGATCGCCAAAGTGCTGGCTCAGCACCGCTTCGCTGCCGCGCGCCAGGCAGAAGGTATTTTTCATATCCGCGCCGAGAGCCAGTAGCGGCGGGATGTCTTGTAGCCCCGGCGGCAGCGGCAGCGCATCCGGGACGTAGCCCCGGGCGCGGCGCAGCATTTCACCGCTTGACCGCACCAGCGAATCATCCATTCGCTGCAGGATGTCGCGATTATGCAAGAGAAAGCCGTCGGCAATGTCGGCTAAGTCGTTGAGCGCCTGAGCATTACTTAACGCCGGCGGACGGCCGCTAAGGTTGCCGGAGGTCATGACGATGGGGCGCGCCAGGGCCTGCAGAAGCAAATGCTGCAGCGGATTAGACGGCAGCATCACCCCTACTTCCGCAAGTCCTGGCGCAATCTTGTCACACAGGCCGGAGACCTGCGCTTTAGCAATCAGTACGATGGGCGCCGCCGGGGAGCCCATCAGCGCCGCGGCGTCGGCGGGTAAGCCCGCCGCTGACGGCAACATTACCGCCAGCGGTTTCGCCGGACGGTGTTTCCTCGCCCGCAGCGTGGCAACGGCAGCGGGATTACCGGCATCGCAGGCCAAATGAAAGCCGCCGATGCCTTTTATCGCCACGATGTCGCCTGCCGCCAGCCGCGTGATGGCCGCCTGCAGCGCCGCCTCGCTGTTCAGCGTTTCCCCCTCTGCCCGCCATTCCAGCCGCGGCCCGCAGTCGGGGCAGGCCACCGGCTGGGCGTGAAAACGGCGATCCGCAGGATCGCGGAACTCCGCCTCACAAGGGGAACAGAGCGGGAACGGCGCCATTGCGGTGAAAGGCCGGTCGTAGGGCATGGCGCGGATAATGGTTAACCGCGGCCCGCAGTGGGTGCAGTTGATAAAGGGGTAGCGGTAGCGGCGCGCCCGGGGATCGTTCATCTCCGCGAGGCACGCCGGACAGGTCGCGGCATCGGGCACGATCTGAGTGCGCATGCATCCCGCCCCGCTCTCGCGGATGGTGAAATCCTTCGGCGTGGCCGTCCAGCAATAAGGGGTGCAGTCGGTGCTGTCGATACGCGCCAGCGGCGGGCAGTGGTCAGCCAGAGCGGCAGTAAAACCATCGTCGCCCCCGGCCAGCCGCACCAGGACGCCGTCACCGTCATTACAGACATCGCCGCAGCGGGCCTGCGTCCGGGCCAGCTGCCAGACAAAGGGGCGGAACCCCACCCCCTGCACTTTACCGCGAATGCGGATTTGCACCCCGTTCATGCCACGACTTACCAGGCCAGCGCCGTACGGCGACGTTTCTCGATATTCATCTGCTCGAGTTTATTGCGGTCAACGCATACCAGGGCGTGCGTCGGGCAGACTTCCATGCAGGCCGGGCCGCTCTCGCGGTGGAAGCAGAGGTCGCACTTGTTGGCTTCGGCTTTTTCCGCCACGACGTTCAGTCCGGCACCGCTATGGCGGATCACCGGGCGCACCACCACCTCCATCGCCCCGTACGGGCAGGCAACAACGCAGGTTTTGCAGCCGATGCAGCGTTCCTGCATCACATGGACAAAGCCTTTATCGCGGCTAATGGCGCCGTTCGGGCAGACGTTGGCGCAGGGGGCGTCTTCACACTGACGGCAGGCGGTCGCCGTGGAGACATTGACCCCTTTGATCACGTGAATACGCGGTTGAAAGGTGTGAGGCGTCAGGGCGGCGCAATCCTGATGTTCCTGATGGGACACCACGCAGGCCACTTCGCAAGTGCGACAGCCGATACATTTGCTCGCATCGGCGATAATGAAACGGTTCATCCATTTCTCCAGCAGTAAGAAGGTTAGGCGCCGGAGTATGCATAATACGTTCCAGTTTTTATATCATTGATAGTTAAGAGAATTAAATCGAATATTTGCTGTCATCGTCAGTAGTGACGATGACAGCTGACGACGTCAGGCACAGGGACCCGACACCAGTGAATCACGCTCAATTAACGCCCCGGGGAAGCTCTGCTGAAAGTTGAATTCCCCACCATCCAGCATAAATATCAGCCGATTGATGCTCTCTTTAATCATCTCCGTCACCGGTACCCGAACGCTGGCGAGCGACGGCACCATATACGGCGCCAGCACAATATCGTCAAACCCCACCACCGAGACCTGCTCCGGAACCTTAACGCCCAGCTGGTGAAGCTGCTTCATCGCTCCGATAGCCATATCGTCATTGCTCGCCACCAGCGCGCTGTAGGTCACCCCGCGTTGACGCAGGCTCTCCACCGCCGCCGCGCCGGTTTCCGGCGTCCAGCGCCCCTCCGCGATGAGCGCCTCGTTCAGGGCGATGCCGTGGCCAGCCAACGCGTCTTTGTAGCCGGCGAGGCGTTCGACGCCGGTGGGTGAGTCAAGGGAACCGGTAATAAAGGCGATATCGCGATGGCCAAGCGCAATCAGCCGCTCCACCACCCGCATCGCCGAGGCTTTTTGATCGGACCAGACGCAGTGGCTGGCGTGGCGGCGCAGGCGGCGATTAAGCACCATGATCGGCTGCGAGTGGTTCTCAACGATCTCGTCCATCTCGTCAACGGTGAGAAAGCGCGGGTAGATGATGATCGCATCGCAGCGCAGGTCCAGCAGGTACTGGATCGCCTCCCGCTCCTCTTGCGCGCTGTGCTTGCCGTCGGCCAGGATCAGCTGTCGTCCCTTGTCTTCCGTCATCCGCGCCACGTGATACAGCAGCTCGCTGAAATAGACGCCGTGGTACAGGGTGTTGGTCACCACCAGGCCCAGGGTTTGCGTCGTTTTGGTCGCCAGGTTGCGCGCCAGCAGATTAGGCCGATAGCCGCTCTCCGCCACTGCCTTAAACACCCGGTCTTTGGTCTCCTGACTGACATAGCCGTTGCCCGACAGTACCCGCGAAACGGTTGCCTTCGATACCCCCGCGCGCTTTGCGACCTCCAGCATCGTTGCCATGTGATTCTTCCTGTTGCAAAAGTTGCAGGCAGTGTACTGCACGTTTCCCGCTTTTACAGCATTCCCCTGTTCACCACCGCGATCCGGCTCACGGCGACGCTTCGCGATCAAAATCACAAAATTGAGATCATATTTTTTTATTCCTTGTGCAATCAAATGAAACTCACCATGATTTTGTGGAACCGGTTTCCTATATAAACATGGTATCGCCCGGCGATGCGGCGCGGTAGCAGATCAGTACCCTATTGATAAACAGGATAAAATCCGATGTCGAAAAATTATGCAGCCCTGGCGCAACAGATAGTCGCGGCAATCGGCGGAGTCGATAACGTCGCCGCCGTGACCCACTGCATGACCCGTCTGCGCTTCGTGGTCAAAGACGACGAAAAGGTCGATAGCCCCACCCTGAAAGGCCTGACCGGGGTACTCGGCGTTGTGCACAGCGATAACCAATGCCAGGTGATCATCGGCAATACCGTTTCCCAGGCCTACCGCGAGGTCGTGAATCTGCTGCCTGGCGACCTGCGCCCGGCTGAGCCGCAGGGCAAAGCGCCGCTAACCCTGAAACGCATCGGCGCCGGGATCCTTGACGCGCTGATCGGCACCATGTCGCCGCTGATCCCGGCGATTATCGGCGGATCGATGGTCAAGCTGCTGGCAATGATCCTTGAGATGAGCGGCGCGCTGCCGAAAGGCTCGCCGACGCTGACACTTCTGGCGCTTATCGGCGATGGCGCATTTTTCTTCCTGCCGCTGATGGTGGCCGCCTCCGCGGCGGTGAAATTCAAAACCAATATGTCGCTGGCTATCGCCATCGCCGGGGTGCTGGTGCATCCCGGGTTTATCGAATTGATGGCCAAAGCCGCCCAGGGCGAACACGTTGAATTTGCCTTTATTCCGGTTACCGCGGTGAAATACACCTACACGGTGATCCCGGCGCTGGTGATGACCTGGTGCCTGTCGTATATCGAGCGCTGGGTGGATCGCATTACCCCGGCGGTGACGAAAAACTTCCTTAAGCCGATGCTGATCGTGCTGATCGCCGCCCCGCTGGCGATCCTGCTGATTGGCCCGCTGGGCATCTGGATCGGTAGCGCCATTTCCGCGCTGGTGTATACGATCCACAGCTATCTCGGCTGGCTGTCGGTGGCGATCATGGGCGGGCTGTGGCCACTGCTGGTGATGACCGGGATGCACCGCGTCTTTACGCCAACCATCATTCAGACCATCGCCGAAACCGGCAAAGAGGGCATGGTGATGCCATCGGAGATCGGCGCCAACCTGTCGCTGGGCGGATCGTCGCTGGCGGTGGCGTGGAAAACCAAAAACCCGGAGCTGCGCCAGACGGCGCTGGCCGCCGCGGCATCGGCGATTCTGGCCGGGATTTCCGAACCGGCGCTGTACGGCGTGGCGGTGCGCCTGAAGCGCCCGCTGATCGCCAGCTTAATCAGCGGCTTTATCTGCGGCGCGGTGGCGGGAATCGCCGGTCTGGCCAGCCATTCGATGGCGGCGCCAGGGCTGTTTACCAGCGTGCAGTTTTTCGATCCAGCCAATCCGATGACTATCGTCTGGGTATTTGGCGTGATGGCGCTGTCGGTGGTGCTGTCGTTTGCCCTGACGCTGATCCTCGGCTTTGAAGATATTCCCGTTGAACAGGCCGCTGCCGACGCCAGAGCGCGCCAGGCCCGGGCCCAGGCATCCCACGCCTGAACACACAATTGATAATGAGGTAATGCATGGCGAGTTTCCCACAGGGATTTTTATGGGGCGGCGCACTGGCCGCCAACCAGTCTGAAGGCGCTTATCTTGAAGGCGGTAAGGGGCTGACCACCGTGGATACCCTCCCCCACGGCGCCCACCGCCTGCCGGTAAAATTAGGCCTGGAGAAGCGCTTTACGCTGCGTGAAGACGAATTTTACCCCAGCCATGAAGCGATCGATTTTTACCATCGCTATAAAGAAGATATTGCCCTGATGGCCGAGATGGGGTTCAGCGTCTTTCGCACCTCCATCGCCTGGAGCCGCCTGTTCCCGCGCGGCGACGAGCAGCAGCCGAATCCGCAGGGCATCGCCTTCTATCGCTCACTGTTTGAGGAGTGCAAAAAGCACGGTATCGAGCCGCTGGTCACGCTGTGTCATTTCGACGTGCCGATGCATCTGGTGATGGAGTACGGCTCCTGGCGCAACCGCAAAATGGTGGATTTTTTCAGCCACTACGCCCGCACCTGCTTTGAAGCTTTTGACGGTCTGGTGAAATACTGGCTCACCTTCAATGAAATCAACATCATGCTGCACAGCCCCTACTCCGGCGCCGGTCTGGTGTTTGAAGAGGGTGAAAACCAGGAGCAGGTGAAGTACCAGGCCGCGCATCACGAGCTGGTGGCCAGCGCGCTGGCGACAAAAATCGCTCATGAGATTAACCCGCAAAATCAGGTCGGCTGCATGCTGGCGGGCGGCAATTTCTATCCTTACTCCTGCAAGCCGGAAGATGTCTGGATGGCGCTGGAGAAGGACCGCGAAAATCTGTTCTTTATCGACGTCCAGGCGCGCGGCGCCTATCCGGTGTGGGCCGCGCGGGTGTTCCGGGAAAAAGGGGTCACGATTGCGAAACAGCCGGGCGATGACGAGATCCTCAAAAACACCGTCGATTTCGTCTCCTTTAGCTACTATGCGTCGCGCTGCGCCTCGGCGGAGATGAACGCCAGCAACACCAATGCCGCCAATATCGTCAAGTCGCTGAAGAACCCGCACATCCCGGCCAGCGAATGGGGGTGGGGCATCGACCCGCTGGGCCTGCGCATCACCATGAACATGATGTACGACCGCTATCAGAAACCGCTGTTCCTGGTGGAAAACGGGCTTGGCGCCCGCGATGAGATCGATGCCAATGGCGACATCAATGACGACTATCGCATCAGCTACCTGCGCGAGCACATCAGGGCAATGCGCGACGCTATCGGCGACGGTATTCCGGTGCTGGGCTACACCAGCTGGGGCTGCATCGATCTGGTCTCGGCGTCAACCGGCGAGATGAGCAAGCGCTACGGCTTTGTCTATGTCGATCGCGACGATGCCGGCAACGGCACCCTGGCGCGTAAGCGTAAAAAGTCATTCTTCTGGTACCAGAAGGTGATAGCCAGCAACGGCGCCGATCTCGACTAAGCGTCCTCGCCCACGCGCGCCCATTCCCCGCGATAAACGGGGGACGGGCGTCTGCTTTCTGTTGCATCTATTACATGCTTTTTTCTCGAGCCTGATTCCAGTTTCTGGTTTGCCTCCTGTTCACAATAACTGGTATTTTATCCAGTACTTTTACAGGGGTATCTTCAGCAAGGAGCACATCATGAGCGCACAGCACACTACCGCAGCCAGAGGGATAGCCAGGGCCATTCGCCAGTTAACCGTGGGATATGTCAGAAAACGCCATGAAGACCGCAAAACGCGGGAGACGCGGCGCTACACCCGCCACGCAGCCCTGAACCTGAACGGCGACTGGCTGGAGCAGGCGGGGTTTCCGGTCGGCACGCAGGTCAGAGTCTCGGTGTCGCCCGGGAAATTAGTGATAGAGAATCTTGAGCTGGCGCCGCCGGGAACGGGGCTCCCGGCAGGTCAGTCGTGCGCCGGCGGAGAGCCCGGTTCGCCGCTGGGTTAATCGTCTTCAGCCTCCAGCCGGGCAAAGCCGCCCTGGCCCTGCCAGTCTGCCAGCTGCTGGTACACCCGGGCAACGGCCTCTTTTACCGGCTGGGTCATCGGATAATAAAAACCGACGATATCCGGCTGAATGCCGAGGAAAATCACCTCGCCGACGTCCTCTTTCAACTGATCGACCAGATAGTTGAGCGGCATGTTATGGGTGGTCATCATAAACATCTCGGCGATGTCGTCGGGGTCGATGACGCGAATGTCGCCGGGGTTAAGGCCCATGTCGGTGGCATCGACAATCAGCAGGCGTTCGGGGCGTAATTCGCGGATCGCCACGATGTCGTTTTCCGGCGCGCTGCCGCCGTCGATGACCACCCACTGGCCGGCCGGGTTCGCCGCGCACATCTCCGCCAGCAGCGGGCCGGCACCGTCGTCGCCCATCATGCTGTTGCCAACACAGAGTAAAACGTCAGTCACGTAATCTCCTCACCATCAGATAGATGGCGCTCTCCTGGTGAATATCATGCAGCATGCTGAGCATCGTTTTACTCCACGCCTGCTGCTGCGGGGTCTGCGCGGACTGCGCTTTATCAAAGGCGTTGGCCAGCATCGCCACATGGCTGCTGTCGATGACGATCTCGCCATACTTCGGCACGCCCTCCATTTTGCGCCGCGCGGCGCTGCCCGCCTCAAGGGTGGCGATCCATGCCAGATACGCCTCCCACGGGCAGCTCAGCGCCGCCTCGAGACAGTCGATGACGCCGAGGTGGTGGCCAATCGCCAGGCTGTAATAGACCACCTGCTGCGCCTGATCCGGCGTGGCGTCGTTCTCATCAATAAATTTACGGCTCAGCTGACTGAACACCACCGTCTCGCTCATCGGATACGCGCCCCCTCGACCACCTGGTTGAGATGGGTGACGATCTCGGTCAGACGCGGATCTTTCTCCGCCTCCAGCCAGCGCAGCACCTGGCTGTCGCCCTGGCCGAGCAGACGCATATAGTCGTCAGCAATCTGCCGGCCATAGCGATAGCCCGCCAGACGCCGCGCTTCGCGATCGATGCGCACCCGCAGGGGCTGCACCATATCGGCATGCAGCAGCTCGGTCGGCTGTTCGTCGAGTTCGCCTGGCAGACGAGCATGGATTTTCTGCTCCAGCAGGCCGAGCGCCATGGCAAAGCCGTACAGGGTGGCGGCGGGCGTCGGCGGGCAGCCCGGAATATAGACATCGACCGGTACGATTTTATCGGTACCGCCCCAGACACAGTACAGGTCGTGGAAGATGCCGCCGCTGTTGCCGCAGGCGCCGTAGGAGATACAGATCTTCGGATCCGGCGCCGACTGCCAGGCGCGCAGCGCCGGGGAGCGCATGGCGCGGGTCACCGCCCCGGTAAACAGCAGAATATCGGCATGGCGCGGCGAAGGCACCACTTTAATCCCGAAGCGTTCAGCGTCGAACAGCGGCGAAAGGGTGGCGAAGATTTCAATTTCGCAACCGTTGCAGCCGCCGCAGTCGACGCGGTAGACGTAGGCCGAACGTTTAATTTTCTTCAGCAGCGAGGCCTTCATGCTGGCGATGGATTCATCCACCGTCATCGGCACGGGTATGCCGTTTTCATCGCGCGGGCCAAGTAAAGTACTCATCAGCTGGCCTCCCTCATATGGCGGGTTAGTTCAATACGATCGGACGGCACCAGGCATTTCTGGCGCTTGCATTCCGGGCAGGTTTCGAAGCTTTCACGGTGCAGCTCGGCGCGGGTATCGCCGTTATGCTTGAGCAGCGCGATGGCGTAGTCGATCTCCTTCTGCACCGCGAACGGACGCTGGCACTCCCGGCAGTGGCAGATAGCGAAGCGCGACTGCTGGAGGAAATCCTCTTTCTTCCACACCGCCAGCTCATACTCCGGCGACAGCTTAATCGCCGCCGTCGGGCACACCTCTTCACAGCGGCCGCAGAAGATGCAGCGCCCGAGGTTGAACTGCCACGCCAGCTGATTAGTGGTCAGATCGGTCTCGACCGTCAGGGCGTTCGACGGGCAGGCGTTCACGCAGGCCGCGCAGCCGATACACTGCTGCGGCGTATGCTCCGGCTTGCCGCGGAAGTTTTTGTCCACCGGCATCGGCTCCAGCGGGTAGGCGTGCGTCGCGGTGCCGGTCTTAATAACTTTTTTAATAAAGGTAAACATGGCGATTCCTTATTTCAGCGGCGAGTTTTTACGCTCGATGCTGTAGCGCTCCAGCTCTTTGTACGGCACCACTTTGCTCTTCTTCTTGCGTACGTCGACAACGGTCATGCGGTCGGTACAGGAGTAGCACGGGTCGAGGCTGCCGATGATCAGCGGCGCATCGGAAACGGTGTTGCCGCGCAGCATATAGCGCAGGGTCGGCCAGTTGGCGTAGGTCGCCGCCCGGCAGCGCCAGCGGTACAGTTTCTGGTTGTCGCCGGTCATGCTCCAGTGGATATCGTCGCCGCGCGGCGCCTCGGAGAAGCCCAGTGCGAAGCGGTGCGGAATATAGGTGAACCCTTCCACCATCAGCGGGCCGCCCGGCAGGTTATCGAGACCGAAATCAATCATATTCAGCGCGGTATAAACCTCGTTGATCCGCACCTTGAGGCGAGATATTACGTCGCAACCCTGCTCGCTGTGGACTTCCATCGGCAGCAGGCCGTAGCCGACAAACGGGTGGTCGGCGCGGGTGTCGCGGGCGTGGCCGCTGGCGCGCACCATCGGGCCGACGTTACTAAAGTCGCGGGCGATTTCCGGATCCAGACGGCCAATACCGACGGTACGCTGTTCCATATTCGGCGTGCTGAGCAGCATATCCACCAGCTCCTGCACGTCGCGGCGCATCTGCTGCGCCAGCTGACGGGTCTGGATCATGTCCTCTTTCAGCAGGTCGCGGCGGATCCCGCCGATCAGGTTCAGGCCGTAGGTTTTACGCGCGCCGGTGAGAATTTCCGCCATCTTCATTGAGGTTTCGCGCACGCGGAAGAACTGCATAAAGCCGGAGTCAAAGCCGGTAAAGTGGCAGGCCAGACCGAGGTTCAGCAGGTGCGAGTGCAGGCGTTCCACCTCCAGCAGAATGGCGCGGATCATCTGCGCCCGCTCCGGCACCACGATGCCCATCGCGTTCTCCACCGAGGTGGTGTAAGCGGTACTGTGGGCGAAGCCGCAGATGCCGCACACCCGGTCCGACAGGAAGGTCACTTCGTTATAGCCCATGCGGGTTTCCGCCAGCTTTTCCATCCCGCGATGGACGTAGAACAGGCGGTAGTCGGCATCGATAATGTTCTCGCCGTCAACGAACAGGCGGAAGTGGCCAGGTTCATCAGAGGTGACGTGCAGCGGGCCGATCGGCACCACGTTGTTTTTCTTGCTGCCGAGCTCGTTAATGAACTCGTAGGTTTCCGCGTCGGTGGTCGGCGCCGGACGCTGGCGATAGTCCATGCTGTCTTTGCGCAGCGGATAGAGTTCGTCCGGCCAGTCGTCCGGTAGCACCAGACGACGTTCGTCAGGCAGGCCGACCGGCACCAGGCCGTACATATCGCGCACTTCGCGCTCGCCCCACACCGCCGCCGGGACGCGCGGCGTCACCGACGGGTATTCCGGTTTGTTGGCGTCCACTTCCACGCGCACGGTGATCCAGCATTTGGTGCCCTGCTCCATCGACAGCACGTAATAGACCGCGTAGTGGCCGTTGAGCTTACGTTCATCGTTGCCGAACAGCACCGACAGCCAGCCACCCTGCTGGTAGTAGAGAAACTCCACCACTTCCGGCAGGTAGTTGACCTTCACGGTGATGGTTAACTGGTCTTTGGTCTGCCAGGCTTCGTCCAGCACCACGCCCGGAAAGGCCTGGTGCAGCGCCGCAAGATAGTGTTGACCGATTTTTTCTTCAGACATGCTCAAACTCTCTTAATCACGCCACCAGCAAGGAGACGAAAGCTAAAAAGGCGAAACCAAACCCGGCCCAGGTGACGCGGGAGGTGGCACAAAAACGCAGACGCGCCATGCTGTTTTCAAACAACGCGATAATCAGCACCCCGACTACCAGCTTGACGACAGCGACCACCAGCGCCAACAGCAGGCCGCCGACGCTGAAGCTGGTCATCTGGCCCCACGGGAAAAAGACCCCGACAAACATCTGCAGCACCACCAGCTGTTTGAGGCTGATGCCCCACTTCAGGATGCCAAAGCCGCTGCCGCTGTATTCCGACAGGGGGCCCTCCTGCAGCTCCTGCTCCGCTTCCGCCAGATCGAACGGCAGTTTGCCCATCTCGATAAAGGTGGCGAAGGCGCAGGCGCACAGCGCCAGAATCAGTGGAATGCTGTGCGCCGCCGGCCAGTGGTAAAGGGTATCGATGATGGTGCTGATATGGGTCGAGCCGGCGACCTGCGCCGCCACCCACAGGCCCAGCAGCAGGATCGGCTCCACCAGCACGCCGAGCATCGCTTCGCGACTGCTGCCCAGCGCGGTAAACGGGCTGCCGGTGTCCAGACCGGAAATAGCAAAGAAGAAACGGGCGATGGCGAACAGGTAGATCAGGGTGATGAGATCCCCGAGCACCGGCAGCGGAGAGTCCACCGTCACCACCGGCAGCGCGGTGGCGATGGTCAGCATCACGCCGACCATGACGTACGGCGTCAGGCGGAACACCCAGCCAGAGGCGTCAGGACCGACGCTCTGACGGCCCAGCAGTTTCAGGATATCGCGATACTCCTGCAGTACCCCCGGTCCGCGGCGGTTATGCAGCCGCGCGCGGGCGACGCGAACGATCCCGGACAACAGCGGCGCGACGGCAAACAGCACCAGCGCCTGTAGCAATGCAATTAACAGACTCATTCTCAGGCTCCTCGCGAAATGACAATCACCACCAGCACCGCCAGCTCAACCAGCGCGATCCCGCGCAGCAGCGCCGGCGCCGAGGCCGATTGCCAGCCCGGCACCAGACGCACCGGGTTCAGCCAGTGACGCAGCTTCAGCAACGGCGCAAAGGCCTCTTTCACCGGCATGGCAAAGCCGTGGGCCGTTACCACCATCGACTGCTCGTGGTCGTAACCGCAGACCCACGCCGCGCCGCGCGAGCGCGCCGCCAGGCGATCGCCTTTAAAGAAGATCATCAGCAGGAACGGCAGCAGCGGGCAGGCGATAAGCAGCAGCGCGATCATCGGCTGCGATACCACGCTCGATACCTGAGCCTGCACCGGGAAGGCGCCGCTCACCAGCGGCAGCAGCCACGGCGCGGCGATGCCGCCAACGAGGCAGAAGACCGCCGCCAGTATTACGCTCAGGGTCATCAGCCAGGGGGCGCAGGTGGCGTTTTCCGCCTCTTTCGTCCGCGGCGCGCCGAGGAAGGTCACGCCATAGACTTTCGCCATACACATCACCGCCAGTGCGCCGGTGATCGCCAGGCCGACGGCCAGCAGCGGCCCCAGCAGACGGCCAATAAACAGGTCGCCGGTGCTCATTTTGAAGAAGGACTGGTAGATAACCCACTCGCCGGCGAAGCCGTTCAGCGGCGGCAGGGCCGCCATTGCCATCAGTCCTACCAGCATGGCGAGGGAGATCAACGGCATTTTTTTACCGATGCCGCCCAGCTTCTCGATATCGCGATGGCCGGTACGGAACCACACCGCCCCGGCGCCGAGGAACAGCGTGGTTTTGAACAGGCTGTGGTTAATCAGGTGATACATACCGCCGATAAAACCCAGCACCATCAGCGTGCTGTTGCGGGTTGCCACGCCGGTAACAAAGGCGCCCAGCCCCAGCAGGATGATGCCGATGTTCTCGAGGGTGTGATAGGCCAGCAGACGCTGAATGTTATGCTCCATCAGGGCATACAGCCCGCCGATAAAGGCGGTGATCATCCCCAGCGCCAGCAGCATGACGCCCCACCACAGCGGCGGCACGCCGCCGGCCAGCGAGACGGTCAGCATGCCGTACAGACCGACCTTCATCACCACCGTGGAAAACAGCGCGGCGGCCGGCGCGCTGGCCCCGGCGTGAGCCTGCGGCGCCCAGCCGTGCAGCGGGATCGCCCCGGCCAGCAGGGCGAACCCCACCAGTCCCGGCAGCCACAGCAGCGGGTTCTGCATCATATCCACCGCCTGCAGGTTGATCTGCGCCAGCTCGAGGGTGCCGTAGGTCGACCACACCAGCCAGCAGGTCCAGGCCATCAGCAACGTGCCGAGACGCCCCAGGGCAAACCACAGCTTACCGGAAGCGGTGCAGCCGGTGAGAAACGCCGCGCAGAGCGCCATGATCTCCGCCATCACCACCAGCGAACCGATATTGGTCACCACCACCGCGCAGGTGGCGGCGGCCAGCAGCAGGTTGACCAGCAGGCCGTTGGCCTTCACCTGCGGATGGCGATGCCAGCTAATATTGAACAATGACACCGGCAGCGCCGACAGGCCGATGGCCAGCAGCCACAGCGCGTTGACACCGCCCACCCGCATCGTCAGATGCAGAAACTGCAGCATGCCGCCGTGGATCCGTTCCGGCATCAAGAGCGCTGCGCCGCCGGCAACCACCAGCATGGCGCTGGCCACCGCGCCGCCGATCCCGGCAATAGCGCCGCTGAGCGGTTTACGCATGGCAAACACAAAGGCCAGCACGGCGCTGGCGGCGTACCACATCACCGCCTGATTGACTAATCCCATTACACTCATTCCCTCTCCCCCTGTTGCGCCTGGAACAGCGACAAGTCGCCAAGGTCGGTATTAAAGGTCAGCTGGCGTTTACGCTTGCTGGCCTGGGCGATATCCCGGCTATCCACCAACAGCAGCGCGTTGGTCGGGCAGGTCCGCACGCAGGCCGGGCCCTGGTCATCGAAGTGGCAGAGGTCGCATTTCACGGCAATGGCGCGCACGCCGGGCACCCAGTCGAGCAGCGAGCTGACACGGGCCGGCGCCGGCGGCGCGGGGGGCGCCAGTCGGGTATTGGCATTGGCCGGAATATCCAGCGGACGGCTGCCGGAAAATTCGATGGCGCCAAACGGGCAGGCGATGCCGCACAGTTTGCAGCTTACGCACAGGCTCTCGTTGAGCTGGACGGCGCCATCGACGCGCTGGATGGCGTTAACCGGGCAGACGGTGGCGCAGGGGGCATCTTCGCAGTGGTGGCACATCTGCGGTGCCGATTCTTTTTCATTACGCATCACCTGCAGCCGCGGCATAGCCTGCAGGCCGTGCTGGCGATGCGTCTCAGAGCAGGCGGCTTCGCAGGTGCGGCAGCCGATACAGACAGTGGAGTCAGCAATTACAAAACGGTTCACCGGGTCATCCTCGGGTGAAAGTCATTTTTGACGAAATCAGGTTGCGCAGGTGTCATTTTCGACACGTGTCGACACCTCGCGATCAGTGGGTCAGGGCCAGATGGCTTAAATCCACCGGTTGGTCTTGCTCCATGGCGTCATACAGACGGTCATAGACGGTGGCGATAATCGCCAGATAGTGCTCCAGCACCTGGTCGCGGGAGCGGTTGCTGATCCGCCCGTCCACCGTGCCATCTGCCGCCAGCGTGGCCTGAGCAATCAGGTACTTATCACCGCCGCCTTTGTTTTCGACGTAGTATTCGATGGTGTGGCTGTTAAAGCCTTCCGCCAGCGCGACAAACACCTGAAAATGGCCGAACAGCACGAAGCACAGCTCTTTATCCGGCGCGCAGCTCATCGCGTGATGCAGGCGGGCCTTCGACAAGGTGATCCCCTGAACCAGCGAGTTACAGTAGATGTGCCACTGCTCCTGCTGCTGCCGGTGACGGTCGGCGATGTAATCCGCCTTTTCACTTATTTCCCAAATAGTCATATCGGTTTCTCCGTTGCATGAGATGCACCCTCTAAGCATTTTTCATGCCAGGTTTTATTTAATTGATTTAACTATGTTTTTGTATTCATCCCTGCCGACGCGACATGTCGATGACAGCCCCGGGGCGTCGACATCGACATCGACGGCCACGACGATTTCATTCTGGCATCGTTATTGCATACAAGGCGCATTGCGATACGGAGGCGACTATGCACGAAATCACCCTCAGCCAGCGGGCGCTGGAAATTATTGAACAACAGGCGCAGCAGGCCGGCGCGCGACGGGTGACCGGCGTGTGGCTCAAGGTCGGCGCATTTTCCTGCGTGGAAGCCAGTGCCCTGACCTTCTGCTTTGAGCTGGTCTGCCGGGGCACGCTGGCGGAGGGGTGCGAACTGCATATCGCCGAACAACAGGCTGAATGCTGGTGCGAACGCTGCCAGCAGTACGTCCATCTTGTCTCGCAGCACGTCCGCCGCTGCCCGCTCTGCAATAACGACCAGCTACAGATCGTGGCGGATGACGGCTTACAGATTCAGCGTTTAGAACTGGAGTAAACTATGTGTACAACATGCGGCTGTGGCGAAGGCAACCTCTATATTGAAGGAGACGGACGAAACCCGCATTCCGCGTTCCGCAGCGCCCCCTTCGCGCCCGCCCCACGCCAGACGATGACCATCACCGGTGTCAAAACCGATCACTTCGCCCCCACCCGCACGCCAGAGGGCGACCTGCATTACGGCCATGGCGAAGCTGGGACTCACGCCCCGGGGCAGAGCCAGCGGCGGATGCTGGAAGTGGAGATCGACGTGCTGGATAAAAACAACCGTCTGGCGGCGCGCAACCGCGCACGCTTTGCGGCGAAACAGCAGCTGGTGCTGAATCTGGTTTCCAGCCCCGGCTCCGGTAAAACCACCCTGCTGACCGAAACCCTCACCCGGCTGAAAGGACGCGCCGACTGCGCGGTAATTGAAGGCGATCAGCAAACGGTCAATGACGCCGCCCGCATTCGCGCCACCGGCACCCCGGCGATTCAGGTCAATACCGGGAAAGGCTGCCATCTCGATGCCCAGATGATCGCCGACGCCGCCCCGCGCCTGCCGCTGGCTGACCACGGCATTCTGTTTATCGAAAACGTCGGCAACCTGGTCTGCCCGGCCAGCTTTGATCTTGGCGAACGCCATAAGGTGGCAGTGCTGTCGGTCACCGAAGGCGAAGACAAGCCGCTGAAATATCCACATATGTTTGCCGCCGCCAGCCTGATGCTGCTCAACAAAGTCGACCTGCTGCCGTATCTCAATTTCGACGTTGAGAAGTGCCTGGCCTGCGCCCGTGAGGTCAATCCGCATATTGAGATTATTCTCCTCTCGGCCACCAGCGGCGAAGGCATGGAGCAGTGGCTCACCTGGCTGGAGACGCAGCGATGTGCATAGGCATTCCGGGACAAATTTGCGCCATTGACGGCGTGCTGGCGAAGGTGGAAGTCTGTGGCATTCAGCGCGACGTCGACCTGACGCTGGTGGGCGCCGTTGACGAGCAGGGTCAGCCGCGTCTCGGCCAGTGGGTGCTGGTGCACGTTGGGTTCGCCATGAGCGTGATCAATGAAGCCGAAGCGCGCGACACTCTCGAGGCGCTGCAAAATATGTTTGACGTGGAGCCGGACGTCGGCGCCCTGCTGTACGGCGAGGAGCGATAATGCGTTACGTTGACGAATACCGCGCCCCCGAACAGGTGATGCAGCTGGTGGCGCATCTTCAGCAGCGTGCGCGTCTGCTGCCGCACACCGCCGCGCGACCGCTACGCATCATGGAGGTCTGCGGCGGCCATACTCATGCCATTTTTAAATTCGGGCTCGACCAGCTGTTGCCGGAGAATATCGAATTTATTCATGGGCCAGGCTGCCCGGTGTGCGTCCTGCCGATGGGGCGCATCGATGCCTGCATTGAGATTGCCAGCCGTCCGGGGGTCATCTTCTGCACCTTCGGCGACGCCATGCGCGTGCCAGGTAAAAACGGCTCGCTGCTGCAGGCGAAATCCCGCGGCGCCGATGTCCGCATCGTTTACTCGCCGATGGACGCCCTGCAGCTGGCGCAGCAAAACCCGCAGCGTGAGGTGGTCTTTTTCGGCCTCGGTTTCGAAACCACCATGCCCGCCACCGCCCTCACCCTGCGTCAGGCGCGGGAGCGCAACGTCGATAACTTCTACTTTTTCTGCCAGCACATCACCCTGCTGCCGACCCTGCGCAGCCTGCTGGATCAGCCGGACAACAGTATCGACGCCTTTCTCGCCCCGGGCCACGTCAGTATGGTGATCGGCACCGAAGCCTACGGCTTTATCGCCAGCGACTATCATCGTCCTTTAGTGGTCGCTGGTTTCGAACCGCTTGATCTACTGCAAGGCGCGGTGATGCTGGTTGAGCAGACAATAGCGCAGCGCAGCGATGTGGAAAATCAGTACCGTCGCGTGGTGCCGGATGCCGGCAACCCGCTGGCGCTGGCGGCGATGGCCGACGTCTTTCGCCTGGATGGCGACAGCGAATGGCGCGGCCTGGGGGTCATTAGCGACTCCGGCGTGCAGCTTACGCCAGCCTATCAGCGCTTCGATGCCGAGGCGCATTTCCGCCCGGCGCCGCAGCGCGTGTGCGACGACCCGCGGGCCCGCTGCGGCGAGGTGCTGACCGGCCGCTGTAAACCGCACCAGTGCCCGCTCTTCGCCCGCACCTGCAATCCGCAAAGCGCCTTTGGCGCGCTGATGGTCTCCTCAGAAGGGGCCTGCGCCGCCTGGTATCAATATCGCAGTCAGGAAAATGAAGCATGAAAAGCGTCCAGTTAGCCCACGGTAGCGGCGGTCAGGCAATGCAGCAGCTGATCGGCGACCTGTTTATGCAGGCCTTCGCCAACCCCTGGCTGGCGGAGCAGGAGGATCAGGCGCGCCTCGATCTGGCGGCGCTCGCCGCCCAGGGGGACCGCCTCGCCTTCTCCACCGACAGCTACGTGATTGACCCGCTGTTCTTTCCCGGCGGCAATATCGGCAAGCTGGCCGTCTGCGGTACCGCCAACGATGTGGCGGTCAGCGGCGCCATCCCCCGCTATCTTTCCTGCGGCTTTATTCTCGAAGAGGGGCTGGAGATGGCCACCCTGGAAGCGGTGGTCGCCAGCATGGCCGACACCGCCCGGGCGGCAGGGATCGCCATCGTCACCGGCGACACTAAAGTGGTGCCGCGCGGCGCGGCGGATAAGCTGTTTATTAACACCGCCGGCATCGGCGCCATCCCGGCGGACGTTCGCTGGGGGACGCAGCAGATTAGCGCCGGTGATGTGCTACTGGTCAGCGGCACGCTGGGGGATCATGGCGCCACCATCCTTAACCTGCGCGAGCAGATGGGGCTGGACGGCGCGCTGTCCAGCGATTGCGCGGTGTTGACGCCGCTTATCCAGACCCTGCGGCCACTGAGTGGAGTGAAAGCTCTGCGCGACGCCACCCGCGGCGGGGTCAATGCCGTCGCCCATGAGTTCGCCGCCGCCAGCGGCTGCGGCATCGAACTGCAGGAGGCAACGCTGCCGGTCAACGATACGGTGCGCGGCGTCTGCGAACTGCTTGGGCTGGACGCCCTGAACTTCGCCAATGAAGGCAAACTGGTGCTCGCCGTCGCCCGCGAGGCCGCGGAAAACGTGCTAGCGCATTTGCGGTCTCACCCACTGGGACGCGATGCGGCGATAATCGGCGAAGTGGTTGACCGCCCGGGCGTACGTTCCGTTGGGCTGTACGGCGTGAAGCGGACGCTCGATCTTCCCCACGCCGAGCCGCTGCCGAGAATTTGTTAACGACGGCGTCGGGTCCCGGATAGCGGCTGGCGCCTTATCCGGGCTACAAAACTGCGCGCACGTAGCCCGGCTAAGCGCAGCGCGAGCCGGGGTTAAAGCGGCAATAACCGCTTTATTAACATACTATTATTTGTACCATCATTTTCTTATGCGCCACGTTGTCGGCGCGTTTTGGACGTAAGCAATGTCGTATACACCGATGAGCGATCTCGGCCAGCAGGGGCTGTTCGATATCACCCGGCTTTTATTACAGCAGCCCGATCTGGCCGCGCTGAGCGAAACTCTCACCCGCCTGGTGCAACAGTCTGCGCTCGCCGACGAGGCGGCCATCATCCTGTGGAACGCGGGTAACCACCGCGCGGCCAGGTACGCCTGCGATGAAGCCGGTCACCCGGTGAGCTACGAGGACGAAACCGTGCTCGCCCACGGTCCGGTGCGCCGCTTACTCTCCCGGCCGGATGCCCTGCATTGCGACCACGAGACCTTTGCCGACACCTGGCCGCAGCTTATCCGCAGCGGGCTCTATCGTCCGTTCGGGTACTACTCGCTGCTGCCGCTGGCGGCTGATGGGCGGATCTTCGGCGGCTGTGAATTTCTGCGCCGTGACAACCGGCCGTGGAGCGAGAAAGAGTTCCAGCGGCTGCATACCTTCACGCAGATCGTCGCCGTCGTCACCGAGCAAATTCAGAACCGGGTCAGCAATAACGTCGATTACGATCTGCTGTGCCACGAGCGCGACAACTTTCGCATCCTGGTGGCGATCACCAACGCGGTGCTCTCACGCCTGGATATCGACGAGCTGGTCAGCGAGGTGGCGAAAGAGATCCATCGCTACTTCCGGATCGACGCCATCAGCGTGGTGCTGCGCAGCGACCGCAAAGGGAAGCTCAACATCTATTCCACGCATTATCTTGACGCCAGCCATCCGGTTCACGACCAGAGCGAGGTGGATGAAGCTGGTACCCTCACCGAGCGCGTGTTCAAAAGCAAAGAGATGCTGCTGCTCAACCTGCACGAGCATGACACCCTCGCGCCGTATGAGAAAATGCTCTTCGAGATGTGGGGCAATAAGATCCAGACCCTGTGCCTGCTGCCGCTGATGTCCGGCAATACCCTGCTCGGGGTGCTGAAGCTGGCGCAGTGCGACGAACAGGTCTTCACCACCACCAATCTCAAGCTGCTGCGGCAGATCGCCGAGCGGGTATCGATCGCTATCGATAACGCCCTCGCCTACCGCGAAATTCAGCGCCTGAAAGAGCGGCTGGTGGATGAGAACCTCGCCCTCACCGAGCAGCTCAATAATGTCGAGAGCGAATTCGGCGAGATCATCGGCCGCAGCGAGGCGATGAACAATGTGCTCAAACAGGTCGAGATGGTGGCGCACAGCGACAGCACCGTGCTGATCCTCGGCGAAACCGGCACCGGTAAAGAGCTTATCGCCCGCGCCATCCACAACCTCAGCGGGCGTAACGGTCGACGGATGGTGAAGATGAACTGCGCCGCGATGCCCGCCGGGCTGCTGGAGAGCGATCTGTTCGGCCACGAACGCGGCGCGTTCACCGGGGCCAGCGCCCAGCGTATCGGCCGCTTCGAGCTGGCGGACAAAAGCTCCCTGTTCCTTGATGAAGTGGGCGATATGCCGCTGGAGTTGCAACCTAAACTGCTGCGCGTCCTCCAGGAGCAGGAGTTCGAACGTCTGGGGAGCAACAAGCTGATCCAGACCGACGTCCGGCTGATCGCCGCCACCAACCGCGATCTCAAGCAGATGGTTATCGACAGGGAATTCCGCAGCGATCTCTACTATCGGCTCAACGTGTTCCCCATCCACCTGCCGCCGCTGCGCGAACGTCCCGACGATATTCCGCTGCTGGTGAAGGCCTTTACCTTTAAAATCGCCCGCCGCATGGGGCGCAACATCGACAGCATTCCGGCGGAAACCCTGCGCACCCTGACGCGGATGGAGTGGCCGGGCAACGTACGCGAGCTGGAAAACGTTATCGAACGGGCGGTGTTACTCACCCGCGGCAACGTACTGCAGCTCTCCCTGCCGGAGCGGGAGATCGTGGAAGTTCCTCGAACGCCGGCGGTCCTGCCTGAGGAAGGTGAGGATGAATATCAGCTGATCGTCCGGGTGCTGAAGGAGAGCAACGGCGTGGTGGCCGGGCCGAAAGGCGCCGCCCAGCGGCTGGGGCTCAAGCGCACCACGCTCCTGTCGCGCATGAAGCGGCTGGGTATTAATAAAGACGAACTGGTGTAACCTCGTGCGCTCCCCCTTTCCGCGCCGGTGAGAGGGAGCGCTGGCGCAGCGCGCTATTTATCGCTGGTAAAACCGTTGCTGGTCGCCAGTTCGGCAAACCACAGCGCATTGCGTTTTATCTGTCGCTCGCCGGTCTCCAGATCCAGTCGCCAGAAGCCGTAGCGTCGTTTGAAGGCATTGATCCACGACCAGTTGTCGATAAACGTCCACTGGTGTACGCCAAAGCAGTTCGCGCCGTCGGCAATGGCGCGGTGCAGCTGCACCAGATGCTCCTCCATCAGCTCGATGCGGAAAGTATCGTCTATCACCCCGTCCGCCCCGGGCTCTCCCTCTGATTGTCGATCCATCGCGATGCCGATTTCCGCGAGATACCACTTAATATTGCCGTAGTTATCGCGAATATTGGCGGCAATGTCATAGATCGCCTGCGGCAGGATCTCGTTGTTATCACGATAGGGGTTAAAGCGGCCCTGCGGGTTCACCGCGTTTTCGAAATAGTATTCCGGGGTGAAATAATCGAGATCATATTCGCCCTCACGCGCTTTTACCCGCCGCGGCACGTAATAGTTCACCCCAAGAAAATCGATATCCGCGCTGAGGATCAACGCCACGTCGTCTTTGCTGGTCGTCGGCAGGCAGTCGTGGGCGGCGAGGATCTCGCACAGCGCTTTGGGGAATTCATGTTTTACCAGCGGGTCAAGGAAGCTGCGGTTAAAAAACAGGTCGGCATACCCGGCGGCTTTTTTATCCGCGTCGCTGTCAGTGAGGGTATAGCTCGGGGTTAGGTTGAGCACCACGCCGATCTCGCCCGCCAGCGCCAGTTCACGATAAGCCGTTACCGCTTTGGCGTGCGCCAGCATAATGTTAAACGCCACCTGCGCCGCCAGCCGGCCATCTTTCTTACACGGATAGTGGAAGTCGTACAGGTAGCCTCCCTCAACCGGCACAATCGGCTCGTTGAAGGTTATCCAGTATTTAACCTTATGGCCAAACAGGCTAAAGGCGGTGCGGGCAAAGCGGGCAAACAGCTCGGCCACGTGCGCCGATTCAAAGCCGCCGTACTGTTTCTGCAGCGCTTCCGGCATATCAAAGTGGTAGAGATTGATCATCGGCTCAATGCCGTTGGCGATCATCTCATCGAGATAGGCGTGATAAAAACGCACCGCGTCCGGGTCCGGCGCACCGGTTTCCAAATCAGCGATCAGTCGTGACCACTGAATTGAGGTGCGAAACGAGTTGAAGCCGGTCTGTTTCATTAGCGCCACGTCCTGCGGATACTGATGATAAGTATCACATACGGTTTGCGGCCCTACCTGCTGATAAAATCGCTCCGGTTGTTCGGCAAACCAGCTATCCCAGATGGAACGATGGCGCTTATTGGTGACCCCTTCCGTTTGCGGGCCGGACGCCGCCGCCCCCCATAGAAACCCTTGCGGAAACTGATATTGCTGCATAACCTCTCCTTCGAAAAAGGCTGCGCCCGTCTGGCGCAGCCTGAACGTACTACTCTGCGACCACTTCGATCGATTTAATGAACATATAGCCCCAGTCGCCGGCGAAGCGGCCGAAGTCAATCTGATTAGTCCCCGCGTTAAGCGTCACCGGTATCCGCAACTGCTGGCCCTGCTCATCCGTCTGCGGGAAGGCCACGGCCTGCGGAGCGCCCCCGTTGACGACAAATGAGTTCTGCTTACCGCCCCATTTGCCGTTGAAGGTTACATTGAGCAGGAACTGACCGCTCCACGGCGCCTGCACCTGCCAGCTGACCTTATCCCCCTCGTTGGCAAATGGGCCGAGGAAGCCGTCCTCGCCAACTGTCAGCGCGTCTTTATCACTCTTCATCACCGTCAGCCGCCCCTCAGCCACGCCATAAACTTCGCCGTGATAACGACAAAAATCCGCTGGCGCTTTCCCCGTCGCTTCGCCCACCGTCACGGTCACGGTTTTGCTGCTTTTCAGCAGCCCATCGTCCGCCGTGAACGTCAGCGCATAGGTACCTGGCGCCGTAAACCAGGCCCGGGTTTGAGCCCGATCGGCATGGCAAAAATGCACCTGTCCCTCACCGGCGTGCTGCCAGCCCACCTTAACCTCTCGCGACGGCAGGCCATCGTCCTGCCAGCTGGCCGTAAGCTCGACGCCCTGGTCCTGCGTGGTGGTTAGGGCCGGTTCCAGCGTGACAACCGGCGGCTGATTCTCCTCGCTATGCTGCACGCTAATCACATTGGAAGGAGCCGAATGACCGCTCTCGTTTTTCGCCGTCACCCGGTAGTAATACGTATGCCCGAGCTGAAGCTGACGATAATCGTCGCGGAACAGAACCATGGTTTCCGGATTCCATTCGTTAACGCCATCGGAGATATCCCGGCCCACCACCGTCCACGGCCCGGTCGGCGAGGCGGCGCGTTCGACATCGTAGCTGCGTCCCACCGCGGCTCCCATCCAGTTGATCGCGAAGGGCGAGGTGGTCTCGCGCAGCAAAGGCGCGTCCGGCTTCGGCAGCGGCGCCATCGTCTGCTGCCCGGCCATCTGCGCCGCGGCCGTGCGCACCAGATCGACCACCGCCTGCTCCTGGTTCGCTTCGCCTTCTTTGGCAAACCCCGGCAGGTGGTAACTGTAGTGCCCGGTCGACTCCTTATGCCAGTAGAAGCCGCCGTCTTGACGATGGCCGCGGAAGCCCCAGATAAGCCCGCCGGCGGCTTGCGCCCCGTTGACGTCGCTGTGAACGATCGACTGCATAATGGCGTTCAGTTGATCCGCCGGCAGCAGGCCAAACTCGCCGACGAGATAGACTTTTTGCCCGCCGACGGCGCGCAGATCCTGCGTCACCTGCCCGGGATGGTTATTATCGGCATTGGTGTAATAGTGATTGCTGACGATATCCACATTGGGGTCGGTCAGCGCAAAGGAATTGATTTTCTTATAGGTACCATCTACCACCAGCTGATGAGGGGCCCATTTTTTAATCCACGCCGCGGTCTGATGCAGGAAATCGGCGTTGGTATCCTCCAGCTCGTTACCGGTTTCCCAGGCCATGATCGCCTTTTCATCATAATAGGCGCGGCCGGTGACAGTATTTGTCCGGGTGATAACCTGGCGGATCACATCCAGATAGGCTTTGAAGGTCTTGCTATCGGTCCGATAAAAGTCTTCCGCTTTTTCGTGGTAGAACGCCGCCAGCTGCTCACGCCCGCCCCACC
>ERZ826016.580-NODE-580-length-44069-cov-6.829100_pt1 | contig 44069 bp, 56 predicted proteins | sample MGYA00519872_ERZ826016 | MGnify/ENA primary metagenome ERZ826016 (study PRJEB31778, sample SAMEA3449218) | human gut metagenome | biome: human gut; feature: human-associated habitat; material: faeces | place: United Kingdom | collected 2010/2012 ... | reverse complement strand
CCCCTTGATTTCCCCGGAGCGCACCAGTGTCAACAAGTGCCGTTACTTGACCACGTTGCACAGCAAGTACGCGTACTTAACGTCTGCACCGGCCACGGTCTGAATGTTCACACGAATCTGCTTTGCACCGATTGGGACTTTGCCCCTCAAGGTGTTCTTGCCGATTACCTTCCAACCCGCGGTGGTGCCCAGGTTAGCCGCGACCCCACCAGGTAGACTGTTACCGGCAGCATCCAAGAACCCAATAGATATCTGCCCTGCGTTACCGGGGGTCGTCGCAATGTTCACCATGCAGGACATACTGAACATGCCGGGGTTAGTTACTGCCTGTACTTGCGATACGTTGGCACCGACACTTACAGGAGCAACTCGCATAGCTCCCTCTGTACCTTTAGGTCCAGCATTAGCCAGATACTCTACCACAGAGGATGTACCAGTCCCCTTATCTACCGTCCAAGCATTCAGGTTCCCATAACCAAAATCCCAGTTACTGAACGTGCTAAGACTAGAGTGCAAAGGACACGTACCCGCCCCGTTGAGTAGCTGCAGCATAACCCCAGAGGTTGTGACTGTACCAGCCCCGCCGATGAATGCGTGATACCCGAGCTCCTGCTCCTGCTGGTAGTGCCTGCCGTAAGGGACAGTTACACCTACAAGGTTCAGTAGGTTGTTGGTAGAGACATACAGCAGCGCCGGAGTCTGTCCAGGGTTGCTGTTTGTAACTATACTGCCCCCGATAATGTTGAATACGTTAGTGTGCCCAGCGCTAATGTCAACGTATCTACGGGTACTAGCACTTCCAGGGTTTTCGAAGTTGCATCCGTTACAGGTTACTGTCGCACTACTCGCCGAATCCACAAAGAACGTGATGTTCAGGAACGAGCAGGTATTAAATACCATAGTGTACGAGGAGCAAGATAATCGGATATTACTACCCGCACCATCGAAGAACTGGCAGTGGTAGAACGACAGAATCTCCCCAGAGTCATCTAGTCCAGCAGGCACATACAATATCCCGTTAGGGTTGAGGGCGTTTAGGCTGTTTACTTTGTAGAACACAAAGCGCCAAGAGCTGTGCCCCATTCGGATGTTGTGGTCAAACTTATCGAACGTGCACTCACGAACCTCTGTCTGCCCGTTATAGCTCTTGTCCGACCCTACTGTTTCCCTGCCAACCAGTAGTCCGTCTACTCCGGACGTTTTAGCACCAAACACGTACAGCCCCTGCAGGGCCGGGCTAAGGTTGTTGTAGTAGGCTGCTGGGGTATAGCTATAGCTGCTGTTTATAGAAAACACAACCGAGCCAGTAAACTCGGAGCAGTCAATGCGCACCTTACCTTGATAGCCAATAATACCGGCCCTGGATGGGTCTACATTAATTGGAGTGCTACCCTTGAATTTGTAAGTCGCCACACCGATATACAGGTCCGTATTCACAGAAGCAGCGTACGCATAAGCCGCAGCCACTGCTGGCATACTGTCTATATCTGAATTCGGTAGTGCACCAAACATATCTGCCCAGATAGGTCCGTTTACTACTCGAAGCAGCCGCACTCCATTACTAGCCACTACTACCGTACCGTCGTTACCTGCAGCGGTGCTGCTGGTGCTGACCTTGAACAGCCCACCGCCTAAACCAACCCCCTCATGCCAAGACAACAACCTAACAAGTTGCCCGTCCTCAGAGTGTGGGAATGCTTTTAGCTTAGCCATACTGGAGAATTGCGGGTACTCAATAGAATATCCCCCAGCCCTCACTAAATCTACTAGTGCCATATATCATCACCTATCGTTTCAATTCAGCCAGGGCTGCGTTTACATTCTTATACTGGTTCCCAATGGCCTTGCTCTGCCATTGCCTACGCTCCCACAGACCCCAGCACACTTTGTTGCGCTGTCCGTTGATGTGCTGAGAGCAATCAAAGGTCCAGCGGTTGCTGCCCTTGTACGCCCACCCAACCCCTGGGGAATTCTTCTGGTACTTGCTAATATAACGCCAGTCCAGTACCGCCTTCGCGGCCGATGCATAATCAAGGCTTTTGAGATGGCGCTTCACGGAGCTTCCGTTGAAACCAGCCACACCTACGTTGTACGTGAAGTCCAGGGCACCTAGCAGGGCCACGTCAGAGAGCTGCATAGGAAGCCCGTCAAGAGCTTTTGCATGCTCCCCTGCTGATTGTATCAGTTGCTTCTGACAATCGCTCAGCGTGGCTCTCTGGCCCATTTTGACGCCCTTTGTCTCACCGTAGCAGATAGTCGGGATACCCGCGCTGTCTTTGTAGGCGGTAAGGCTCAAGCCCTCGTTGTGCTGAATCACTCCGGTGATAGCGCCACCTAGCATAGTGGCCCCCGTGAGGGCCGCAATAACCTTAGTCCTTAAACTCATATTTAATAGTCCCCTTACGCGCCTGCTCCTCTAGGAGCTTGAATGTACGTCGCTTGTAATACGCATTCCACGCCAGGGTTAGCACCGCGCACACAGTCGCAGTGATGAAGCTGATAGTGCTCCAGTTCCAGCTCATTAACTCTGCCAACCAACCTCCTGATACCGTAGCGCCGGTAACTGCTGCACCTGCCCGGGTAGCGAGGTCAGACCCAACCATGTCCCCTACCTTAATCATCCTGCTGCCCCTTCTTCCTGAACAGCTTACGAATCACCAGAATGACCACTAGGAAGACCAGAGGAATGCTGGCCCCAGCTAATCCGGCGAGGATAAGACTGTAACTATCATTGTTAACCACCTGCAGGCGCTCTGCCTGGATTGTCCCCGTGCTAATAGTTTGCACCTGCTTCTTACTGGACGTATCCAAAGTACCTACGTTAGAATCGGATACATCGGTTTTGTTGGTGGTGCTGGAGTCCACCTTGTTGTTCAGGCCAACGGTTTGCTTGGTGTTTTCGGCACCAACCTGAGCAGATACATCCGGCTTAGAACCAACTAAGCCGGTGAGTGCAGAGGTCGCCGAGCAACCAGTCAAAGTAACCGCGAGCAGTAACCCAGCGACCAGCTTACGCATTAGCTAGCAGCCTTCACTGCGGCTACCGCGGCCTCAAGCGCAGCAATCTTGGTATCGAAGGCGGCACCAGTCTGGGCCACGTTCTGCGGCTGCGTAAGGATAGCATACAGGTCCTTACCCAGAATGTTCAGCTGACGCAGCAGCTCCTGCTGTTGCGCTGAGGTTGCTTTTGCAATTGCCATGTGTACTCTCCTTATTCTGCCGCGTCAGTAGCGGCTACGAATGCACTCTGCAGTGCAGTGAACGAATCATCAAATGCTGCGCCGGAACCCTCGCCGAGCGGCATGCCTGTACCCGGAAGGGCGGCATAGCCAGTCTTAGATAGCTGCGAGAGCATGCTGAACAGGCGCGCCTGCAGCGTATCATCATCCTTAAAGGCTGTACCGGCACGGGTAGCCGTATAACCCTGGGACTGCATGTACGTGAAGAACGTGTTCAGCTTAGTCAGTGCAGTCGTACCTACGAAGCCTACGTTGTAGTCTGGTGCTGCCTGCTTCTCCTGGTTCTGGCACGTGCCTACAATGGCGTACTGTACGTCCGCAGTTTTAGCCGCGATGATTGATGCCATTATCTTCTTCCTCTATATTGTTTACCTCTGCCGCGGCTCTGCAGCCGAGCAGCTACACCCCGAAGGCCTTTAGACACTTTGCTCTGTGCCCAATCCAGCGGGTTCTCAATGAAGGCCCGAGCCATCTTCTCAGACTCACGCTCAGCCACTACTTTCTCGTCTTCCACCAGATGCCCGTTCAGCGTAGCCACCATCATGGCGATTGCGTCTGCTCGGTCATCCTTCGCCAGGCTACCGCGGTCGTACGTGATGCCGGACAACTGCGCGAACGCAGAGTACAGCCAACGTCTGTCGCGAGAGTAAGCCATACAAGTGCTGATATCGTCATGAATAGCGCGCTCATGCACTACCAGGCGGTGACGCCGAGTAACTGGGCTGATTGTGTCGATGATACGACGTTCTTTCTGCGTGGAGTTATTCAGGTCCCTTACGCCGATACCGGCGAGACGTCGCTCCCGCAGCCGGTTCAGGATAAGCATAGACACGGTACCGTGCCCCATGTTGCTCTCCACCACCATATCCGGGATGTCTAACTCTACGCACAGGTCAATCAGTTTATCAATGTTCTCTTCGCTGATACCCCCTTGGAAGCCGCCTACGGAGAATAGGTGAATGTACGAGTTCGCAGCACCGCCAGCAGCGTAAGACACTTCATCCCCACCACAACCGGCCGGGTCCACCACCAACACCTTATGCTGGTACGGCAGATGCATGTCCCCGTAGAATGCCGGGAAGTACATCTGCTGACCCATAATCCCCTCATGCTCGTGCTGGTACAGGTACCGGCGGTCCGCGATGTAGGAGAACGTCTCCGGGGATGAATCCTGGCTGCCAGAGTAAACCAGCATATCCGAAAGCTTGATACGCGTACGCATTTGGTCGGACAGGGTGGTGTCGAGCATGTACTGCAGCTGGAAGCCTTCCGGACCAAAGTCCAGCTCCTTCTCAATCAGCGCATCCTCGTCATAGCGCCCGGGGTCCGTGCTCTCCCCTAGCGTCCCGTCTACACCGAAGCCGGTGCGTTTATAGCCGCGCTCAATAAGCTCCAGGATATAAGGAGCAAGTGTACCTCCATACCGCTCTTCCATTTCAATAGACGGAATGCGCCCTGGCCACACGCGGACCTCGAAGCCACGTCCCGGCAGGGTTTTATAGATACTGTCCTTGGTCTGTGGTGTACCAAGGTACAGCGTATCCCCGTGTGTACAGATAGCTGCGAAGTCTTTAGAAATCATCAGCAGCTGCTCACGCTGGGTTTGCGTTAAACCGTTCTTGGTGGTCTCGATATCATCCGGAATCAGCAGGTCCGCGCGCTTACCCTGCAGGGATGCAGTGATACCTACACAAGCTACGCTGGCGGATTTCTCCAGCGGCTTGAGGTCACAGTGTACGTCATAACCTTCGAATGAAGTACGGTCCCCACGAGTAGGGTCAGCCTTCAAATAGCACAGCAGCGGCCATGTCTCAATCATACGAATGATTAAGTTCGCTACGTCGGACGCCTGCTTCTCTGCGCCAGACACAACTAGGATACGGCAGGATTGGTCCTGGATGAGCCTCCAGACGGCGTATAGTGCAGCTAGTGTAGACTTAGCCTCACCACGCTGCGCGGCCACCATGCGCTTCCTAGGGCCCTTCTGCATGTACTCTGCAATGTCAGCCTGCATGTCCGTCAGCGTAAAGCCCAGGAACCGCATACCGATGTATGCAAATTCCCGGAAGTCGCTTAGCGCGGCGGCCATCATCATCGCGATGTCCTCGCGCTCCTCTTTGGGAATACTGCGCGGATTCGCGCTATAACCAGTAAGTTTCTGGTTGAGCATGCGCAGTCTTCGCGCAGTCTTCACCGATACCATTATACAATTCCTTCTAGTAAGTCCTCAGAGTCTGAACCACTAATCTTGTTTAAAATCTCTTTCTTACGCGCCTCTCTGCGTGCAGACAGCTCGTCGTCAAACTCGTCTCGAAGGTCCTGCATCTCCTCGGAATCTGCATCCGCGGTGATGTCGTTATCCTTCAAGAACTTAGCAATGACTGACTTATCTGCTGCGGGGAGCGGTACCCCATCCTCTTTAGACTGCCTGACCTCTTCGATCAAGGCCTCAGTGAGCATGCGGTGCAGCTCCGAGAGGCGACTGCGTTTAGCCGCCCCTGCCATTATCTTACCCTCATAGCTCTAATATAACCCTGGGCAGTGCAGGTCCCGGTAAAGGTGACCTGCGCTACCAGGTATACAGCGGTTGTCGCACTTAACCGTAGACGGCGTGACATACCTTGTCTGGAAGAATCCCCAGCCGCCAGTGTGGTGGTTATGGAATATAAGTCGTACCAGTTGCTAGGTAACACTGCACTGGTGCTGCTAACCCCAAAACTGAGAGCAGTAACGTTGCCACTATTAGTGACTAACAGGGCGCTTTCAAGCTCGTACTCTCCCGCCGGTAGGCTCAAGGACAGTACGTTCAGTGGCGTACCACTAGTGACGCTTACAGCTGCCGCAGTTATGGCACTAAGTACCTCTCCCACTACGCCGGTAGCTGCTGCTGCGCCATCAGTGCAGCCGGATATACCACCGCTCAGCCCGGTTAATGCTGTGATGTCTCCGTTGCTGCCGGACGCTGCTGCCCCCAGGTTGGCCCTAGCAGTAGCGGCATCACCGGCCCCGGTGCCTCCCTTTGTAACCGGAAGGCTGCCGGTTGCTCCCAGGGTAGCATCGCCCGTACCATCAAAACTAGCAGGTGTAATGGATGTTAAATCCACTACCAAAGCCCTTGCCGTGGATAGCTTCGCAGCCGAATCAGCGGCGCCGGTGGTGTTACCGGTACCGCCTTGGGCCTTACTCAGCGGAGTGGTCAGCCCGTTTAAACTCGTGATATCAGAGTTAGCACCCTTGGCTGCCTTGGCCCCTACTGCTGCCTGATAGTCAAGAATTATCTGTGCATCAGCATTAGCCCTAGCGGACGCCTCCTCACCCAGGGCCGTAGCTGTTGCGTAAGTTTCTGACAGCTCTGCGTCATACCCCAATCTGGCAGACACCAAAGTACCCGTAGGAAGTACCTCTGCGAATAGCAACTGGTTATCCACCACAACAAAGCTATAGCCAGGTATCTGACATACCCCGTTAATATACACAATAGCCTTAGTAAAAGAAATACCGGGGGTAACTGTGTCAGTATCACCAGACAGCACAGTATACCACGGGTAGCTTACAGTAGGCTCCCCGGATATAAATGTCTGCTCTAAGTTGGTGGTCCTAACGTCTAGCGCATCATCTGCGGCTTTGCGTGTAGCAGCTTCGGCGTCAATACGTATACCTAGCGCCACATCACCTGCATCTACATACTGCTTGTTAGTGACATCAGTTGGGTCCGTAGGTGTCTCTAGGTGGGTTATACGATACCCATGCATATTAATGTCGCCATAGAACCCGTCAATTGCTCGGCCCTCAACCAGCTCTTGGGCTAGGTGCAGGAACTGTGTATTCTGGGTATCTACGTTTACTTCGATGAACGGAGCACCACTAGCAAACTCAATGTAGAGGTACTCCCGTTCAGTCTTACGAATTAGGCGCACCGCTGTCTCTGCAGACAGTGGCGAGTTCAGACGAATGTTGGTGGAGCTGGTCCAAGTGAAGGCAGTAGTCTCAGCACCATCTAAGTAAACGTGAATATAGGACTTATCCAGGTACTCGATATCGCACTGGATATCCTGAGTACCTGCAGGCTTTACCGACTCTTGCCAGCTGAACGCCATATTAATCGTCTCCGAAGTTATTGATGATAGCTCGCGTAGGTGCGAATTCCTGGATTAACGGTACCAGTCTAAGGAATGTCTTAATGTCGGAATCCCCTGTAGCCAGCCCCTGCAGAGCCCCCAATACCCCCGTGATATAACTCATTGACGCTAGGGAGTGTCTCGGAGTGTCCCCAAGGAATGCAGCTGACAGCATGGATATACCGCCGATAGCACTCATACCCAGAGCAGCCTCGCTAATAAGTCTGCTAGTATCCGCCTCTTTGCCATCCATACTATGTTTAGCCATAGTAGCCAGCAACATCAATGGGAACTGGTAAGCCATGATGTGTGCCACACCAATCCACCCGGCGTCGTTCAACTCTCTGCGGAGAATCTTGTTAGTGGCCGCCAGTGCAAAGCTCTGGTAGCCGACAATAAGTTTACCGATAGGGTTGAACTGTGCGAAGTGGGAGGTTTCACCTGTACGCACCTGCTGCACTACATAATCCATCATGCGCGTCCCTACAACCTCAACTTGCATTTGCAGGTCCGGCTGGAACATGGAGCCCGGGTTAGCCTTGTTGGCAGCTATAGCGCGGTCCGCAACCTCGCGAGTAAGGCCGAAACGCTCTAGACGCTTAAACGCCTCAGCATCACCCTTGAACATCTGGGTTAGCTCATCTGCCACAATACCGGAATTCAGGTTAACCTGCAGCCGGTGCACCATACTCATGCCGTTGACGTGACGTGCAGCCTGCCCAACATTCTGGGTGACATTGAACCAAGAGGCCTGACGGGTCAGGTCCAGGTTATCGTCAGCGTACGTATTCAGCCAGCGGAAGCGCATATCCCTTTGGATGTTACCGCGCAGTACAACATCTAGGCGCGATGCCATATCCGGGGTGTTGATAGCCACAGAACCCTCTTTGAACCAGGGCTGGTCTCGCATACTCCGCAGGACCCTGGCCATACCGAACTCCTTCATAGCCAGGGCTGTGTCGGTTATCTGGTACAGCCCGGAGTTCTTGAGCATTGTGGCGTTCGCCATATTACCAGCTGCGCGCAGCAGGTCCGGAAGCTGCCCCGCATCAGCGGGTGCCCCGCCCAGGATAAAGTCGATAGTATCATTGACAGTCTTCTCCCACTTGGCTGGATTAGCCAGGGTATGCTTAGATTCATCAATCATCTTACCCAACTGCCCCAGGTCCTGTACACCTGCGTAGGCCATACCAACACGCCCAGACATACGGTTAGTATACCCGTGCATAACCTTGGCTACATCAGTATCCATCAGGTCCTGCATGCGCATGCTCTTACCATTCACCAGATACTCTTTGTCCATGTTGAACCGAGTACGCTGGCGCAGGTTCCGCGCAGGGGATGTGCTACCGGATTCGCGTACATTCGCGGCTAGGAAGCTCTGGATGGCAGGCTCATCTACACCAGCGCTGCGCATAGCCATAACGACCTCATCGTTGCCCATACCGTTAATCAGCTGCTTCCACATAGGGCCAGACTGTCCGGCACGACCATTGTAGATACCGTCAACCATCTCCTTAGCAACACGCCGCACTGTTTCGGATTCCATGCTCGGATATACATCTCGCAGGGCGGAACGGAACAGGGACCGGTAATCGTCCAGGGTATTGCCCTGCATAATACCTTGGCGCATCTTGTCGTAGCTATACTGGCGCGGGAAGTAGTAGTCGGACTTAACCAACGCCCCATCGTCAACCAAACCAGCTGCGCGCATATGCTCATACCACTTACCAGCCCAACCGGACCTACGGTATGCGTCTACCAGTGGGGCAATCTCTGCATCAGGTATAGGCACAGGGCGCCCATGAACTTCGGCACTATACGCAGAATCTAGGTACGTACCTAAACGGCCCTCTAACTCAGCGCGCGCGGTTCTAAAGGACTGGCGGTGGAAGAACCTAGAGAGCATACCAACACCCCGGTCTTTCAACGCACCAATAATAGCGTCTTCCACTATACTGGCACTTGCGTCCATTTCTAGGGTTAGGTTACGCTTGAAGTCCACCACTGACGGGCGGCGGCCACCTACTGCAGTGGCGTCCGATACCAACAGTTTAGCCAAATCTTCACTACCCTGTGCGATGTTATCATACAAGGAGAACATAGTGGCGAACTTGTTCTTGGCACCGTCAAGCATTGCCTGCGCGCGCGCCGCCTCATTTAGAGTAGCAGTGTCTGCAAGGTCACGAAACGCTTCACTGCGGAAGCTCCGGGCTTGGTCTGCATAATCCTTAGCTGTCCACTTAACGGCATCCTCGTACGCATCCAGGACATCTTCCAAGGCAGAGCCTTTGGCCTTGATGCCCAGAGCGTTCATGATGTACTCCCCGACCTGGCGTAGTACGCTCTTACCGCTAGCAGATTGGGTGCGCGCTAGGTACTCCACCCACTCCGGGCTGTCGCCTAGTCCCGCCAGCATCTCGTGCACGTCGCTAGCATAATAGCGCATACGCCCAGTCAGCGTAGCGTCAGCAGCCACAGCAGCGCGTACGTCTTCCAGACGCTTGGCCAACTCCGGGTTGCTGTCAACGGCGCGCGCAGTGGCGGCGTGAATCAGTTCATGCACAGCTACACGACTAGTGCCCGCGTCCATGGCGCGCAGTGCGTCCCCAGCCGTCTCCCACGTAGTGCCATTGGCGCTCTTAGGTGCGCGCAGTGACACCTCTCCACGTAAAGCTAAATCTCTCCGGGAATAGGTGTACCGGCTATGGTTTGCTGAACCAGCCACTAGTTTAAAATCAATGTCGTTTACGGCATCGCCCAGAGTATCCAGAATAGCCTTCTGGCCTGCTGTCAAGTGCGTAGATGTTTTCAAAAACTGAATTACGTGCTGTGCCTTCACAGTCACTGCAGCAGTATTATTACGGGATACCGGGATACGCTCATCCAGCGCCCTAGTGAGGATATCCTCCCCCTCTCCTACTCCGGTAACATTAGCATCCCTCGCTGTACGAGTTGTAGGCGCTTCTGGGTCGAACATAGGCTCACGCCCAGTGCGAGCCTTAGCAGCAGCTTTGGCAGCCCTAGACATATCCCAGAGCTGGTCTAACCCAGCTACACCCGCTATCAGTGCAGTTACCGCGGCGGACTGGCCCAGTTGGTCCTGTGCATAGAATGCAGTACCTACATCAGCAGCGCGGACAGCGGTACGTGCAGCTAAGCCCGCACGGCCAGCAATACCAGCAGCAGACATCGGAGCCAGGATGAACGGGGAATCCCCTACCAACATACCCGCGAACCCGGCTACTGTGTTGTCGGCCATTAAGCGGTCACGGTCACGCTGCTCAAGCATCTGCTGCATGCGGTAGTTGTAATCTTCTACCGACACGGAGTCGTGCAGGTACTCAATCTCTTCCTGATTCGGAGCATACAGCTTAGCCCGAGTATCGCTACTCAGGGTCTGCTTGGCATTAAAGTTCGGGTCTCGGTCAAATGCTGGGGCAGAGGCCTTACGGATAGCGGCAGCGATGATGCTGTTACCCATACCCGATGCAAAGCTCTCTGCGGCTGTAGTAGCTGGGGTCTTGGCCTGCGCCAGTAAGGCGGCACGCTCCAGTGCGTTCAGACCGTTGTCCCCGGCATCGTTCCAATCTACGCGCTCAGGCGCAGGTTTAAGTGTTGCGCCCTTAGCAGAATCCTTTTCCTGTGGATTCGGTTCTTGGTTCAGAAACTGAGCCATAATATCTCCTAAAAGAATTTTGATAAGGGGAGGCCCCGAAGGGCCTCTGTTAGTGCGTTACTTCAAATATCCAAGCCTGTAGATGTTGCTCGAGATACTGTTTACGCTTAGGTTGCGCTTCCTTATAGGCGGGCTGCTGTCTTAGAATAGTAAGAGCGGCAGCAGATGCCTGAGGGATGCTGTATAGCGCAGCCCCTGCGCTGTCTTTCGATTTGCGCACTGCGGCCATAGCCTCAGCCACCGGGCCGGAACTCCCGTTACCTCCGTGATAGTTCAGGTCCACCATAACCTTCAGGGCGTCCGCAGAAGCACTCAAGCCCTGCCCGCGCAGCTGCTTGTTCACGTTCGGAATGTACTGCTGCTCCAGGGAGGATTTCAGAATGCTGATACCGTCGTCGATAGTAACCTTCTTCGGAACCGGCATACCGGAGTTGATGTGCAGGCCGAAGCCTACGCTTCCCTTACCTTTGCCTTCCCGGAATCCCTCGAACTGCATGGTGTTGGCGAGAATCTCACTGAATAGTGAAGGCTCTACACCGGCCCCATTACGCCCGTTGACCTGTACGCTCACAGCTCTACCGTTGTCGTGGTCGTAGAACGTAGCTGGGCGGATACCGACCTGCTCACTGCCAATCTTCATCTCACCAGACAGTGCCTTATCGTAAGCGTCCTGTGCAGTTACCTGGACATCACGGAGATTCACAGACATGGTCTGGAAGGTGCCCTTCTTGTCGAAGGTGGTGACTGTCATGTTCTGAGCGGAGTTGCCTGCTGTAGCAGCCTGCACCACTACGCGCTCAAGGTTGCTTGGGTCGATTAGGGCGTTAACCTGGTTCTGAATCTGCTGCTGCAAGGACGCCTTGAATTGTTCCTGGTCCCCGCGGTAATCCCCCATGAGGGACTGGATAGAGGTCCCAGCAGGTAGATACACGTGCCGTGGCGCGCCTGAGATATCCAGTTCCAATTTACGCGCTTGGATGTTGCCTTTGAGCATGGTGTTAATGTCGTCGGCATCCTTACCAACCAGCGCCTCTGGATTGTGGCTGTACACATACCGGTACTCTTCTTCCACAGCAGCGCGCGCTTCCCGGCGCTGTGCATCCGCCGTGCCAAAGAAGCTGAACCAGTTAGCGGTGCCGCTCGGGTCCACCATCTTATCAGTGGGGTTGCTGTTAATGTTGCTGTAGCGCCCACTGGCCTTGTTACGGGCCTGGCGACGCAAGTCATCCAGGATAGTGTTGCTGGCATTGTTGGGGTTCTGTGCAATAGCTTTCTGGACCACGCCTTGCCATTCAGACGGGACCTCGGAGAGCAGGGCCATCTTACCCAGGTCCGTGCTGGTGCTGTACGCCTGGGCCCACAGGTTAATGCTGTTAACGTTCTCCTTAGACACCTGCCCACCTTCACCAAGCTGGTCCAGCGTAGTGAGGGTGCGCGCCATATCTGTGGACATGCGCTTGTGCGCCTCGTTGACGGCCCACGCATCCTTGCTGTTACTTCCGTATGCCAGCAGCTGCAGGTTCCCTTCCGGGGTGTCCGGAAAGCTCTTGAGCAGCTCATTGCGCGCCTTACCCAGGTCGCCCTTGTACATCCCCGCCAGAGTAGAGCTTGGCATATTCCCAGTAATCGCTGTGCGCAATGCCTGGGTGTCTGCTGCCTTCTCACGAATGGTCTGGGCCTTGTTCCAGAACTCCATGCTGGTTCCAGCGCTGAGCACGTCCGATGCCGACAGTTCAATGACACGACTACGAATACGCGCCATCGTCTGTTCCTGCTGCTCAGGAGTCTGCCCTTCTAAGGAGGAGATTGCGTCAGAGATTTCAAAGCGGGCCTGGGTCTCAATCTGAGCACCAGCGCGCTTGAACTCCTGATACAGCGCCGCATTGACGTCTACGGAGTTGACTCCGAGTTCCTTGGTGGCCAGCTCTTGCAGCTGGTTGATTACCAGCGGGTCCTGCGTCTGCTGCGCTACGCTGACCAGATACTGCTTGGCCCGGTCCAGCTTCTTGCTCTTGTCCAAGTGCTCAGCAGCCAGGATGCTGTCTAAGCCGGTCTTGATAGACATCTGCGCAGCGGCACCCTGTCCTGCCTGTAGGCGCTGATAGAACTCGTCACTGGACGAGCTAAGGCCACGGTCAAGGGCACGGTCGGCTTGAGCCACGGCAAACGCAGCGCGCCCTTTCTGGAAGGCTGTGTAGTTCGCCATACTCGTAGCACGGAGCTGCTGCAGCACGGCCGTAGCAGACTGTTTGGACATCTCTGGGAGATACATACCGAGCTTGTCCGACATAGACTGGACGTGCTCTTGCTCCTGCCGCTGGAATTCCTCGTCAGTCAGCCCGGCCTCGGCAGCCTTCTTAGCCCGTGCGATACTGTCTGTACGCCACTTGGCTAGCGAGTCATACGCAGCAGCGGATACGTAGCCATCCTGGTAGGCTTCGCGTACGAAGATGTTCTGCTTCTGTACAGCCTCATCCTTGGAGGCCATTGCATCCACGGCACCCTGGGCATCCATAGCGCCGCGCACTGTGGCGGCCGCGGCGTTCTCTTTGATTCCTTCCTCGAAGCCTACGCCGAAGTCCTGCACGAATCCGGACAGCGCAGCTAATCGGTTGGCCTTGCTTGCGTCTACTGCTACTTCACCGGCAGAAGAGGGTAGTTGTACCTCATTGGATTGGAGTTGTACTCCACCAATATTAAGCCCCTGCCGGGTGGGTTGAATTACAGGCATTTACTTCCCTCTCTATTTACCAGGTGTGAACCTTGCTATCTCCCTTGCTGCCCCACAGGTCGTACAGAAACGAGTTCTGTGCTGTAGGCTCCACGCTGGGTGCACTAGGTTCTGGTGTAGTTTCTGATAGCTTATTACCTACGTACTGTCCGAGCATCTGACCGCCTACGCTGAGAGCCATGTTGAACATCTTGTCATAACCGCTCTCCATGTCCATATTCGCCAGACCGGAATCAACGGTCTTATCCACCAGCATGCGGAAGCCCTCTTCCTGAGTTGCCTGCTGGTCCCGTACACTGGCCTCTTGACGCCCAGCTACCGTGTTAACGGTAGCTACGGCATCCTTAACCGACGCCCCCATAGTGCCAGAAGACGCAGCCTGTAGTCCTACTTGGCTCTGGGCCTGCAGCTTCTGCTGCTGGATGTTAAACAGCGACACCTCAGTCCGGTCCCTGGACTGGGCGCGTTGCAGCGCAATGTCGTTAAGCTGCTTAGCGGTCTGCTGGATTACGGCCTTGTTCCGTGCCTTGGATACCTCAATCTGCGCCCCAGCACCCAGCAGTTTAGAGCCTGCTTGGGCGGCGGCTGCCCACCACATACCCATATTAAATTCTCCGTCTGCGTTGGTTGTAGCGCAGGATATACGAGATATCCAGCACGTTCAGTTCCATAGAACCCTCAGTAAACAGCGTCACCTCGGTTGTGTCTGCGTTAGTACGGCACGGCACGGTAATCGTAGCCAGGTCCATACGCAGTGTCTGCCCGAGCGTCAACTCCTTTGAGTTCATCAGGATACCAGTTAGTTCCCCACTCCAGTTGACGTCCCGCGGAGTGTCTAGTACCTGTACATCGAAGTGTCCTGAGTTACGCACCGCCACGTCTAGGCGCAGTAGGCGCACGTGCCCGCTCCCCACTAGCTTGTCATTCCGGTCACGCAGAATAGGTGTAGTTAGCGTGAACATACTGTGGTAACGTCGCCCAACTACGTAGGTGCCGTCGGGTACGCCGCGCACAACCCGTAGGGTGTTCTCCCCAGCAATCTCCTTGATACCTACTCCAGTGGGCCCCATAGTATTGCTGGGTAGGTACGTTAAGATAAGCTCTTCCTTGTAACGGTCAGCCCAGCCAACTGGGCGCAGTACCGCCGGAACGGTGAATACCCCGTCCTGCACTTGAACTTGCTTCTGCAAATCCGAATAGGCTTCGCGGTACTCCGAACCCAACTGATAACCCTCACGCGGGTCCATAGACACAATCAAAAGCTTGTTGCCAGGACTGGGCCCTTGCATGTACAAGAACACCTCATCCTCCAGCGCCTGTACGCTCAGGATTGGATACGGGAACGACCACTTATGCCACGCTGCCTGCATCTTAGCGCCGTCACTTCCGCCCCACATGAACTCGTAGACCAGCAGGCTATTACGCTCTCCAGACATGCGCGAGAAGGCCATATTGGTGACACTGGAGTTTTGCATCTGCAACACCCTACCTGGGATATACCGAGGTAGGTGCACCGTGGCATCCTGCGTAGTGTACTGCGCCGCGGTGTAAGGTGATGGGATTAGCTCCAGAATACCAGCGTAGCTGTCGTTGCGCTTGTTCGGGTAGATTACTGTCTGCCCCGCCATTACCGGAGTCACACGGCTGTCACAATCATAGGTACTGGTAATGCTAATGCTTGCGTTAGTTGGCGTAAGCACTGCTGAGCCAGGTACAACCGCCTGCATGCTGTTGGCGAACAGGACCAGGTCCCGGTTGAACTGCACAGCGGTACGGTACACAGAATCCTGTGCAGACGCAGAGCTAATGCTGATACGGTCCGTATCCAGCAGGGAAGTCACAGTAGAGCGGTAGAAGCGCTGATACAGACCAGAGGCTGACATATCCACGGAGCTACCGCTAAGCAGGACCAGGCGCCCCTGGAAAGCTGCGATGCCTGTGATATAACCATTCTCGACGAAACCAGGATTACTGTTATTATCGTCGTTGCCAGCTAAACGCCCCTCCCAATCCCGCGCGATGATGTTGTCATCTGCGGCGAGCTCTCTAGGCATGTTCGTAATCTTGGTGATGCTGCCGTACGCCCCCACCTCAGACCAGGTGCGGGTGCTGTAGTTGAACTGGTACCACGCTGTCTCGGACGAGGCTGTCCCTACACGGCACATCGCCCCGTCAGCTTGCGCTGGGAGCTGTGCAGGCAGGTCCTGCTCCTGGTCTACACGAGACTGGTTGGACACCACAGCGTAAGTATCACCCGCGTCAGAGGATACCACGCAGTTACTCAACCCGTAGAAGAACAGATACGCACCACGTACGCTCACGTTCCCAGCTGGCAACCCATTCGCTACAAGGGAGTCCCGCAGCTGCTGGGCGACGTAGGCACCGGATACCTCCTCAGCGTTGCCACTGGTGCTACCGGCAGCCGGTGCAGTGTAGTACCCAGTGTAGTCCACCCCAGCAGAGGTAACGGCGACGTTCCAGCGTTTCTGGAATGCTGCGGATTTAACGTAGAAGAACCCGGTGGTGCTGGGGTCTATGCGCCCAGTATTGTCCACGGTTGTGTTCGGAGCCATCTCAGTATTCAGGATATAAGTCAATCCAGCAATACTTGCGGTCTGCAAAGAGGTCTGGCCTACGGCGGTAACAAAGTACGGGTCATTGCCAGAGTTAAGGATGGTCTTTCCATTCTTAGCCAGCAACCACCAGTTACCGTTGCTGGTGTTAATCAGCAAGTGCCTACCGTCAGTCCCACGCTCGACGTATTCAGTGAACAGGGAGTCAAGCCCCGGGTTATCAATCGTGCTCTCCCAGACAATCTCACCGGGAGGTCTGCGGCGGATACCAGAAACCGGGTCGCTGAGCATATTCAACTGCGCCCCCAGTTGCCCGGGCTGGCGCTCTCTTGGAACCTGCTGGGAGACGCCCTGCAGCAGGCTCTGAATGGTACCCTCTAGGGACGTAGCCATACGTTCTCCTTAAACCATAAAACGAGCGCAGCGGATTCTGCGCGCAAAGCGTGTCTTACTGGTGCTGAACCTCTGGTTGCGCAGATGCTCCCGCAGCACCATACTCTTGTAACGCTCAGCTTCCTGCGCGTAATTAGCGTAGTTGCTATCGCCACCAAGGTCGTTGAGATATACCTGTGCAGTGGTGTAGTTAGCCACCCACATAGCGGCATGCTCCGGAAGGTCCTCAAAGTCCAAGTCCAGGACTATTTTGAGATTGACCGCGCTGTCGAAGTGTTGGTTCTGCTCCACAAGGTCGTACAGATTCCCGTCACGTACCCCGTACTTGGAGTCGGAACCAGCATCGTATACGGCCAACTGGTTCCACGGCACTTTAATAAAACCGTCCGCAGTGGGTGTAACTTCACGCTCCACCACGTTAAACCAGAAGCCTGTGCTGAGCAGCCCCCGACGGTTGCGCGCAAGCACAGAGCGAGCTAACCCCGCACTGGGATTGCTCGTGTTGATGTCCATAACGCGAGATTCCCCCAGAGCTTCCAGCGTTAAGTTAATAGCATCTAATTCACGAATAAACCACCCCCGGCACGAAACCGTGCTCTTCAAGTTTGGCGCGCAAGCACGCTGCACGAGCATCTAGTGCAGTATCAAAGCTGCCAATTGTTCTATTCTTACCGTGGTTGCATATCTGCGCCACGAATTTACCTTGCTGCTTGGCAAAGTAGAAGCCTCTGGCCTTAGTTAAGTTGCACAGATTCTGCCGTACAGTGGCCGCGCGCAAGTTCTCTATCCGGTTATCTTTGCGGTTTCCGTTTATGTGATCCACGGTGTCTGGCCACTCCCCGTGTACTAGAAAGTACACCACCCTGCGACTTAGGTACTTCTTACCGCGGATAACTATCTGATAGCACCCAGTGGGTCCCGAGTGAGTGCACCCGGCTGCGTCACCGGCCCTGTACGTGTTTCTGTACCCATCAACCCTCCAGCGTAATCCGCTTGGGCTAGTAGGGTCGTACATTAGTAATTCTCTCATATTTGTTCCTCTATTAAAGACCCCTTGGACCCTTAAGACAGGGACAAAAAAAAAGCCCCCGGCACCCGAAGGCACCAGGGGCGCGTATTACTCTCCCGCAGTATCGGCAGCTGCATCCGCCGCCTTACGGGTTTTCTTGGTGGCCTTGCGGCCAGATTCAACCGACGCCACCTGGAGGTTCTTAGCTACATCGGTGGCGGCCTTAACCGCCTCCCGCTGAGCTGCATTGGCCTGGAGAGTCTCCAGACCGAACGTAGCAATTACTGCCATTTAACCTCCAATTAGGACTTGGCGGTGAAGGTGAATTTGGTCACTGCAGCGGTGTCCGGACGACGCAGGCCGATGTTGTACATCGCGTAGCAGTCCAGTACGTTGCTGAACTCGCGCTCATCATCCCAGATACGGGAGGTGAACGGCTTAGCTTCAACAGTCACCAGAGTCTTGGACTTGCTGAAAGTCACCATACGGCACAGCGCGTCGTCGGGGGTGACGGTGTAAGCTGAGCCCAGCGGATGCGTACCAGCCGAGGTCGGGAACTCGGTGCACTCAACTACAGGTACGCCATTCATCTTCACTACACGACGGTCTTTGTAACCATCGTTGTTGGACGCACCGAAGTCCAGGTTCAGGAGCTTCGGATGCTCCAGCAGACGCGAATAGGTATCGACATCCACCAGGGTAATCATGTCCGCCAGCGGGGTCTTACGCTTGATGAGTTCATCAATACCAGCCTTGTGGGCCAGGTTGATGTTCATGGCGTTCGCCTCCATCTCAGCCTGGGTCAGCTGCGTGGCGGTGGTGGTGCCCGGAACCAGGATAGCTGCACCTACCTCAATACCGTCGTTGAACGCCGGCTTCAGGTGCGCCGGAGCAACCCAGGAGCGGCCCTTGATGAGCTGAATCAGGTGTGCCTGGTCGAAGGTCTCTGCGAACTCAGAGCCGTTGTTCTGACCCATCTCAGTCAAGAAGTCCGGACCTGTCCAGTCATCCTGGTAGTCAATCGGGTTACGGATATACAGCACCGTATCCACCACGACAATCATCTTATCGTTACGGACCGGGGTGCTATCCAGTGCTTCGCCGGAGCGACGCCCCTTCACCGAGGAGGTGTTCAGGCGGTCAATACGGTAGGTGTTGGAACCGCTGATAGAGCGCTGGCTGGAGAGGCCCAGGAACAGAGCCTGGTACTGGAAGCGGGTATCCACTTCGTTCTGATACACTTCCAGGTGAATGTCTACGTCAGACGCCGCGCCGCCCCAGTGCGGACGAGTCAGGTTGCCATTATAAATAGTGTTGGCCATGCTTTAGTTTCCTTTATAAATAAAATTAAAGACCTACGCGCTTACCAGCTTCACGGCGTGCGAGCAAATCGTTATAACGTTGACTGAACTGTGGAGACGCCAAGCTACGGTTGCCCGCTTCCTGACGGAGTTTGGTATATTCTGCGCGGAATTCCGCAGCAGATAGTGCATTGTTGCCGGCTACACCGCGCACCATTGGGTTCTGTGTCTTGATAAGACCCATATCCCGGCAGAAACTTGCTACCAGCTCAGCGGCCTGCTTGAGCTCACCCGAGTTAGCGAGTACACGAGCTGCGTTACGCAGAGGTTCAGGGGCCTTGGAATTAAACAGCTGCGCTGCTACCTCCCAGCTCTCCTTACCACCCACGATATCGTAAGCTTCCTGTACTGCTTTGGTGGCTTGACCAACCTGGTCTTCCAGGTACGCTTTAGCCAGCAACTCTGCATAAGCAGCGTGCTCTCCGAAACGTTCCTTAATGAAGGCCGTATCGATTAGGTTAGGGTCCTGATACTCCAGGGCCTTACCAAGTGCCCGCACCATATCAGAGTCAGTTAACCCAGAGACTTTCTGCAACATAGCTACACCGGCGTCAATCGTCGGGTTGCCTGTCTTAGCCAGCTCCTGGGGCTGCTCTTTAGCGCTATCGCCACCCTTATCCAGGGCCGCTTTTAGGGCTTCGATATCCAGAGGAATCTTAGCAGGGTCAGGGGAATCTTTGCCCTGTTGCTGCTGGGTAGGGGTCTGTGCATCCTGCACGCCTTGATTGTTCGGGGCGCTAAGGGGAGCACCTAGGCCCGGAATCTTAGGGCCGCCTTGGTTCTCTACCTGTGTAGTTTCTACGTTCTGACCGTTTTCTACGTTATCCATCTATGCCTCTGTTGTTAACTTGGTAATAAGCCCAGCTGCTTACCTGCTACTGTCGGGTCTGCTGCTGTCAAGCCTTGGAGTTGGTCCTGCGCTGCACCTGCGGATACATCGGCAGACGCATCCTGAACCTGTTGCTTCTGCTGCAGCTGCTCTTCGGTGTACATGAACGGCTCGCTAACGATACCGTAGGCGTCGAAGTACCAATCTACGCACGCATCTTTGTTGAAGCGCGGAGTAATCTGCGCAAGCACAGGGATAGCCAGCTGCATGGATTGCGCCGCCTCTAACAGCTTGTCCGCTGCTGCGGCTTTAGCTAGTGCAGAGGTACCCACCGTAACGTTGATGCTCACTACGCCTTCGCTGAGGTACAGCTTAAAGCGAGGATACACCAGTGCAGTATACAGGTACGCCAGCTTACGCAGCCAGGCGTCGCTCAGGATACTGAATCCGCCACCCATAGCAGCTTCCGCCTCTTTGGCATTCTGACGAATCTCGTAGGCCGTGACACGCTCGCCCTGCCGGGAGTTACCGGTGTACATAAACGCACGAGACAGTTTCTGCTCGAGCATCTGAATGTTGCTGGCAAGCCACTGAATCTTCTGGGCAGAGCCGCCCTCGTAAGCAGTGACAGGGGATTTGCTGTTCCCGTTGGAACCACCACCACCCACCTGCACAGCCTCACCCGTCTCCGACGTTGAGAACTCGTCCACGTCTAACCCAGAGCTTGCGTCAATCAGCGGGATTAACCTCGCAGACTCAACCTCGTAGTTAGTCAACGCTTCCGACAGTACAGATAATCTAGCAAAGTCCCCGGCGTAGTCCTCTACCAAGCCGCGCCCGTAGTGCTCACCGCTAACAAGATTCCACACCAGCACGTTGTAGGGAAGCTCCAGCTCCGGGTAGGTGCTGCTGTCCCCGATGCGGTGCCCGTCTGCTTCTTGGTACACCTCGTAGCTTACTACCTCTGCACCGTCCTCTGTCCGCTTAACCTTGCGACAAGCGGCAGTGTAGATATCAACGTCGCCGTATGGGTCTTTGTCACGGTAGAAGGTGTTCTGGAAACTCTCTGGCAGGTCCTGGACGCTTGCACGCTCTCTGATAATGAGTCGCAGGACGTTCCCGCTGCCATCCCTTCGAACGGTAAAGTTACGGACTGAGTAGACGATGGATTTACCTGTCCGCTCATCAATATACTCCAACGCGTTACCTGTAACCAGCAGCAGCTTCACAGCCTGCAACTTCGCAGCATAACCGTCTTTCTCAAATACTTTCTGTGACGCCGTGTTCTCTACCTCGGCCAGCTTAGATTCTGCTGTAGCCGAACTACCCAGAGAACTAATGAACTCGTCCAGGTCCGAACTCTTGGAGAACCGGAAGAAACTAGTGCCTTGCGGGAACAGTGCGCCTACAATCTTAGTGGCTGCAGTGTTGACCAGCTGCGCACCGGTGCTCTGGTAGTCACGCTCCAGCGGCCTGCGTCTACCGTCCAGGGAATCGTCCCTGGTAAAGATAGTGCTGAGTGTCCACTGCGCGAACTTCTCAGAGGCATCCAAGACACCTGCGTCCTGGTCCTTCTTAAAGAGTTCTGCTAATGTTGCTTTTTGTTCCAAGCTACCCCCTTACAGGCCCAGAGGATTGCTCTGCCCTGCTTGTCGCCGTTTCTTCTGCTCAGACGTAATTGCATCTGCAGATGCAGAGGCAGCCCCTGCAGGGTCAATCTCAGCAATATTATCTGCGGCGCTATTAGCCTCTAAGGCAGCCTGTTGTTTAGCTGCGCTGGCCTGTTGCTCCGCCAAGCGCTGCTGCGCCTCTAATCCCGCGTTGTCCGTAAGGCCTAGCATATCCGTGGCCTTGCCTAACAGTTTACCTAAACCACCACTCATTCTGACCTCACTAAATGATAAGTTGTTTTGTACGTGTTACCAGATGTGCTCCGGCTAATGGCGATACGCCCAGCGCGCATGCACTTGGCTATTGCGTGCAGGCCCTGCATAATCACAGACACGGCCGTACCATTGTCCGGTTTCAATACGAAGAAGTCTGTATACAGCACAGGCTCTACGTAATGACAGTCCTCTACAGCTTCCGGGTAGTAGCTGACAGCACCGACTAAGTCGCCTTGGGAGTCATAGACTCCTAGTATATACTGTTTACCCAGTATGCTTCCCAGTACCCTCCAGTAGTGCTGCTCAGGGGCCAGGCCCCGACTAATACCGTGGCCCAGTTCGTGCAGTTGCTTCACTGCGTCTGTAATATCGTCAGACTTATACAGAACCTTGAGAGTGTAATCGGAAGTTTTACTAGTGTGTTTTAACTTCATTCCTACTCCGGTAACTTCATTTATCAGCAGAAGAAGAAAGGCGATTCCAGCACTTGCCGGATGTCCAGAGTACCCACCTCAGGCATATCCAGGTCCGTCAAATCCGCCCCGGCTTCTGCTGCTGCGCGAGTAATATCCCCAAGAAGGTCATGCTCTTCGTAGAGACGCACAAACTGCTCGCGGATGTGCCGGTGCATAGTATCAACATCGGCTGCATGTGTAGCCAGGGAGTCGTGAATCGGCACAATGTCCAGACCCTCGGCGGCACATAGAACCATCATCAAGTGCGTACTATCCAGGCTGTGCACAAAGTTCGGGGCAATCCCAGAGGCTGCCTTGCGCTTGTTGCAGGTCTTGAAATCCCGATTATGCACTCGCATGATAGTGAGGTTCATGCAGTCAATGCGTACTCGCACCTCTTCACGCTGCGTGTAGCGGTTCATTACTAGCCCACCCAGCGGCGTATACCACTGCAGGTGCTGGCTTGCCGGTACACGCCTAGCGAGGTTCTGCAAGTACGACATAACTGCCGCAGCAGCTGGGTTTGCCTCCTCGATAGCGGCGCGCATACGCGGGGCCAGGTAGCACGACAGATTCCATAGACTGTTAGTGTCGGTACCTTCATACCCCTCAGCGCAAGCGCCTTCAAAGATGTAGTCACTGCAGCTGCGCACCGTGGCGCTGTAGAAGTAGGTCATACTGGGGCGCTTGGTCATGCTGCGGGTGATTTCGTTCTCTCTCCAGTAAGTGCTCTGGATAACGAAATCCTCCTTGTCCAGGTCCAGTATCACCTTCTCGTCCGTACGGCGCTTCACATCCATATACAGGTCCGCTTTCTTGTCGTTACCCTCCCAGTACAGGTTCGTCAGACGACCGCCCACAGGGTCCCTCAGGAGCGCTGAGAGGTGCTGCCCACCTGAGTTTGTAGCGTCCATAGCAACTGGGATTCTGCTGATATATTCTTCTGGGCATCCAGAACGCACAGCATTAACCAGGTCGATAGCGGCCGCCAGAAAACACCAGGGGCTGTCTGCCTCGGCAAAAGCAGGGCAATCAAACGGTGAAACCACAAGCTCTTCGAGCGCTGCAAAGTTCGCATCAACCCAAGCTGCGCGGTCTTCGAATAGGGTTTTGTCATAACCAAAGCATGTGGCGACGTGTACCTTGAGCCAGAGTAGTCCCCGCTCACCCAGAGGTTTTCCTCTGCCAAACTCAAGAAGGGCTTTCTGCAAATCCGAACCTTGAGGGTGCAGCGAGGACTTGAAGTACAGGCGGTAGCGCCAGTCCACACAAGTCGGGAAGTACAGGGCTTTCTCATCTTTGAATTCCTCTGCCATTTCCAACGTAGTCAGAAGGCTGCGCAGTTGCGATACACGCTTACGGTCGGCGCTGTACCATAGAGACATACGCGTCTTCCACTCACCGAAGCGGTCAAGCTCTTCCTCTGTGTAGTTCTCTTTAGGAACCCCGTCCAGATACCACTCTGGCTTAGGCTCCGGCACTGAGCGAGGCATACCTATCCCAACACCCAGGGCCCGTGCTTCTTGCACCAGTTCCAGTATGCGCTTATTAATACGGTACGGGGTTTCCTGTGCCTTATTAAGCGCTTTTTTGATGCCATCCGCGGATTTAAATGCTTCTGCTACTTCACGGAGACGAGCCCTGTCAATGTGCGAGTTATGGTAGGTTCCGCGATTGTCGATAGGTGTGAGGTACCCACCATCCCACAGAGTAGTGTGCTGCACCGGTGGTACCAGCATAGGCGGCTTCATGGTTACGGTATCAGCGGACTCTACCAGTTTCTGAAAGGCCTCCATAACGTCGTCAGCCGGATAGAGCATGCTCAGATTCCCGCTACAGTTCTTCCACTGGAACAGTCCCGTCTCAAACACTGCGGCACACAGCAGACGCCCTACGGAGATGTTCTGGGCATTGGTCCAAGGCTCGTGCCCATAGTGTACGTTCTCGGCACTGGCACGGAGCGTACGCAGGATGTGCGTAGGGGATTTCGTACGGCGTTCTGTGAGGTACTCATACACTCGGTCCATGTACGCTGGGGCTACGTTGCGTAACTGCAGAGCCAGTAGCTCTGACTGTACGTTTCTGCCCAGTGCGGACATTACCGCCTGTGCAGTCTGACGGCGACTGGCGGACTCGCCAGGGGCGACGCTGAACGCCTCAAACATTGTGCACAGGCTCAGGGTGGTTAGGACATCCAAGGGGATTAAGCGCAGGAACCGGCGGTACTTCCCACCAATGCCAGGGGCTTTGACATTTCGCATCTCATCGATAGCGGCAGCAGCCACTTCATATGCCGAAGTGAGCATACGCTGTGTCATAGGCAGGTTCATAATACCACCGCTCTGCAACGCGTCCGTAATCAGCTTACGTGCCCGCTCGATTCCGCGAATCTTATAGGCCTCTTCAAGCTCCAGCTGGCGTTTCACCAGTGCTTCCTCTGGTACTACAACCGTATTCAGGGCGCTAATCATAGGCGCTTAATCTCCTTGGTTATGTCCGGTACTTCTAACTACTAATTGCGACTTACCCAGAGGTTATACATCTCCAGGTAGTTTTTAGCGGCGCGTTCGTCGCCTCGCTCTACTGCTTTCTGCCACATCATGTGGCACCACTCACTTGGCCGCACTATCCATCTGCTCCAGTTCTAGAATAAATAACGCACAACAAGCGGCGTGCGCCAGGTGCGGTAAGCCGCTCTCCGAGTCTAGCGTCTCCCCCATAGCGTGTGCTGTGAGGTGCCGCAGTAGTGCGGCCTTGTAGCGGGACTTACCTTCGGCCACCGTGCGCCAACTGTGTGCCTCATACTTCTGGGCCCCGAAGGTCAGTACATCACTGATACGCAGCAACGCATTCGGGCACCCATCCAGTAGCAAGTCCATTCTGGGTTTGCCTGCGTCATACTTCATACCTGTACCTACTGCGCTCATGCTAATTCCTCCACCCCGTGGGATTTTAAGTCTGTTCGATGTGCTGCTGCACCATAGTCGCATACAGCGTAAGTGGTAATACCTAGTCCGCGGAAATGCTCAATCACCGCGGGGCTGTCATCCCAAGCCGCCACAATGTTTTCTAACCCTACTTGGTTGCGCAGGAACTCCTCTTTGATAATGATATCCTTTCGGTTGTCGCTGTGCGGCCTCATAACCAGCTCGGAGTACATAACGAAGTTACGCTCCAGCCAGGCCTCTGTTTCAGCCCTTACTATATCAGAGCGCCCCGTCAAGATAATAACCCGCAACCCTGCGCGCACCATGATGTTGCACACTTCAATAGTGCTACGGATAGGACTGTCATCCTTAGAGGCCCGGTTGAATTCATTCCAGCTGTCAGTAAGGTGCAAATCCACAGTAGGCAGCAAGTGCAAGCGGTGGGTACCGTCAGCCAGCGTGCCGTCCAAATCAAAGATTACTGCCTTCACTTAATAGTCTCCCGTGCTTTGCGTCGTGCCCGGGCCTTGCGGGCCTTGAGCTTCTGTGCCTGTGCCAATTCTTCCGGCGTCTTGTGTGTATAGTATAGCATATCTGTAGGTTCGCGGTCTAAGTAATCGGCGACCCTGCGTAGAGATTCAGCAATAGCCCTAGAAGATTGCATGCTACCAACAATCCAGCGCCCAGCGGCAGATGCCACTTTACCTTCCCCTCCATTGCACGAGCGATGAAGAGCACCCCGAATACGCCCAGTAATATGATCGTGGTCAACGACAACAGAATCACCAGTTACCCCCTTGATTGTGAAGTCCAAAGGTTTGCCGCAAAGGAGGCAGATACCTCCCTGGTCTTTGGCAAGCTTAATAGCCACGGAGCGAATCTGTGCCCGTGTAATCTTTCTTAGGGCCATACCTCAATCTCCCCAACTACATCCAGCATAGCATTGTCGTGAATGAGAGAATCCAAATGCTCAACCGTTCTTCGATGTGTTTTGGGTGCTCGTTCACGCAGCGCATCCAGAATAGTTTCAAGTTCGTCGTGTTTCCCCTCGTAGTATAACTCAATCGCCCTCAGGCTCATTTCCTTCGCAGTCATCTTCGCCATTGTCTGGGTGCTCCTGTATCCACTGTATGTGCTGTTTATGGTACTCGTGCAGCGAATACACCCAGTCACGTAGACTGGGAGTAGTCAACAGTGACATCAGATACAGATACGCTGAATCTGATTGGGAGCGTCTCAGCCACAGGCATTCTGCCTCTGCGAGTACGTCTTGGTTGTTTCGAGCATAGGCCGCTACAACGAATTCTGCGGCGTCCTGCTCCGAGGTAATAGGGTAGATAGCATCAAAGGCCGTTCGCTTCCCACAGAGCTTCCCATCAAGCAATGTGATGCCTTTGACGTTATCTGCGTCATCCCCTGCTAGCATTTGCCACCAGAAGAACTTAGTGCCGTGTGCTCGCACCGGCATAGCCTGGGTGTCATCCCACTTAATCCATCCGAATGGGTCCTCCAGTGCAGGCCACACTGTACCGGTTGGGATATCAAACCGGGCCATAGGACTGAGCCAGGAATCCTTGTCCTGCGACATCAGGATCCCCCGGTCCCCGAAGCTGTACGAATCCATTACGAAGAGGTCGTCGGCCTCAAAGTAGTCACTGCTTACCACCTGTATGCCATGCTCAGAATACTGGTCCGGGTTCTCAATCAGGTGCCGCTTCAACGGTGCCTTGAGTGGCAGCTCCTGACGCTTATTGCGGTTCCCTTGGTACGGCTTGGCCGTAGGCAGGTGCCAGCGCAGGCACTTAGCACACCCCGTAGGCGTCAGATACGCCACTGCTTCTGAGCAGCCTACCAGGAACATGTCCTCAAGCACCAGCTGATAGAATCGGCGTATTGCAGTGTCCAAACGTTTTACTGTAGCGGCGGCTTTGTAAACTGCAAAATCCGCATCGTACAGCAGAATCTTCCCAGAGTTCTGCGGAGCTAACTGCGCCTCAAGCTGGGATAAGTCAACCCCGTTGATAATCATCAGACCCCCGTAGCCTTCTTAGTTAACTTACGCGCCCAGGATTCCCAGGCGGTCAGCGCCTTACTGTTCTCTACCTTCTCAAATACCCAGCACAGGATTGCTACCGGCACTAGAGGGGCTACTAACAGAAAATAAAATACTCTGGCAAAGGCATTTCGCATTATTAAATCTCCAGTCTGGCTACTGATTTAGCTGCTAATTTCACCTGCTTGCGGGTAGGTTTAGCGGCCCAGCGCACCACGTACATGGTACAAGGGTCACCCTCCCGGATAAAGGTTACGTACCAGCGGTTGCAGGCATGTTCAGCATAAGGTGCCATAAAGCTGTGCCTGGGTGCGTGCACCTCTACACGTACACTCATACTCAAGCCGCCAGCTCAGACAGCACCAGCACGGTGCCGAGCATGTCCCCGATTACTTCCGGAGTACGCAGACTCTGGTCTGCATCGTAAATGCAGGAACCAATCTCAGCTAGCCCGATGCTGATGGTACCGACAACGCGGATAAGCACTAGGTCATCACCACGTAACTTATCTGCATGTGCCGCCAGGTCATTGTGCTCTTTGAAGGCAGTGGCGGCCAGCTCCAGATCCATACCATACAGAGCGGCCAACTTGTCCAGGGCGCTATAGACGTCGCCTAGGCGGTGGGTGCGTACCCCGTACACCGCAGCATCATATACTACAGCGCTAACTGCGATAGCCAGATTCTTGTATGCGTCTAATACTTTATCCATCAATTATACCCCCAGGAAGTTAGCTACTTCATCGCGCTTAGCGCGCAGTTTGTCTGCCTGCTCGGCATGCTTCACCGCTTCATCTTTGCTGTGCTTGGAGGCTTCTACGCGCGCCTCGGATTGAGCGGCCAGACGCACGGCGTCGTCTGCGAACTTAACTGACAGCTGCTCGTTAAACTGCGCTTTGGCATCGGCGCGTTTAGCTTCTGCTGTGTAGGCTGCACTCAGGAGTTTGATGAGAATGTTGATGATGTTCATAGGCTTCCTCTAAGGCCCCATGCGGGGCCATATTAGTTTAGTTTAGGGTAGATTAGGCTTGAGGTGCAGCAGGCGCAGCGGGCGCTACTGGCGCTACAGGAGCCGCGGGAGCCGCTGGAGCAGCTGGAGCAGCTGGGGCTACGGGTGCTGCCGGGGCAGCCGGAGCAGCCGGTGCCTGCATAGCTGTCGGACTCGGAACAGAGCCAGCGTTCAGCATAATATCCAGAGCACTGCCCGGGAAGTCTACGGCCTTGTACATATCCTCCTGAATCCAGTTCTTGCTCTTACCGTCGTCGAAGGTGCCTTCGATATGCAGACTATCCCAGGTCTCTTTGGTTGGGTTGTTCCACAGGAACAGCTTAATCTCGGAAGCATCCAGGGCTGGCATCTTGATAGGCTCTCCGGTGTTCGGGTCGAACTTCGGAATCGGGCGGATACCAGACAGGTCCACGATGTTAGACTTCTTGCCCGCGGCACTGGTGTGCTCATCAATCGGGAAGGTGAAGGCCTGCCCCAGACGCTGCGCTGCATGCTTAATGCTATTGTCGTAGTTGAGCTTGTCGAAGAACTTTTTGAAGCCTGCTCGCTCAAAGTTACTGATAGCCATCGGGTACGGGCGGATACGCTTCACTTCGCCGTTGGGGCCGAACACTACAATGCCGATACGTACGTTAGCCACTGCAGGCTTACCGGTAGGCTTACCACCCTTGGTAGGCAGGCGCTTACCGATTTCCACGTACTCGGTGAAGTAGCCGTAGTACTCACCCTTCGGCAGCAGCACATCCTCGTACGCACCGCCCTGTGAGGTTTCAGTCATATCAACGTCTTGCGTTTCAATCGCAGCAGCGACCAGGGAGTTCAGAGTGTCCAGTGCATTCATAGTCATATAATTACGTCCTCGTTTAGTTTAAATGACATTTACGTGCAGATGCAGGGCTTATCGGGAGGCGACTTTGAGGGCCGCCACCAAGAACACCAGAACTACGCCAACTGCAATAGGTCCCCAGAACGGGAGCAGCACCCATAGCCAAGACCAGGCGATAACACCAGTCAGTTTCAGGGTTACAAAGATAAGGCCCAGTACAGAACAGATTCCCATTTTCATTGGTACTCCTAATTAGGTTTTGATTATGTCGCCAACTTTTAAACTCAGAGCTGAGGCTTCATCTTTGTACCGCCCCTCTGTCTCAGATTTGTGTCCCCAGCAGTCATACTCCAGGGTTACACGATACACCTGGTATTGCTCATCCCATACAGGAGCATCTACTCGGGTGACAGTTGAATCCAGTACATTCATTTGCTTCTCCCTACCCATCTACCGGAATCATCAAGTAGCATGGGGATGATTTGTGGGCACCCATCTGTAATCACCATACACCCTAGAATCGGCTTGCTTCTTGACAACTTACCATAAGCAAAGGCCAGACTCTTATTGTCGATTAAACAACCGCAGTGCGCTCCGAAATACAAGGCGGTGCTACTCGCGGCATACTGTATGTCTAACTTTCCATGAAAGTGTCCAATTACCGTGGACTTGCGTTCATGGGCTGCGTTGAGCAGCAGGTCCCCTGATACTTGATGCTGGAACCGTACAACACCCAACGGCGTATTCAAATCCCAAGCATCACCCCAACTCCACCCCGGCGCGCCGTGCTCTGGGAACAGGATGTCCCGGTACTTCTTAATGAACTGTACCGGGAGCCCATGCGCTTTGGCTCGGCGGTAGATAAGGGAGCCGTGGTTAGAGTCGCACAGGAGCAGATTAGGAAACAGGTTGTGCAGCTGCTCCAGACCAAGCTTGGCCTTCTCTAATTCCACCCCAGCGCTGTCTAGGTTGGCATCGCTATCGTGAAACGATATAGCGTGACCATCTGTCTCATCACCTATCTGCACCACAATGTCTGGGCAGTACTCATCCCGAACAGTGCGTAAAAAGTCGTATGCGTCCGGGTGTGTGTAAGGCTCGTGCAAGTCCCCGATAACAAGCACACGCCGACAGGTTTCAGGTACAAACGTATCCCCAATGTCATCCGTTGGGGAGGGTTGAATTAGTTTGCGGGCTTGCATCAGGGCGTTGTTAGCCTTTGCCTTACTGCCCTTGTTATCCATGAAGATGCTGCGCCAATAGCGCACAAGCTGGCGGGACACACTAATGTCCGAATCCACATCCCCACGATTATCCAGCTCCTGGTTGTAATACTGAGCAGCCAGGGCGTTGTCGAGATACTGGCCCAAGATTGCCTGGTGCTGCTCTTTGGTGAATAGTTTTATTAGGCTAACACGTGCCATTATTAGGCCCCCTTAATAATTTGACTGACGCGAGATTGTACTACACCGTATTTCGCAGCAAGCACGTACTGATTAGCGTGTTTAGAACGAGGAACATACTCCCGGCGAATCTGCTCTACAGTAGCCTTGGAAATCTTACGAGCTTCGCGGCCTCTATCTACCTTATCTTGCACGTTGTCTGCCTTGCTGCCCACCAGAAGATGCTCGGGATTAATACAACGGGGATTGTCACATGAGTGTCTAATCACCTGTCCGCCTATATCCGCACAGGCTATACCGTGGTGGCGGACGTAAACCACTCGATGATATAGGCGCATCTTTCCGTCACGTTTAATTAACGCATACCCTTCTTTTAGAAGGCTTCGGCTTTTGCCGTGGTCTATACATTCTGACACTGCATATCTCTCTTGTGTTGTTCCTACTCGTATCACATTAATTCTCTGTGAATCACAGAATCAAGCCAGAGTCAACAAATAATTTTATTTAATTATTTAGTTGACCCTAGTGTATTTCCATGATACCCTAACACCCTACACCCCCCCAAGGGTACACCTACCACTACTCCGCGATAAGTTTATACTCCCCCGGGAAGAAGGTAATGCCATCCCCAGGTTCTTCTGAACCATTCGTAGGGTCTATCAGCTCTACTTCCCAAGTTTCCTTACAGTAGGAGATAACCTGGTGCTGTGTGCCTGGAGCGAAGTACTTCCTCAACTCCGGACTAAGTGGCTCAGGTCCAAGGCCCAGCATCTCCACAATGCTGCCAGGTTTAACATGCATCACGCACCTCCTGTATTTGCGCCCACTTGTTAAGCATACGCAATTCCCTGCTCTGGGACACAGGTTTCAACCACACCAGCTCCAGCGGCTCCGCGTAATCCACAAAGCCTAAGGTGTTCATGTACCCAGTATTCGGGTTGCAGTCGAAGTGGCTTAGCACTTCATCAATGCTGCCATACCTGGAGAACAGCACGTCAACTTCGCAGAGCGGGGGATTGCAGCTTCACCACCCCGTACAGACGCTCGTCAAAATCCCCCAGCGTTTCCTGGCAGGATGCGGACTGATTGTACGCCATAGTAATGGCCACAGGCTCATCAAACATAGCGTGATAGCTTCGGGCGAATCTCTCCATTACGGAGAATGCCACCTTCTCGTCAGTGCACCCTACTGGTACTATCAGGTCCACGTCCTTCACCGGCAGGCCGAAGTGTTCGTCCCGAATACAACCCCCGGCGGCGTACACTTGCAGCCCTGTCTCTGCCGTAATGATTAGGTGTACTTTCCGCAGTTGCCGCAGTATCTCTTCTCTGCCAATCATTCTACCTTCTCCTTACTGTACATGCTCGTACCCATTTCAGCTTCCGCCGGGAAGGGCACCTCGCCAATGATACCGTAGTTAGGCCAGAGCTGGTGGATACGCTTAGGTGCATCCTCCATGCACTGCTTAACCAACAGGCTCGCCTCACGTCCAACCTCAGGGTTGGCGCTGTCCAGATATAATGCATCGTGTACGTTCGTAATCAGGCACACCTGATTGTCGAACCAGTCACGGGCCAGGAGTGCACGCAGAACCATACCGGCAGCCACTGCCATCAGGAAGAATGCTTCCCCCTGACACCAGTAGTTAGCCATCTCAGTTTCCTTGTAGTCCATTACCTTCTGCTTACGCTGCCCAGGCACAACTTCCTTCCACTGCTCTTTCTGACGGAAGCTGTAGCGGGCACCGGCTGGGCTGGTCCACGTCCCAATGCGATACAGTCGGTAGCTGCCGCCGTCAGCCTGCTCCCGGTACATGCGCCCCTCTGCACCGGTACGTTCTACCTCTTCCTTGACAACAGCGCGGAAGCCAATTGTTTGCGGGAACAGCGCAGCCTCGTTGTCCAAGAAAGCCTGTGCAAATTCCACCGTACATCCAGTAGCAAACGCAATCCCCTTAGCCGTAGCGCCATACTGGGCTGCAAAGCTAGGAGCCTTAATACCTGTACGCATTGCCTTCCAAAGCGGATGCAGCTCGTGCTTCTTGTTGTGGCAGCGTTCATATACTTCTTCATATGGTAATTCCTCGCGGAAAGCTAGGCGGTAACAGTGCATATCCGTACCACTCTGCAGCAGCCCCAGCAGTTTCTTGTCACCCGTGTGTACACAGGACATAACCACTTCCAGTGCCGAGTAGTCAACCTCAGTGATACGTCCGTTGTCCCCGAATCTACTGGTGAATACCTGCTTCACCTTAGATTTAGCCACTCCGTCGCCGTCCTCATCCGGGCGGGGTAGGTTCTGCAGGTTCGGGTTAGAGCTACTCAAGCGCCCGGTTACGGTGGCACAAGTATTCAGCCGGTGGTGAATGATGCCGGAACCATCGGGACGCTCCGGGATTACGTACTGCAGCATCCCCTTCCGCTCTTTGACCTCACCTTCTGCGTCCAGGACCTCTCGCAAATAGTAAGTGCCGGTATCCTTCTCCAGCGCCGCCAGCTCGTTCACCAACTTACAGAACTCGAACCCTTGGCGAACCAGCGCCCCCATTGCGTCAGTGCTGGTGCTGTATACTGGCGTACCGTCCTGCAGGGTGCGCGCCTGTCGGAACTCTCCGCGCTCTGCGTACTTCTCCCGGATAACTTCCGGAAGCTCCTGGATGTTCACTAGGCCCGGGCAGAAGTAAAGGTCGTCTTCCCATTTAAGTTTCTCTTCCTCGGTATCGAGGCGGAATACTTTGGGGAGCCCCTTGTTCTTACCCGCACGATATGTCACTACACGCCACCATCCGCCTTCCGTTTGAAGTTCCTGCATGTGCGTGTCGTGTACAGGTATATAGGTGTGCGCACCCTCTGCGTCCTCGTACTTGTAGAAGTCTGCCTTGACGTACTGCGGAGGGTCATATGGCACCTTCTTGCGGTACTTGATAGGCCCGCCGTACACCAGTGCAGACATATGAAAGTCCGAGCCGAAGTTGAAATCCAGTGTCTCCGGTAGGTCCTTCGGGATGTACTGCTGCAGCTCCTGCTTAATCTCGCGGATGCGCTGCTCCTGCTCCTCCTGGTTCTTGCGTGCAATTGGCATATTAACGAACAGGCCGAACCATTCGCAGTACGCCCAAGCCAGCAAGGCATCCATACGCTCCCACACGTACTGCATCTGATTGCGCTGGGCGAACGTAGCGCACTGGCCGTAGAAGCACAGGGCCGTGTTCGGGATATCCCCGTTAACCAGGTAGTCGTGCAGTAGCATCGGGTCAATCTGGGAGGTTAACACACCCTGCTCCCAGAGAATCTTAACCCCGTCTACTTTATGCGTACCGCCGTACTTAGGAGCCGTCTCGTCCAGCGACGGATACATGCTCTGAAAGTCCGAGGCGATGTACTCCCCATGCATTGTGCAGAACACCCTGCCGCCGCGCTTGAGGAAGGCTTCAAACTGCTGCCGCTGGTACGTGAGAAACCAAGAAATCTCATAGGCTGCGTTGTGCGCAACAATAAGCCAGCAATCCTCGGGGATATGAAACCACCGGCAGCCTTCTGCTGCACTGTTTCCCGCCAAGAAATCAGCTCTTGAATTGAAGCGCACCGACTGAGTAGGGCCGACAGTTGTAGTTCCGTCCGCCTGCGTTGTGTCAATTCGCCACGCTGACTCCACAACGTAGTTATCCGGGCAGTACGGGCTTGCTTTAGAGCCGTAATATTCATGATTTTGAACCTCTAAATCTATGTGCATTATACTGGTTGTTGACAAGGGTACTCTCCTCTTAGCACTTTGTATATGACGTTAGTGTCTACGCCGTACTCGCGGGCCAGATGGGTAACGCCATAAATCCTCGGCGTATGCTTTGCGCATATATCTTCGCAGTCTTTAAGGGTTAGGCGTTGGCGGCTAGGCACACGCTTAGCGCTACGCCCGCGCTCTGCGCGGTCCCTGTTGTTGTCTGCCAGGGTTCCCGGTATTAGGTGTTCTGGGTTAATGCAGCGTGGGTTGTCACAGGTGTGTCTGACAGCCACTCCATCTAGAGCTTTAAGCGTTACCCCTAACTTCTCTGCTAGCACCAGCCTGTGAAGTCGGACGCAACGGCTGCGCGTCCCCGGTTTGGCTACCAAGGCGTAGCCTTCTGGGGATAGGCTGCGCGAACGTCCGTGGTCGATACACTTACTCATTTCCACTTAGCCCTCCGAGCCTTGTTGATAGCCAGATGCACAATCAGCTGGCTGCTGTCTAGCGCGAATCGTTTACGGAAAGTACCTGCAGATGCAGCGTACGCCTTGATTACCTCTTCATCGAGGTAGTTAATGTCTGACGGTTTAAGCATAGTAGCCCCCTAGTGTACCTACATAGCGCCCTCATAGAAGGCGCTAGGGAAGTCACCGGTTAATCTGGCCTTCGTCAAAGCGGCAACGACCCGGCTCGAATCCCACCTCGAATTGCAGGAGCGACTCTTTGCCAGACAGTGCCATCTTGTTCTTCGGAGTACTGATACCTCGGACGTTTTGCATGTGCGGCTGCTCGTTCCTGTCCAAGCACCCCATCATAATCGCCAAGTCCAGGGCACCCTGCACACCAATCTTGCTCTGCTTCATAGCGGTGAGCGGTGGGAACAGCATGTTGTAACCTTCGAGTGAAAGCTGCATAGTGCCTACAATAGCGCAGTCGTTCTCGCACCCAAGGATACGCAGCTCCTGCCATTTCGCTTCGAGGTTCTGGTGCTCGGTCTCCATAGTGCCGCCACGGATGTTCGCCACCATGTCGATGATGATTACCGCAGGGCGCATCTCCTCCATGAGCGTGGATATCTGCGCCATAGTCAAGGAGTGTGCGGCCTTAACACGAATCTGGTCAGCCCTGCCTACTTTCTTGAGGTAGGCTGGCACGAACTCTTGCTTACTGTGCCGGTCCTTAATCTCAGCCAGAGTCCAGTGCAGTGCCGCTTGATACACCCTAGGCACTGTACGCGTCGCCGGACCTTCGTTAACCAACCAGAGGATAGGGCGGTCCCCGTACACTTCCGGCTGCTGCTGCATTTGCTCAGCAAAATCCACAGCAATAGCAGCAAGCAGACTAGTTTTACCAGAGTCCACAGGAGCAGCCACTGCGATACAGTCCCCGCCGCGTAGACCTCGGATGTTGCTAGCGAGTTGCTCGAACACGCCCAGTTTAAGACCGCCGCTCTCGTCAGTCGCGGCAAGTATTTCGTCAACACTACCGCTCTCCCATTCAAGCAGCGAATCATGAACAGCAGCACCGTCCCCGTACTTGCGCTGGAGGTGCTTCATTTCCAGCAGGTAATCAATCTCCTCGCCGTCTTGGTAGCGCTGCGTAAGCGCTGCTACCTCCCCGCTGTAGGCCAGCTCGTTCAGGGTCTGGACAATCCCCACCACAGAATCCTGCGGCACGGCTTGTACTCCCCGCATAAGCTCGTCCATGATTACCCGCTCCTCCCGGGATAAGTGCCCCGCCCGGAGGTTGAGCATGCTCTGCATCGCGTCCCACTGCACCTCCTGGTGCTCTGGGTACGTGTTCCAGTACAGCCCCACCCAGTCCAGTAGGTTCGCTGTGTCCGGCGCTAGCATGCTCTTGGGTATCTGTTCACGCAGTCGGTTCCACACCTTCTGCGTGCACATCGCTTTAACTACTATTAGGTCCAATTAAACCTCCTTCGGAACGCAGATTGCTTTAGCGGTATACACCCTGAATGTGTCAAACTTCTCTTCGAACGCCTTGGCTGCCTTGTTGCAGGCGGCCTCCGTCGTGAACTCTTGAGTGGTTAGCGCAGCGAAGTCTGTGTCGCTAACCGCACTGCCATTAATCGCCATGATTAAAACCCAGATACCCATACTCATTGTAAAGCCTCCAGAATCTCTTTGATTTCTGCATCCTTAGGGTCCACAGCGAAGTAATGCTCACGACACTGCATGAACGGACGCAGTGCGCGGCGCGCCGCCGCTACCCCAGCGTGCCCTGCCGAGTCATTGTCCAGCATCATAATTACTTCCGGGCGATTCTGAATCAGCCAAGCCCTCAGCGGAGTGGGCAAGCGTGTACCCAGCATAGCTATAGCCTGCACGTTCAATGCACTGTAGTTCGTAACTGCGTGCTGTATCTTCCGGGCTGAGAGAAAGTCCTCGGTGAGCACGACCTTTAGAGGTGCGGCCGCAGCTACAGCCGGTGCTACGGCAGGTGCCGCGACAGCGAAGGGTATCGGCTGACCGTACATTACCCACTTCGGCTGCTGTCGGGCATGCACTGCACGGCCCAGAGCAGCGCTTCCGACACGGAAGATTATCCGCTGTTTCTCTTTGCTCCATTCTGCATCCCCCACCATTTCAGGCATGATTCCCTTTGTGGTCAGGAATCCGTAAATAAAACTCTGCGTTTCCGCAGGCGCTTGGCTAATGCAAATTGCATCTGCAGGTGCAGAGGGCCGCACCCTCGGCTCTTCCTGTAACTGTATGCGCTGGTACTGCTTGTGCTCATTAACCGTCTTGTGACACCTAAAGCAATACATACTCCAGGCGTCAGGCTTATTGTAGATACAAGCAGCGCGCGTCTTCCCGCAACAGCGGAATCGCGCACTCTGCCCAACAGCTAAGGCCTTAGCCGCCCTCAACCAAGGCTCGTCGAAGACCGGAGAACTCACCGTGTACCTCCTCTGCTTTCTGCTTATACCAAGCACTTGCGGCTTCCGGAGTAGGGAACCCATAGGCACTAAACTTCTGCCCGTCCTTATAGATACGCGCAGCCCACTTGTGCTTATCACGGTAAACTCCGCGGAAGCCTGTCGAGTTGTGTTGAATATGCGTGTTGCACATATTATCAGAAACCGTGCATGTACGGAGGTTAGTCCAGCGGTTGTCTGCTGGGATTCCGTTAATGTGGTCAACCACAACCTCAGGGAATTCCCCTGCCATATAAAGCACTGCTAACCTATGCGCCAGGTACAGCTTGTAATCCAGGCGCAACACCACATAACCAAGAGCGTTAATTGTACCGGCGACATCTCCAGGCTTCCTGGGGCCTCGCTGAACCTTCCACACAAACAAGCCGCTGTCTGGGTTATAAGTCACCAGTTCCATCAATCGCTTCTGTGTTATCGTTTTGATTTCTCAACCCTCCACAATATTATCGTATCCGCCCCAGTCTTCTACTACTCGGGTGCCTAGTTCAATCAGTTCTTCTTTGAAGCCGTAATCGGAGAACACCATGATGTATTCCGCCGCCTTCGCTGGATTCTCCTGCACCCAGCTAATCAGTTGCTGTTTAGAAAGCTGTGACACTACGCGGAACGCAGCCAGCAATTGCGGGTCCTCGTCCGGGGGCATGTCCCACGGCTGCCGTAAACCGAGTGTCGATGCAGATAGCCATTGGGCTGGCTCTACTACCCTAGGATCCCGCTCAATCGGAAGGTGCGAGAACGTGCCATCTTGTAGTACCCGCTCAAGCACTTGCCCCAGTATGTTCAGGTCCAGCACCTCATCCGGAGTGTGCTCGTGCATGTACCCTACGCCGACGTTGGTGCACTCAGGGATGATGCCAACGAACTCAGCAGAGTCAGTATATACCCCCTTCTGCAAGTGCTGCTCCGTGCGTCCCAGGCGCTCTGCCAGGGTCTTGGCAAAGGTATCAGAGCAGCAGCGCATGTACCGTTGATGTGTAATGATCCCATCGCCGCGCCGGTCAAAGCTAATCATCGCCTTGACTCCAGCCCAAAATCCAGAGTCATCCTTGACCGATGCAGCGCTACCCTCGCAGCCTACCTCTTCATCCACGAAGAAGCAGTAGCGTCCGTGCACGCCGCGCCTCAGCATCTCCAGCATCAGGTAGATACCGGCACCGCAGTCCGCACCCAAGCAGTCAGCTTGCTGCGGATTCTTTACGAACAGTACGCCTTTGTTAGTGCAGCCGACGTCCGGAGCAGCGCTGGTTGGGCGGGCCACTGTGTCGAGGTGCGACGTAAACGCTACGTCGCTTTGTTCGGAGCCCCCCACCAACACGAAGTAGTTCCCGTGCTCGTCCTTTACGTAGTGCATACCACTACCCAGCGCCCATTCAAGCAGCGGCTCGAACCACTTAGTGCTTGACCAGCTAGGCCGGTGCGTTCGCAGTATCTGCAATAGCAGCTGCATATCAATCCCATGCGGATTCAAGAACATTAAGCTGCCTCCTCTACTTCTTCTTCGTCATCGTTGCCCAGGTACTTCTCTCCCAAGCAATCAGCTGCATGCTCAGTGAGAATTAACCCGTGCACCGGATGTTCTTCTGCGTGCTCGATAAGCACCTGCCGGTCCTGTGCATACACCAGTTCTTCTTGGTCGTGCACTACCCCTTCTACCGAACAGTGCTCAATGTCTGCGCCATACACATAGGCGTCGTGGTAATCAGACCAAGTGCAGCTCCAGCGATTATGCAGCCCTTCTCGGCCAACTACGTATACAAAGTCCCCATCTTCGACGCAGCCGTCGCAGACCATTTCACCGTCGGCGGTTTCGTGCATATCATCAATGGAGTAACGCCCCACGCAGCAGCAGCACCGAGCAGATTCAGTGCCGACATAGATGTACCCCTCTGATTCTTGCGCCTCGTATTCGTAGTCGTCACGAATCAAAAAGGCGTCACTGCCTTCTTCATCAACACCGCACTGGCTGCTATCGAGGTACGGCATCAGCACCGCGCCGCTGTAGCTTGGGTGCGGAATACGCGCCAGCATTACCCCTTCGAGACATTCAGTGTTTCTGGTGTACCCATGCCCCCGCAGGATTGCATCCGCAGCGTTGCCATAAGCACGGACGTACTCTTTGGTTTCAGGTTTTACGATTGCTCGTGCCTGCACTTCGAAGTCGTCCCCGAACAGCTCCCCGGTATACTGGATGAATAGGCGCAACCCATTATCCGGAAGCCCGTGGCTGGTGGTAGCGTAAGTCCGCACAGGGCTATGCTCAAATGAGTACCCGCTCATGCAGCTGCCCGGGCCGTTCTCATAGGCATCGTACCATTCCTGCTCGGTCTTGCACAGGTACGTTGTAGGGTCTACGTTCATAGCCTTGAGGTCTTCGATAGCATCGCGGAAGTCCACACCGTTTCCGTAGTAGTTAGCGAGCCACTTACCTACGCGCATCTCTACACAACGGTACTCAGTAACTGCGGCGAAGTCCTTGTGCATCCGCGGCTGCCCCAGCATCACGATAGGCTCGCCGTTGCGGAAACCAAAGCCCAACGGCACAGCGAATCTAGACACTACGAAACCGTGCAACTTCATGAGCAGCGCAGCGGCGTTGTCATCGCGGAGGTGGCGTCCGTAATCGTATCCAGTGTATAAGCGGCGCTGCTGCTCTTCTGGCGCAAGCATAATGCGCTCGAATAACTGCACGGCCTGCTTGTGCACCTTGTAACCGGTGAACTCTTCTACACTAGCAACTACGCGCTCAACCACTACATCATCGCCATCATAGAAGTCGCGGCGGCGCTCCCAGAACTTGTTGTCTATGGTGATTCGCGACGGGGCAAAGAGTTCGTAGAAAGTTCCGCTGTTATACAAGTCCACCTTTTGCAACGGGCCAATAGTCCGCATTACTTCGCGGTAATTGGGGCGCAGTATCCCGCCTATAGTTACCTCTAAGCCCGGGGTGTACGCACTGACAGCGCGGAGACCCATAAGCGCCTGCAGTGGACCTTCGGTGTGGGGGTGGTCCTCTCCTTGCATTTGCAAGTCCTGGAACGGGGTCCAGTAATCACCGCTGGAATACATTGATTCTTTCATTGGCAGTGCGTTTGCACCTTCTGGTAATACGATTTTCCACGGGATGCCAGCCGGATTAGTTCGCATTTTAATTTGCTCCTGAATAGATTCAATAAGTTCGTCGTTAACTGCTAAGTCAGCGTGCGTACCACGCAGCGATTTGTCGTTGCTTATAGTACGAGCGCACAGCCGCCCTAAATCTTGTATATGCTCTTCGATAGCCGAACCGTAGTAGTGCTGCAACCACATCGAACTGAATGTGCTCTTGCAATTGCCGCGCGGCAGATTCTGTATACTCGCGGTACGTGGTGAGCACCACCGCAGAGTCCTGCTTACGAACTCGGAGGATTCTACGCTCGACCGGCACGATTTGCTTGAGTTCATTAGGAACCTCTTTGAATGTTTCCCAAGGGCACCCGCACTTGCCCTGCGTTTCCAGTAAGCGCCAGATAAACGCTGCGGTTTCGTCTACAGTGAGCATAGGATTCTCTTAGGCACGCAGTTTCGTGCCACCAATACAAAAGCCGGAGAGGTGATAACGTTCCCTGCTCGGTAACTGCTCCGCATTAATCCCACAGCAGTTAAAAGTATGCGGCGCTCATTAATTGCCCCTTCTAAAGGGACGAGATAATACAGACCGCTATAGGTCTCTCGGTACACGTCATACTTCATACTACACCTCGTACATTAAAGCGCAGGCAGTATCCGCGCAGGGTCATACCCAGGCGCCGCGCTTGTTTCTCATAGTGCTGGCGCAGTGCTGTCTTAGCGCTGTACTCTCGCGCCAGCCCTTCGATTGTTGGTTGCTGCCTACGCATCAGCAGCGTCTCAGGATTCTTTCCGTGCACACCATACCTCAAATATCGTCGTTACTCTTACCGTCAACAGTGAGCGTCACAGAGGCGTCCGGGTACTGCTCCTGCACTGCCGCAAGGATACGCGCGCCCAGCTCTTTGCAGCCGCCGTCCGGGTCTTCAAAGAGGTCGTACTCAGGGCGTGGCTGCGGTTCTTGCGTTGCGGGTTGCTGCAACTGCACTGTGCAATAAGGCACCGGGTTGTTTACGTCGTTGCCCAGCACCAGCATAGCGCTGGTCACAATGATGTTGAACACGTTAACCGTAAAGTTGTCTCCAGTCGTTGATAATGCCAAGATTCACGGCGTCCAGCACAGTGCGGGCAGCCATTTCGGTGTAGGTACCCACAAATTCTAAAGGGGATTCCTGATTAGTGTCTTTGTCAGAGAATATAACCACAGTGTAGTTATATTCTGCGTATACCCGATTGCACCACACGGGCCAGAGTTCATGGCCCGGATAGACCAGTATTGCTTTCATATGAAACCTCATACGCTAGTTGCATTCACATAGCGCCCCGTAGGACGCTATAGGCTTGCTACTATAGATACTCACCCAATCCCTCGTATACCCATTTTTGCGCTATTGCCCGCATAGGGATATCGAAGGCGTCGGCATCGTTGGCCGCGGGGCACAAGGCCCACCACTTGATAGCCGGGACTTTATAAATCATGCCGCTGCCTTTAATGTTGCATCCAGTACAGCGCGTACATCCACGCCCTGCGATACCAGCATAGACACAAGGTCGGCATCGCTCACGCCAGTCTCTTTAGCCTTCTTGATGGCGTTTTTAACGCGCCCCAGCGCTTGTAAGCGCACTGCATCGGCATCTAGTGCGTCATTCTTCACCTGCTCCGCTTCGGCGGCGTACAGGGCCATACAGGAGCCATAGAAGCTGGCTACAACCACTTCGCGGCCCTGCTTGTCAGCTTGTTTATAGTCAAGACGCATAGTGTCCAGTTCGATGCCCAGCTTCTCAGCAGACGCATAGCACTTCTTAGCATTGAATTCGTACTTGCCGGACTCCTTGTTGAACTTGATAGGCAGCAGAGTACGCAGCACCATATCGAAGTCGGCGGCACCGCTACGCTGCATCTCGGTAGCCCAGGAAACGTTGCTGCTAATCAGACCGTGAAACAGCGCGCTGATAGTAATGCTACGCTTTGCTTCCACTACGTCGCCCAGCGCTTTACGAATGCTGCCAGCGGCAGTTAACTTGAACACTTTACCAGTTGAATTAGTCATAATGCACCCCTTTGGTTGGTTGTTTAGGTAATTACTTCACACAGCACCCCGTAGGATGCTGTAGGCTGTAATTAACGTCCGAACTGTCCGGCAGTGTACCAACCTTGCGGAGCCTTGCTGCTGCCCTTGGTCTTAGTCTTGCCGCGTACATTCGTACTGAACGTGGCGGACTGCTTAGTCCGCATATACCCAGCGCGGTTCAATGCGTCCCGGCGCTTTCTCAACTCGGGGCCTGATAACTTCTCAAGCCCCTCGAATTGTTGTTTCAACTTATCTCTGTATTTCATATCGCACCTCAAAGTTAATGATTAACGCCCTAGCAGTATCTAGCAGGACGCTAACTCTTAACCTTGTTATCCACTGCACTACCGTGGAACCTGTGGTTCAGGTCTCGGCGCTATTCTTTTAAGGGGCAGCGCCTCAGCGCCCCAGCCGTTTGTCGTCTCAGCTCTTGACGTTACATCTTCATTGCTATCATGTATCTAGGGTTAGTGGTCAGAGCACCTTTAGGCGCTACACTGCTCCGCAACATGATTCAAACTATAAAAGCGTTTACTGCTACTGTCAATACCTGTTTTTCATATGACTTATCAGGCTGTCTACTTATCCAGTTGACTCTGGAATCTAGAGCTACCCGGTAGACCGTATCGCTTTCGATGGGATAAATATACACCTAGCGGATTTAAAGAAGCAAGTACTTTTTTTTTTTTTTTAAACTTTTTATCTCTTAGAGCAAAAAGGGTAAGCAGGGCAATAGCTTAGGGGCCGCCTTACGGCAGCCCATTATGCAGCAATGCGTCATAGTCCCCAAAACTCAGGCCGAACGTACGATAGTCTGTATTGTACATACTATCTGCTAACAGTTCCTCCTTAGGGATGTTACGCCCCTCCTCTCTGATACGCTGGTGAATAGCCTTATGGTCATCCTCACTGATTAGTATCAGATTATCAAAGCTACAGTTAAGTCTGTTCCTGTCACAGTGGTGTATGTGATACCCACCCGGGATAGACGTAATGCCCAGCTCATCCCGAACTACAGCATGGTGGAGCAACAGGGCGTCACGGCTCTTACTACCCCCACGACGTACTTTATAGGGACCAGCATTGGATATCATAGGATAACCGCTGTCACTCAGACGTATAGCAAAAGAACTTCCAGCCATAACCAAATCTCCTTAGGTTGAACCAATGCTACAAAGTGTTGAGTAGACTCATAGCCAGCGACCATACAGCGTAAGCTGTGGGAGCGGTTAAGCTATGAGGCTAGTTAATGGGTAGGTAATGCTTACTCCCTACGGTCGTAATACAGGGCATTACTAGTGAATACTAGTGAGTAGTAGTAAGTAGTGTATATAGTTCCCTAAAACCCTCCTACTCCGGTAACTTCATTTCATACTAGCTTTCGAATGAAAGGGGATAGCAAAGGGATAGCGCCGGGATAGTGTGGTGTGGTGGATGTGCGCCCTAGTGGGGAGCGCGCAGCGTAGCATAGAATCAGCACAATGTAAAGCACTAAGGATAGCCAGTGGATAGCCTAGTACGCACTAGGGATAGCACTAGGGATAGCACTACAGCGCACTAGCTGGCCCACTGTGGCCCCACTATGGCCCCACTGGACAGGCACTAGGCAGGCCCACTAGGCACGTACTATGGCCCCGCAAAATAAGCAAGGCAGAGCGCACCCCTACGGCCCACGGAGAGCGCACAGGAGGCGCCCTAGTGCACGCACAGTGATAGCCA
>ERZ826016.579-NODE-579-length-44105-cov-22.515096_pt1 | contig 44105 bp, 29 predicted proteins | sample MGYA00519872_ERZ826016 | MGnify/ENA primary metagenome ERZ826016 (study PRJEB31778, sample SAMEA3449218) | human gut metagenome | biome: human gut; feature: human-associated habitat; material: faeces | place: United Kingdom | collected 2010/2012 ... | reverse complement strand
GCACAAGTCAAATTCATCATCATTTCTCTTATTTTTAGAAATTAGACGGACGACTCTCGGGAAGGCTGCAACAGGTGAATGGAGAATTAGTATTTCTTCACTTCATTTAAACGATTAGTAAGGGTTTTTATGAACATATCTTCCTTCACCGGAAGTAGCACGGCACATTTTCCCTTCGTTCCGTACTTCACCAGCACATAGCGCATCACGGCAAAACGTCCTATTTTCATGGACGAGGCCCGTTCCACAGAGATAATGTCTTTCAGGGATATTTCCTCCGAACGGGAAAAACGTCCGTAAAAAAGGAGGAGTTTGTCGTCCGTGGTCAGCGTATACGTAGTATGAATGAGGCGCTCGATGGCGATGACGAGCAGGAGCATAAAAAGGATGGCCATGACGGCATGCTGCATCCACATGGCATAAACAACGATAATCGTTGTCAGCACTAAAAACAAATATTGCCCTATAGCGATGCGGGCATGGAAGATACGATTCATTTTGTTCTGTTTTTGCCGCTAAGATAGGTATTTTTGCGGAACGACAGGAGTTATCCCTCCAATATCTCCCGCAATTTATCGCCCAACAGCTTTTCTTCCTCCAATCTCATCTTCCAGCATACCGACTTACGGAACATATACACCTGCTCGGCCGGCAAACAAAACAGTTGCTCAATCTCATCTACCGACTGCCCAACGGCAATCAGCATACAGAGCAGTTCCTCGTCTTTCGTAATACCGGGAACCAGCTTCTGCACCTTTTTTATAAAGCCTGGATAATGAAAAATAAATATCTCGCGGAAAACGGCTCCACGCGCTCCGCAAAGCATATCTTTCGAAGCATAGGGCGATTCATCGGAAATCATCTCTATCAAAGCCCTACTGATTTCTTTCATACACAATCGTGACATCTTTTCCACCTTAATTTATTATTTGGTTAGTCTTCTATAGACTGCAAATTTGCAGAAACTATAAGATTAAACCATAAATAACCAATGTACAATCCAATATACAAAAATGTATCTCTCTCATTATCAAGCCCGATAAAACATAAAAAATAGAGGTAGCACTTATTTCTTTTTTAAAATGGAATTGTATCTTTGTCCGGCAAACCAAATAAACCTCCAATTTATGAAGATAAAAACACTTATATTACTCCTCATACTGTCTGCCGGAGCCTGCACCGTCCCCACACATTCTTCAGGCAGTCAGGACACACAGCAATGGCAGCAGACTATCCAACAACTGAACACATTACTGAAAGAGAGAAAGCATCAGGCAGCCATTGACGAAGGCAAACAAAAGATATCCGAATTGTTAGCCGTAGCAGATTACACCGAACCCAAAGATACAATGGTCAAATACGCCCGGCAGATGATCAACTTATTCTATTTCAGCTATCTGGGCAGCAAGCAATTCCGTCCCGGCATAGAATATCTGGACAGTCTCAACAACGCTCCCTTTCTGCAACAGCATTGCAAGCATGAATTGTTATCCACCCGGGCAGGCTTGCACCAGATGTACGGAGACAATGAGGCAGCTATCCGGCTGGCAGACGAATACTTGCAATTACCCGAATACGATGATGCCGACCGTTACATTCCACAAGCCGAAATTGTCAGCGGAGTTTATATCTATTCCGGTAACGACGTTCCCCAAGCCATCCGACTCCTGGAGAAAGCGATGGAATATTACCATCAGGGAGGAAAATTCCACAATATGCTTCGCATCATATCCCGGCTGGGCATCTACTACCGCCTGGTCGGTGAATACGAGAAAGCGGTAGCCACCAACCAAGAGGCCATCAACAGCTACAATGACAGCATAGCCCCGCCTAATATCGTGATAGCCTATGGCGAACAGGCCAACCTCTATGCCGAACTGGGCATGTACGACCGTGCCTTAGAACTGAATTCAAAAGCCCAATATTATTCACTCCTGAAAGACAGCTTCGGACTGGGCGATCTCTATCGCTATCGTGCAGAAATATTCCGCAGAACCCAGAATAAAGATTCTGTATTCTACTATCTGAACCAGGCCGGGAAAATTTCAGCCGGACAGGAGAGCTTTAAAGGTGTGTTTGTCAACAAAGTCCTCACAGTAGACAGCTATCTGGACTATCCGGACTCTGTACAAAAAGCATTGCAGCTTGCAGTAAGCATTTGTCCGGACAGTACCCGCATGCCTCAATGGGCCAGATATGACCTGAACCTTCATTTAGGACGTGCTCTGCTGGAGACAGGTAAGGCCTCACAAGGAATACCTCTTATAGAAAAGGCAGCCCGTGGATTTGCCCGGATGGACATGATTGGAAAAGAGAAGAATGCCAACCGGATACTGATGGACTACTACCGGAGGATGAGAATGGACGATGCCTTCTTCCGTTGCTACGACCGCGACCAGCTCTTCGCCGACTCCCTGAATCTGGATGAAAAGATACGTGCCGTTGCCGCCGCCAACATCCGGTTTGACGCCGAGCGTAAAGAGAAGGAAAACAAGTTGCTTTCCGCACAAGTGGAGCTGCAACAACATCAGTTGTTCTTCAATATATACATCTCCATTGCACTGTTGTTGTTACTTATCATTTCCATTGCCTATTTTATCACCAAGAGGAAAGCGAACCGCCTGTTATTGGAAAAGCGTAAACAGGAAATACAAAAGTTAATGGCCCGTCAGCAAGAACTGAACCGGCACAACGAATTATTAGCCGGACAGATAGAGCAGGCAATGGCGGCCAACAACCTGAGCGCCGTCAGCCAACTGACCGGACAAAGTCTGCTCAGTAAAGAAGACGAGAACACCTTCAGAAAATCATTTGCCGCCATATATCCGCTTTACTTGCCTAAGTTACGGGAGAAATATCCGCAACTCACCCGCAACGAGGAGCTACTGGCCATGCTCATCTGCATGAATCAAAGTACGGATGAAATAGCCTTGATAATGGGCATCAACCGGAGTAGTGTCAACATGATCCGTTCGCGTATGCGTAAGAAAATAAAGCTTACAAAAGATGAGTCGCTGGACGAGGTTATAAAGCAATACTTATCATAAAATCGTGAATTAATATACAGGAAAAGTACAAGCAACCCAGTTATTTTGTAGCTTTGCAGTACTTAAACATACGAAATATGATTAAAGAGTTCGACTTTTTAGTAATTGGTTCCGGTATAGCCGGTATGAGTTTCGCTTTGAAAGTGGCTCATAAAGGTAAGGTAGCACTCATCTGCAAGACGGAACTGGAAGAAGCCAACACCTTCTTCGCCCAAGGGGGAATTGCCTCAGTAACCAATACACTGGTAGATAACTTCGACAAGCACATTGAAGACACCATGATTGCAGGCGACTGGATCAGTGACCGCGCCGCTGTGGAGAAAGTGGTGCGCGAGGCCCCCGGACAAATCAAAGAACTGATAGACTGGGGAGTGGACTTCGACAAGAACGATAAGGGAGACTTCGACCTCCATAAAGAAGGCGGTCACTCCGAATTCCGCATTCTGCACCACAAAGACAATACAGGTGCCGAAATACAGGAAAGCCTCATCAGAGCCGTAAAGACGCACCCCAATATCGAAATATTCAACCGCCATTTTGCCGTAGAAATCATCACGCAGCATCACATGGGTATCATCGTAACCCGCCATACCCCGGGCATCAAGTGCTACGGAGCGTATGTGCTGAATGAGGACACGGGCGAAGTGGACACTTTCCTTTCCAAAGTAACGCTAATGGCTACGGGAGGTGTAGGTGCTGTTTACCGCAACACTACCAATCCGCTGGTTGCTACCGGAGACGGTATTGCCATGGTCTACCGTGCCAAAGGTTTCGTACAGGATATGGAGTTCATCCAGTTCCACCCCACAGCGCTTTATCATCCGGGCGACCGTCCCTGTTTCCTGATTACGGAAGCGATGCGCGGATATGGTGCCGTATTGCGCAATATGGGTGGTGAAGAGTTTATGCAGAAATACGATCCGCGTCTTTCTCTTGCCCCGCGTGACATCGTGGCACGTGCCATCGACAGCGAAATGAAGCAACGTGGCGACGACCATGTATATCTGGACGTCACGCACAAAGATCCGGAAGAAACCAAGAAGCACTTCCCGAATATCTACGAAAAGTGCCTCAGCTTAGGCATCGACATCACCAAAGACTATATCCCGGTAGCCCCTGCCGCACACTACCTCTGTGGTGGCATCAAGGTAAACCTGAACGGAGAGTCTTCCATCAATCGCCTGTATGCCGTAGGAGAATGTTCTTGCACAGGTCTTCACGGAGGCAATCGTTTAGCTTCCAACTCCTTGATTGAAGCGGTTGTCTATGCCGATGCTGCCGCCAAACATGCGTTGAGCGTGCTCGACCGCTATGAGTTCAACCACGAAATACCGGAATGGAATGCCGAAGGAACAGTGACCAACGAAGAGATGGTGCTTATTACTCAGAGCATGAAAGAAGTGAACCAGATTATGGGAGCCTATGTAGGTATCGTACGAAGTGACTTGCGTCTGAAACGTGCCTGGGTACGTTTGGATATGATATATGAGGAGACGGAAGATCTCTTTAAACGTAGCAAGGCATCCAGGGCGATTTGCGAACTGCGCAATATGGTCAATGTCGGATATCTGATTACACGTCAGGCAATAGAACGCAAGGAAAGCCGGGGGTTACACTATACGATTGATTATCCGCACGCAAAGAAATAGGATAAGGACACCCGTTGGCGGAATTAAGGAGTTATCTCCTTTATTAATGCCGAACGCCCGGATGTTTCTTCAAGCGAAACACCCGGGCGTTCTTTATCGTAGAAATAAGAATTTCTTAATAGTTTTCTTTCTTCACTTCGAAGTAAGCCTGCGGATGCAAACATGCCGGGCAAACTTCAGGAGCTTCTTTACCTGTGAAGATGAAACCGCAATTACGGCATTGCCATACTACTTCACCTTCTTTAGCGAATACTGTAGCATTCTCGATATTGTTTACGAAAGCCAGATATCTTTCTTCATGACCTTTTTCGGCAATTGAAATGTTGCGGTACATAGCAGCGATTTCATAGAAACCTTCTTTTTCTGCCACATCAGCAAAGTGAGGATAATCCAATGACCATTCTTCGTGTTCACCGGCAGCAGCTTCTTTCAGGTTGTCCAATGTAGTGCTGATGACACCGGCAGGATAGCTTGCAGTGATTTCCACCATACCGCCTTCCAGATACTTGAACATACGTTTAGCGTGTTCTTTTTCCTGGTCAGCCGTTTCAGTGAAGATAGCAGCGATTTGTTCGTAACCTTCTTTCTTAGCCACACTTGCAAAGTAAGTGTAACGCATTCTTGCTTGTGATTCTCCTGCAAATGAGGTCAACAGATTCTTTTCTGTCTGAGTTCCCTTAACACTTTTAGCCATAGTTCTTTTTCTTATTTAGTTAGTAAATTACGTATCAATTGTCGTTAGTCATTCTTATTAACAACACAAAAATAAGGATTTTGTTTGATATTTACACACTTTTTATTCATCGGATTTGTCTATGCAGGGATAGATAAAATCTATAATCAGCAAATATATCCGAAGAAAACCTTATCTTTGTATTTAATCATACATAAATACTTCCGACTATGAAGACAATAGCTAAATTATTTATCTTCTCATTCATAGTAATGGGAATCACCTCTTGCTACACCGCAATTCCGCTAAAAGAAGGGAAATCTGAAAATAACACGACATATAAGGTCAGCTATCTTTTCGAACATGACGGATGCAGGGTCTATCGCTTTTATGATAGGGGAAACTATGTCTATTTCACTACCCGGGGAGATGTCACTGCCATCAAGAATGATTCAACTGCACATCGGACGGTCACTATCTATAAAGATACTATTTATTCCGGCAACGACGAAGTATATCCTTAATTTAAATTCTCTTCCACCGAAGATATTTTTTCCAGCAATAACCTGCTAATAGCAAGAATAACCGGCATCATTATCGAGCGGTGAATGGCGCAAGGTTTTCTGCACCATATCCTCGGCTTCGTCTTCGTCGCACAGCAACCGGAATGCAAGCGGCTGAAACTCAGAGAGCAGAAGAAAAAATGCATTCGTATCTTCTCTTCTGCTCCTGACTATAAGCTTTTGTATCTTTTCTTGGTTCATCATTATAACATCTTCGTTTATTAATGATACGTAAGAAAATGCATCCGGTCAATTGTCACCGCAAATATAACCTACAAAAAGCTTATTTTTCTATTAAATCAAGGGAAACTCAGTTCTTAATAACCTCTTTCTCTACAATTACTTCTTTCTCATCAGCAGATGGATTCACAATTCCGGCTACTTCCGCTGTCGTCTTCGGTTTCACAGTAACCCCTTCTTTGGTTTGTTCCACATACGCCATACGCCCATCCGGCAAGTAATACAGATAATCGACACAAACACTTCTACGGCCTGTGGCTCCTGATTTTCCACTCAGGGTAAGCGTTGCATTATGATAGAACAGATAACTCTGACCTTTGAATTCAATGATTCCCGGATGTATGGTAAAGCTGTTCTCTGCCATTCCCGTCAGAAGTCCACGATATGTCCACGGTCCCTCCATACTTGGTGCCGTCGCATAGCTTATCGTCTCACGCCCTTTACCCATTGAAGCGTATGTCAGGTAGTAAAGATTCCCATGTTTATGAATCCATGGTCCCTCTACAAACTTCGGCATTTTAAGTATTTCAATAGGTCCATCCAGTTCTATCATATTAGGTTTAAGTTTCACCAAGAAACAAGTTCCGTTACCCCAACTCATCCAGGGAGTTCCGTTATCATCTATAAAAACCGTCGGGTCTATATCATTCCACCATCCGCGCGGTCCATTAGGAGTCATATCATCCGTCACAAGCGGAGTACCCCGCGGGTCGACAAAAGGTCCTGTCGGGCTATCCGAAACGGCAACACCCACTACTTTACTATTGTACGGCGATCCCGCTTGTACTGTTGTATAATAATAGAATTTCCCGTCTTTTTCCACAACTTGAGATGCCCATGCCTCGCCTACACCCCATGAGAAATCCGTAGGTTTAAGCACACTTCCATGATCTGTCCACGTCTTCATATCTTTGGTGGAATAGCATAACCACTCCGTTATGTTAAAGTCCTGCCCTTCTTCCGCTTCATCATGGCCCACATAGAGGTAAAGCGTGCCATTGTGCACCATCGGTGCCGGATCAGCCGTAAACTTATTTAAAACGACCGGATTCCCTTCCGGAGTAAATTTCACTTCATTACTTTTCCCGCCCAAACCGGACAAGAGCAGATATAAGCTAAAAGCCAAAAGACCATTTTTCATAATAAAATAACTAAGTTATAATTTAATAGATTTATTGAACTGGTTTAAACTTATAAAGCAGCACACCATGAGCCGGAACATTCAGGGACAATGCTTCCCGTCCGGCATCCAGTGTTTTTATGTCTTTTTGCCTCCAAAGGTCACGGACAGTCTGCTTACCTGTAATGCCCAGTTTATCAAAATCCCGGAAAGAGAGCTCCGCCTTTTCACGATCAAAATTACAGAATCCCACCGCTTTACTGCCGTCTTCCAACTCCTTCACATAAATACGTAGTTCTCCTATGGCATGTACACACGTAGCTTGTTTGCCCAAAGGATCCTGATTGACAGCAATAACCTCATTATTAGTCAACAAACTGAAAGTGAAGTCATCCATCTTTTCCAAGTCGCAACCTATCAGGAGGGGGGCAGAAAACAAGCTCCAAAGACTAAAGTGAAGATATTGTTCATCGGGTTTAAGCTTGGTTTGGTGAGGATTTCCCCAACCTACAATACCAACCACCAGCATATCCGGATCATTCCAGTTACCCGGTTTTGCCCAAGCTGCCGCCTTGTCTTGGGCAAGAGCGATACTTTTTACACTTTCCCAGGTATCAGTGATGTCATTAGTTGTACGCCAACACTGGCTTCCGACAGCATCTCCCCATTCCCAGACATCTCCCATACCATATTGGCACAGGTTATACACAATATCACGGGGTTGTTGGCGTAAATAGTCGCCCATGATTTTAAACGGTTTCCTACCGGCAATCGAATCTCCGCCTCCCTGAAAAGCTAAAGAAGATACGCTATAGGGATCTTTCTTCAAATCACGGTCGAGTACTCCTCCATAACTGCACCAGTCGTATTTCAAATAATCAATTCCCCATTTGGCATACATGTCGGCATCCTGTTTCTCGTAGCCATAGCTACCTACACAGCCTCCGCAAGTCCACGGGCCGGGTGAAGAATAAATACCCACTCTCATTCCAAGTGAATGGATATAGTCAGCCAATCCCTTCATGTCAGGGAATTGGGCATTGGTCAGGATGTTGCCGTGGGCATCGCGAAACTTTCCGCTTCTGGTCCGGTCATTGGGGTCCCGGTGATGTTGCCACGAGTCATCTATATTGATATAAGTCCAGCCGTAATTAATCAAACCGCTTTCTACCATGGCTCTTGCCGCCTGCTTCACTTTCTCGGCCGAAACTTCATGCCCGAAGCAGTTCCAACTGTTCCAGCCCATCGGCGGGGTAAGAGCTATTCTGTCGCCACATTCAATGCGGAACTTCTTCTCCGCCATTCCTTTATCGTTTTTAGCCTGCAGAGTCACCTCAAACGTTCCGGGTTCGGTCAATTTACCCGTAATCAAACCCGTTTCCGGATTAATCTCCAAGCCTGCCGGTAGGCCTTCTGCAGCAAATGCCATCGGACGATCACCAGTTGCCGCTACCTGAAACAGGAAGGGAGAACCGGGACGTACTCCAAATACAGAAGCGCCATTAATTCTTGGTGTCGCAGGAGCGGGAGGAGTCAGTATATAAGGCTCAGTAGCTATAAACTTCAGTGTGGGGAAACTTTTCTTACCCTTTGAAATAATTTTTGCATCCGCCCAATCGGCATGGTCATAATAAGGACCATCACCGCCATCAGCAACAATCAGTTCAAGTCTTTTCACGCCATCAAGTGAAACAGAGCATTGCTTAGCCGCATCTCCTGCTTTCATAACTCCGCTGGACCATAGCTGTTCCCCGTCTCCGATTACAATAAATTCAGCCGACGGCTTACGTTCCAGAATCTCATCATCCAGACCCACCTGAGCCGTAAATGATGTTGCTTTACCATCCAATTGAATTGCCAGTTCGCTGACAGAGTGGGTACCTACTCCACGTTCAAACGTCTGTCCTCCGATTGTCAGGGTTTTACCGTCAACCGATTTGTTTTTCATACCAACTCCATGTCCCTGGGTCATAGCTGTCAGGTCCAGATCATCAAGCCACACAGTCTGTGGCTGACTACACCCGGTAACGATACCTGCTAATACAAAACTTGCAATTATCAAAATCTTATTCTTCTTCATACTCTAAAATTCATTCTTAATTGATTAAAACCATTATAACGAAACTACCATAGATTTCCCTGAATACGTGACAGTTCTATCCGGTGTTGACTGATAAACTCCGGTACCGGATTGTGGCGATACCATTATGACATTAAAGGTTATTTTCTTTTTCATTCCAGTGAATTTTCCCTTCCTGTCACTGATAGTCAAAGTTCTGTCCGTATCATTCCAATTTAAGTCAAATGTGCAGAACTGGCCCTTTTCATAATTATAGTTATTCCCTTCATCTTCATAAACAGAATAAGTACCATTGGCACCCGGATAAATACGGATTTCCCATGGTTCTTCTGTGTCTTCAGAAGTAGATTGTTTCGTAGGGCCCAGTGGTAATATAGAACCGGCTTTCACAAATAAAGGTATTTTCTCAAGGTCAACATCCACATCCACCATTTGTCCACCTTTATAAGATGCACCATTCCAGAAGTCTATCCAACCTGCCGGACATTCAGGAAGGTACACTTTCATCCGGTTAATACCACCTTCCACCACCGGGGCGACTAAAACAGAAGGGCCGAACATAAACTGATGTTTTTGCTCCAATGCACGGGAGTCTTCCGGAAAATCCATTACTAACGGACGCATTAAAGTGGAACCTTTAAAGGAAATCGCAGCATTTTGAGAATAAATATAGGGAAGAAGTCTGTAACGCAAATCTAAATAACGGGCAACGATACGCTCAACTTTCTCTCCATATCTCCATGGTTCGGTATTACTCATGTAACCATGTACACGCATTAATGGAAAAAATGTTCCTGCCTGCAACCAACGGATAAACTGTTCATGATACCCCGTATTGGTATATTGATCGCCCGGACGGAAGAAACCACCGGCATCATACGTCCACCAAGGCAGACCTGTTGCCATTTGCCCCAGCCCTCCGGCTATTTGCCGACGCAGAGTTTCCCAGTCATGTCCCACGTCTCCCGACCATGTGGCTGCCGCATAACGCTGCATTCCGGAAAAGCCGCTACGGGTAAATATCATAGCCCTCCGGTCAGGATCATCTTTGCGCAAACCTTCATAAATCGTCTTACTGACATACATCGGATAAACATTCCGGTAAACCTCTCCCGGTGTCTGCCCGTTATTTATACGCCGGTTTTGGAGGTCGTCATTTTCAGGCTCGGTAGCATCCTGCCACCAAGCATCGATGCCATATTTCAATAGTCCGTTACGGAAGTTCTGCCAGTAAAAAGCCGCAGCATCAGCATTGAAGAAATCAATCCAGTCACTGCCCGGAATATAATATCCGTTTTCTGTTGCCTGCTTTCCTATTTCAGACTGGGTATCTATTTTAGACCAGACGGAAATCATCAAGCGTATATCCATATCATGAAGCTCCTGAAGCATTTTCCCCGGATCAGGATACCTGTCTTCATCAAACCGCATCGCATTCCAACCATGTTTTCCCCAATATTGCCAATCTTGAACAATCATATCTATAGGTAACTTCCGTTGCCTGAACTCACGGGCATTCTCCAATAACTCCGCCTGAGTATTGTACCGTTCCCGGCAATGTATATATCCCAAACTCCATAAAGGCATCATGGGAGAAGGCCCGGTCAACTCGCGGTAACTGGCAATAACTTCATCTCCATTACCAGCGAAAACAGTATAATCCAATGTTTGGGCAACCGGTGAACGAAAAACGGTTTCTTCGGAAACAGGATGCCAATATAGTACAGGCTTATCATTACGCTCACCCTGCACCTCTATGGCATGCTTTCCGGCACTCAATTCCACTATTGCAGAAGTTGTAGGAGGCAACCACAGATTATTGATATCAAACACCTTATCTCCATCGATAGCGAGATAGTACTTGCGTGCCATCCGTTGTCCGACATCCAACAACAAAGAATAACGCCCGGAATGAGGTACTTCCAACGAGGCTGTGAACGAGTATGTCTGCCGGGTTTCTCTTACATTCCCGCTCGTACCTGTAGTATTGACAGTAACGGCCTCACCGCTTGCACTCGCAGGAGTCAACTCAATAGATTCATCTGCCGGATTGAAATCCGTCAATCCATAGTTATTCCACAACAGTCCATAACCTTTGTTTGACAGAATAAAAGGTATGGAAATCTGTGTATTGACCTGTGTCAACCTCCTCGACAAGCCTCTGATATTGAGATAACCATCCTGAAATTGACCAGTACCGTATATATACTCATCTTTCGGAGATACAAAGTGTTGTTCCACCTGGAATGTAGCTTCTCCCTGAACAGAAGAAGCTGCCATAAAGCGCCCTCCGACTTTTTCCTGAAGAATGATACGTTTATTCGCATCTTTAAAAGTCAGCGCCTCCGTGCCTTTATCAAACTCCACAGAAATCCCTTCCAGAGATAAAGTCAGAGATTTATCATCTTCTGCAACTTCATACTCCGGAACGGGAGAGTTCTCCGTATAGATAAGTTCCTGCATAGGCACTGAACCTGATTGAGCGAACTGTACCCGAACAGCATTCCGATTTAGCGGTATCAATGAAAGTGTACCCTGTTCCAGTTCAAGAACTACATTTTTCTTTTCGTCCGAAACACATGCTGCATTTAGTAAAAATACGGAAAGAGACAGAGTCATCGCAATTAACCCAACCAGATTCCACTTCTTCCATACTGTTTTCATAGTATATAGTGCTGATTTATTTAGAGAACATCCAATAATCGAAATACATAAGGTTGGTAGACGGTCTTCCCTTCACCACAAAACATAGATCATGTACTCCGGTCACTTTCGAGATATCAATGGTCCGCAAATCCCAACGATCACTGCCACCTGTCCGGGGTACTTTAATGGTTCCCAACAATTCTCCGTCCACACCACCCAGGCGCACCTCAAGCCGCACGGGGTCATTGTGTGTCGTACCGAGTCTGGCAGTGAACTTCGTTGCACCGTTTGTTCCAAAGTCCACGTCACGAACCCGGATATAACTACCATCCTTCATTGCTGTTACAAAGACACCCACCTGATTGTTCTTGAAAGATTTAAAACCTTCGGAGAAAGCGATTGTTTCCGCTTCATTCTTTACATATGGATTCAAGGTAACAAGCCCCTTGGTGATTCCTTCCGTCATCTTCACCTCAGGAATTGAGCCGTCTTTGTTGAATTTAAGTTCTTCCACACATACCGAACGGTTGAAACCACCACCACCGGGCAACTTTCCGTTATGATAAAAATAGTAGGTCTTGCCTCTGAAGTCGATAACTCCCGGATGGATTGTAAACGATCCGCCTCCGGCAGCCATTACCGTACCGCCATATTTCCACGGTCCTGTAGGGCTATCGCTGGTAGAATATCCGATATGCTCGGGTAGCGGACCTCCCGGCCAGAATAGGTAATATTTCTTATCCCGTTTATAAAGCCAGGGACCTTCCTCGTACAAAGTAGCTCTCTGAGAGTCACCCTCACGCTTTCCGAACGATTCCGCAGTTAAAGGTACACGTACAATATCCCCGCTGTAGGAAATCATATCTTCATTCAATTTCACATAATACAAATTCGGGTTTCCCCAATACATATAAGCTTGTCCATCGTCATCAATAAAAACCGTCGGGTCAATATCTCCCCATTCACTCTGAACCAATGGCTTTCCAAGCGGATCATAGAAGGGACCGTAAGGACTATCAGCCACTGCCACTCCAATAGCACCTCTGTTATTGATTCTCGAAATCACAGGCACATACATATAGAACTTTCCACCTCTTTCGATACATTGCGGAGCCCAGGCATCCCCTTTGGCCCAACTAAAGTCGGTATATGACAGAACAGCCCCATGATCGGTCCAGTTCACCATATCACTCGTGGTATACAATCGCCAGTCGTTCATCGTAAACCAGGTGGAATTATCCTCATCATGGGTAGTATAAAGATATACTTTATCGTTATATACCATCGGAGCCGGATCGGCCGTATAATTTGTCTGAATGATCGGGTTCTGTGCCAGTCCCGAAGTAGCCACCACCGTCAATAGCGATGAGAAGAATAAAGACTTCATTTTATCCATATTGCTTTTTTAGTTTGATTATTCTACAATTAATATTCCACCATTGCAAGGCATTGTCAATTGCAACTCCTGTTTCTTATTTACCTTTACTTGTTTTACGTTTCCTTGCAATTCTTCATTATCACTGAATACACGTACCTGATTGCCAGGCATAAACATCGGCAAGGCAATCTTCAGCTTTACAGTTTCTTTCTGGGCATTAACCCCTGCAATATACCATTTATCTCCATGCCTGCGAGCCATAACTACGTATTTTCCGGGATAGCCATCAATAAAGCGTACTTCATCCCATGTGGTAGGAACTTCTTTCATGAAGCCTATCGCCCATTCCGGAGCATCCGTCAGGTTATTCGGAGCCAAGGCAAAATGTTGTACCGGACTTTGAAATAATACTGCAGTAGCCAAAGCAAACACGTCAGAAGTCATACGCCGGCTTCCGCGCGGAGCATTATCTGAGTTATAATATTTATTCAGTGCACTGCCCCCAAAGTCCATGCTACCCACCGTATTACGGATAAACGGATGCAGGCAGGCATTGAATGCCTCAGCGTCACAGCTTCCCTGAGAGAAATGCAGGTTTTCACTCGCCAATACTGCTTCACTCGACGCATAGTTAGGATACATACGTTCCCAGCCGCGAGGCAAAGTACATCCGTGGAAAATCACCAGCAACCCGTATTCATTGGCATCAGCAAGAATATCTTCATACAGTTGCATGGTAACTTGCTTGTCACCCCCAAAGAAGTCAACCTTTATGCCACGTATTCCAATGCTTTGCATCCATTTCATTTCTTTACGACGGACTATCGCATTGTCCATAATGCCACGGGGTGATTGTGGAGCATCATTCCAGTATCCGTTAGAGTTATACCACAGATAGAGACCTACCCCTTTCTGCGCCCCATATTTAGCCAGCTGCTCAATCTTATCATATCCAATCTGCGTATCCCACAATGCATCTACCAATACAGACTGATAACCCATTGCCGCCGAGAAATCAATGTAGCGCAACTGCTCTTCATACTTCGTGCTTCCATCCATACCGATTATCCAACTCCAGGAACCTCTGCCGTATTCATATTTGCCGGACGCTGCATACAATGGCTTTACTACATCAAAAGAAACCGTTGTTTCAACAATCGGAGCTAAAGTTTCGCCCAAAGTTATCGTCCGCCAGGGAGTTTCTCCCGGCAATGCAAGTCCGGGTGCAGTTGTACCGTTTCCGTTCATTTCACCTTCTTGAGGAAAACCGATTGTATACAGGCCATTTTCATGTCCCAGCAAACGGCTTCCGCAATATTTACTATCCACACCCGTTTCTGAAATAAGTATCCATCCTTTGTCACCATTACGGAACAGGCAAGGGAAAGTATATCCTTCACCCCATCCATTTTTACCCATGGAATCATCCGCTTTATAGGGAGTTTCGTAGCTGGGCGAAGTGCGGGCAAATCCTCCCATAGGTTTACTCTGCGGACACAGGAAAGTCGTACTCCCCTCAGGAAGCACAAAACCGGTCATTTCCTCTTTCACAACGCAGGACAAGGCCTTCCTATGAGGATACATTTTATATCTGAAAGCAACATCCCGGTCACTTACGCGAAATATAACATCAAAAATAACCTTATCTTGCTGGCTAAACTGGTATACAGCTTCTGTAGCCACATAGTGCACATTGCTCTGCTTTATATTAGGCAATGTATAGGTCTCGTCAATTTTGTTCGACCGGACATTCTGTCCCAAAGACATATCCCGGGAAAAATCACCGACATTAGTCACAAGCCCCAAAGGAGAAGAATGAATGAAAGGAGTACCATTATAGCTGATGCTATATGAAGGTTGCCCATTTTTATCGGAGAGAGTTACCAATATTTTCCCATCGGGACTTGTAATTTGTTTCTCTTCCGCTTTTATTGCACCGCAAATTAATAACGCTGCTATAATTAAAAAGTGTTTCATGAATATCAGGATATTATTTATTAATAGTTACTCTATCATTAGCTCTCTCATAGTCAAAGTAATCAACGTCGACATAACCTCCCAGCGACTTTGTTGCATAGTTGAAGATAGCAAACTTGCTTCCCATAAAGAGCCTTGTATAATCAAAGCGCATTTTGAAATCCGTTCCTATCTTTTTCCATTCCTTATTATCCAAACTATAATAGAAAGTAGCAATATCGCGTTTCGGCATGAAATCGCCTTCTATACGCAGATAAATGACATCCTGATTAAATTCGACTTGTTCTTTTTCTTCTATATCCACACTGGCTATTGCCTTATTGGGAGTCCTATCAAAATTAACGACATTGGTAGACATAACCAGACGCTTTGCATCCCCTTCCTTCACCACTGACAAAAGCCCGGAATGTCCGTTGAATGCGCTGAATCCGGCTACATCCCCATCCTTCATATGAGAAACATCAAGCGAAATGGTAGCACTGCACTTCGGCCCTTCCATACGTTGCGTAATCGTATTCGGAGCTAAATACAGGTTATCAACCACCCGGCTGGTCTTCAATCGCAGATAACCCGGACGTTCCGTCAAAGACCACTTATCATCTACCGGATTATGATTCCATTGCCAGTAGAGTGAAAGCTTCTCATCGCTGAAGTCATCACTTCCAAGTATTCCTTTGGTATTTTCAGTCGGATATATCTCTTTTTCCATCGTCAAAGGTACATGACCGTTTTCATCTCCCAGCATCGGCCATCCATCCACCCAGCGGCAGGGCATCAGAGTAGGCACCCGGCCTATTCCTCCGCGATCCTGAAAAATAACCCCATACCAGTCTCCTTCTTCCGAGTCAATAATACAACCTTGGCCTACTCCTCCATAACCGTCAAAATCATGTTCCAGGATAACCTTTTTCTCATAAGGTCCTGTAATCGTGTCAGCACGGTAACATACTTCCCTGCGCACCCGACCGGGAATGCTCCAGTCCATGGAGATCATCAACAAATAGTACTTGCCGTTATGCTTCACAACCTGGCTTCCTTCCAATAGCCCCTGTTCGTCAGCATCCCGCTCGAATATCTTCATACTGACTCCATCGGGCTTCACATCCGACAAGTCACTCTTCAACTCCTTCAGCTCACCGGTTCCATAGAATACATATACCCGTCCGTCATCATCAAAAAACAAAGAGGCATCATGGAAATGCTGCGTTCTCGACAATAGTTCCCACTTTCCGGCGGGATCGTCCGCCGTGAATATATACGACCGGTAAGGTACATCGTTTGGTGAGAACAATACATAGAACTTACCGTTATGATAGCGTATGGACGATGCCCATTGTCCACGCCCATAAACAGTTCCACCAATCAAGTCATACTTTGAGTTATCAGTCAGTTTATCGAAGACATAACTCACAGTTTCCCAATTCACCAGATCTTTTGATCTCATAACAGGCCCGCCGGGCATCAAGTGCATGGTGGTACTTATCATATAGTAGTATTCTCCCGCACGTGTAATGGATATGTCCGGTATATCGGCATAAACCACCGGATTACGAAACGTCCCCTTCACCGGCATTTCCGAACCGGAACACCCCATCAGTAATGAAGCAACAGTCAGCCATGCCAACATCATCTTTTTCATGATACAGATATATATTTATTTACGATTTATTTCTAACGCGGTTTCCCGGCCATCTACTTGAATCTCCAATAGTCCATGTTGAACATCTCTCCGTCTCCTCCTCTAAAAACGAGGTACAGATCGTGAACTCCACCCACCTTTTCCACATCGGTAACAAAGGTTTTCCACGTATTCCAGCCACCGGTATTACTGATATCGCACACCCCCAGCAATGTACCGTCAAGGTCATCCAAGCGGATTTCAATTTTTCCTTTGGTTATCGTAGCCGCACGGACTTCAAATGTCTTTGCCCCTTTGCCGAAGTCAACCGCTTTCACTTGAAGGAAGTCCCTGTTATGAATGGAAGTAACATACATCCCACTTTCATCGTCCTTGGCGGTCTTAAGTCCCTGACTCCAAGCCATTGTTTCCGCCTCAGTCCGCTTATAAGGATTCAATGTACCGACAGGCTCAACTGCAACACCGTCATCCCACCAGGGCAGTTCCTTGATTGTGCCATCGGGATTATACTCCAACTCGGCCACACATATGGAACGGCGTTCATGATGCTTGTCGGTTATCATGAAGTTCAAACGGTAGTTAAACCCGAACACATAAGATTTACCTTTATAATCAATGATGCCCGGATGGTTTCCGGAGGACTTTCTGTTAGGTTTCATTATATAACCCTTGAATTCCCAGGGGCCTACCGGGCTAGGACCCATTGCATAACCGATACCTTCCGGACAGCATGTACTTGCATAAGCCATATAATAGTGCCCATTCTTCTTGTATGCCCAAGGACCCTCCTGGAAATGATAAGGGTCTTTCTGATTTTCTATCTTCCGGATTAATTTATCTTTCGTGATTTCCCCCGCACAGGATATCATATCTTCATTCAGTTTCACATACCAGAGATTAGGATTTCCCCAATATAGATATGCCTGTCCATCATCGTCTATCAATACACTCGGGTCAATACTGTCATACTCGGCACCGATTAAGGGTTTTCCGAGAGGGTCGGTAAAAGGACCAAAGGGATTATCAGCAACCAGCACACCGATGCCTCGTCCCTGCACAGGACAATACAAATAGAACTTTCCATTACGCTCGATGCACTGAGGAGCCCAGGCACCATTCTCAAATCCTCCCCAACCTGATACGGCAGGGTCAGCCCATTTAAAGTTATACAAGTTGGCTATGGTCCCATGATCCGTCCAGTTCACCATATCGGTGCTGGTGTAAAGCAACCATTCTTTCATGCGGAAGCCTGCCATTCCTTCGGGAGCATAGTCTTCATCATGGGTAGTATAAAGGTATACTGTACCCTTATGTACCATTGGCGCAGGGTCGGCAGTAAATTTGGTCTGTATAATCGGAGTCTGGGCATTCAGGCACTCCTGAGGAGAAGCCATAAACAGCATAGCTGCCGTCAACCCGGGCAAAATAAGTTTCTTCATTGTTTCTGGTATTTAAAATCTATATTTCCAAATAGCACTAAAATTTCACACTCACTCTTTTCCCATTGTAGTCAACAACCTTCCGGCTTCCATCTTGAAGTACAACAGTAAACTTTCTGTTTTTCAACATTCCTTCGTATGTCCCCTTCCGTGCTCCAATAATCAACTGGCGGGAAGCATTGTTCCATGTCATAGGGATTTCAGTATATGCTCCCAACTCATAATTATAACTATCAAATTCATCCTCATACAGAACAAAAGAACCATCGGCACCGGCATATACTTTCAATTCAAGATTATCCCATGGTTTCTCTGTTGCATACTGCACTTTAGGTCCCATTGGGATGATACTACCCGCCTTGACATACAACGGAATGACATCAATAGTTGTCTCCTTCTCTATTTCCTGTCCGCCGTCATACTTTTCATTCGTCCAGAAATCATACCAGATAGCACCTTCCGGCAAATATACCTTTGCAGACTTAGCCTGCATAAAGTCTACCGGAGCTTTATTCTCAAATTTCTTAACATTATTCTTATCCCAGCCATCATTTTCTTTTAGTTTTACCAGCTTCTCCTGAGTGTATTGCGCATTAACTACCGGCGCTACCAGAATGGATTTACCGAACATGTATTGGTCTTTTATATCCCATACTTTCTTGTCAGCCGCAAAGTCCATCACCAACGCACGCATAAAGCTCGACTGCCGTTCGGTCACTTCCCATGAAGTGGAATAGATATAGGGCAACAATGCATAGCGCAGATGAATCATTTTTTCAATAGCATCATATATCGGTTCGCCTTTTTTCCCGAATTGATAAATCTCCCTCGGTGTATCAGCTCCATGTGAACGCATCATCGGTGTAAACGTACCGAATTGCAACCAACGCACATACAGTTCCTGATACATCGGATTCTTGGGTGCACTTCCGTCATTCCAGCCCCTATTATAGCTTCCGGCAAAGAAGCCACCAATATCCGAATTGAAATTAGGATTTCCGGTAAGAGTAAAATTCAAGCCTGCCGGAATCTGATTGCGCAGTGACTCCCAGGAAGAGCCGATATCTCCCGACCATACATTGGCTCCGTAACGTTGCTGCCCGGCAAAAACGGAACGTGTAAGAATAAAGACGCGTTTATCGGAAGTTACAGCACGCTGATTATCATATACTCCACCCACTGTCAACAGCGGATAAGCATTGCGTACCTTGCGGAACGAACCCAGATAGGTCTTCGTATTAAAATCTTCCGGCTTCCAATCGAAGTGGTCGGGTTCCGTAGAATCCATCCACCAGCCGTCCATGCCTAATTTGAAGATACCTTCATTCAGGTATTTCCAATAAATATCACGGGCTTTCGGGTTATAGGCATCGTATACACGTACTCCGGAAGGATATTCCATATTGGGCGGCCAAGTCTCGAGTCCCGATTGGGGCCATGTGGAGAAGTTAAACAACATGCCATTCTTGTCCAGTTCCCTATAAGGCTTGGTCATCGGTCCAAATGAGGACCAGATAGAAATCAGCATATGCGCATTCATTCCATGCACATCATCGATCATCTTTTTAGGATCGCTGAACGAAGGATTCTTAAAGTCCATGGCATTCCACAAATAGTTGTGTCCCCAGTATTGCCAATCCTGAATGATTCCATCGAGAGGAACACCCAGTTCACGGTATTTCCGTACCACTCCCACCGTTTCTTCCTGACTTTTATAGCGTTCCTTGCTTTGGAAATAGCCGTAAGTCCAGAGGGGGAACATGGGAACCTGTCCGGTCAATGCACGCATTTGTGCAACTACACCATCAGCATTTCCACCATACATAAAGTAATAGTCGATGCAATCTCCCACTTCGGACTGGAAAGAGGTTCCTTCCGGCTTATCAGCAAAATTGGTTGGCGAATAATTATCCCAAAAAAGGCCGTATCCTTTCACAGACTGTACGAATGGAACCACGTCCTCCACATTGCCCTGTACAAGGTGCTTGGTCTGATTGCGTTGCGACATTTTTCCATTCTGGAGAATCCCTAATCCATAAAGAGGCTCATCTTTATCTAAAATAAACGATTGCTTGATTGTGAATGTTTTATTTCCGGCATCATCAAAATCAGTAAACTCCGGCTTTCCTTTCTCACTAAGCAAAGGGTCTCCTTTAGTATTGAAGAAAGCCACAATGCCCGACTCCAAATTAAGAGTAACCTCCATTTCACTACTTTTCAGTCTAACAGTATTACCTTCCCTGGTAATGGCAGGTTTCACTTTTTGAGGAGCCTCTATTACCGAGAGGCTCTCTTTCACATACTTCCAGCCATCAGGAGATTTCAGAATTCTTACAATTGACGGAGTGTAGAATTGTAACTCCACATCTACAGAATTAACGGTCGCCTTAAGTCCCTCGGGAGTCTGCTGATAATCTTGCCCTATAAGAGAAGTACAACAACACAGCGCCATTAATATCAATACACTTTTAATTGATTTCATGGTTACTTATTATATTTAATGATTAAAACATTCCAAACTTTATGTGATACAAAAATAGCTGTATGTCACTTGTATCCTTTTTAATTTTAGATATTTGAGTATCAACTTTAGATAAATAAACGACTATCAATCAGAATACTCCATTATATAGCCGTAATAATAGGCCTGATTGCCATCAATTGTATATTCATCCAACGTTCTTGCACCCCAAGAATCAGTCCCTCCCACACCATGGATATTCAAATCGATATTCACATTCAGATAATCACGCTCGGGTAATTCATAAGCATGCCTGTTCTTCTCCAAGTCTTCCTCACTATAAGGCCACACACGAAAACAGAGCGGTTGCAAACCTGCCACCTTTATCTTCCGGCTCTCCTTGTCATTCAGTGAGAACCAACGAACATCACACCTGTTTGCATTATCCTGCGGAAAAGCATAATCTGTGATAAAGTTATCAACATCCGCCGCATAGCAACCGACAAAAGCCGCCGTTTTCCTATCCGGATAGTTTTCAAATTCGCCACGACCATACCATTTAATATAATTCATAGAAGAGGGCAAACGCATCCTCATTCCGAACTTAGGCATCAATGGGATTTTTTCTTTTTCCGGTTGATAGAAAGCTTCTACCTGTATCTTTCCACTTCCGTTTATGGTATAGCGCAACCGGTAAGCAGCACCTACTGCAGGCAATGACATATCCGCTTCTACTACAGCCAGCCCGTTCTTTACAGAATAATCAATATGTTCAACCACACGTTCGGCAGCGGCATTTCTCCATGCTCCCAAGCGGTTGTTATACCCATTGTTCATCTGGTTGTCATTCGCCGGTTTCCAGAAATAAGGTTCCAAAGGAGCATAAAGAAGTTCCGTTCCACCATTCTTCCAACTTGCCAGAGCACCGGATTTCGCATCAATTACAAAGCAATCCGAACCAGCCATTACTTCAATAGCGGACAAAGACGCATTCACTTCAACATTTCCCCCCTCTGAGGCAATCAGTTCCGGCTTGCTTACATTCACCTGGAATTGCTCCTTACTAACAGTAAAACCTTTCTCGGCCCAGCACGTACCCTGTCTCAGTCTGGCAAACACATTCAGGAAAAGTTCACCCGTCCCTGCGAAAGAAGGAATATCCAAATATTCTCCGGCTACAATAGATGCCTTGCCCGACTTCACAAGCTCACCGTTCTGCAACCACTCATACTCATAATCGAACTCATCCAAAGCCGTGAACTCATACTTATTGGTGAGACGTACCTTGTTAGGAGCTTCGAGTGAAAAACCAATATTCTGATATACTTTCTGAACCTGATAGTAGTGCGGATGAGGAACACGGTCAGCTCCAATCAAACCATTGAAACAGAAGTTCCCGTTATTGGGGAAATCTCCGAAGTCTCCTCCATAAGCCCAGAATTCACCTTTCTTCAATAACAAAGAACCCGAATTCTCCACTTCCTTTTCATATCCCGGATTTATTCTCTTTGCAATTCCCTGGTCAACCCAATCCCAGATAGCGGCACCTGCAATGTGAGCATTAGCCTCAATGACATCCCAATACTCCTGCAAATTACCTACTGAATTTCCCATGGCATGGGCATACTCACGCATAAAGATGGGTTTATCACGTTTTTCACGGGCATACTCTTTAAGCTTTCCGGGAGTATAGTAAGAGGGGTCGTTAAAAGCCGACACAGACAGATCGGTATCACAGAAAATAATGCGTGAAGCATCTATGGCGCGTATCGTATCTGCCATGGCTTTCATATTACAACCGGCACCTCCTTCATTGCCCAAAGACCAGAAAACCACACAAGGATGGTTCTTGTCACGTTGTACCAGTGCAAGAGCCCTGTCCACATGTGCTGACATCCATTCCGGGTTATCACCAAGGATTTTATTGCCTAAACCATAATCGTGACTTTCCTGATTAGCCTCATCCATCACATAGAAACCATATCTGTCACACAGTTCATAAAACAACGGACTGTTAGGGTAGTGCGAAGTACGGATCATATTGATGTTGGCTTGTTTCATCAGCTTCAAGTCCTTTTCCATGGTTTCCCTATCCACCAGCCTGCCGGTACGTGGATGATGCTCGTGCCGGTTCACTCCTTTCAGTTTAACGGGCTTACCATTAAACTTGAAAGTATTCCCCTCGATTTCGCACTTCCATATTCCCCAATGTGAGCATAACTCTTCAACCACCTGCTTTCCGTCGTAAAGTCTTATCTCAATATCATATAAATTGGGTTTCTCTGCCGACCATAGCTCCGGATTTTCCAATACAAAGGATAAAGAATAACACTCGACGGATGAAGACGGCAAATTCTTTACGGGAGCGGTCAGCCTTTTCGTCACTTTCTCTCCCCGATTGTTTTTGCCCTTCAATATCATTTCAAGGTTCAACTTGCCGGATTTATGTTCCGATGAATTCCGCAGCCAGATTCTCGCCTCAAAGTCTGCCGACGAGAAGTCATCCGACAGCTCAGTGGCAAACGAATAGTCTTTTATATGAGTTTCAGGACGAACCCACAGCTCTACCGGGCGATAAATTCCACTGAAACGCCACATATCCTGATCTTCCAGATAACTTCCGTCAGACCAACGGTAGACTTCCACTGCCAAACGGTTTTGCCCTTCATTCACATATCGGGTAACGTCAAACTCAGCCGGAGCCATGGAGTTTTCACTATATCCTACCTTTTCCCCGTTTACCCATACATACATGGCAGACTTCACCCCTTCGAAATGCAGGTACAACCGCTTACCTTTCATTTCTTCCGAAACATCAAACGTAGTCACATAAGAGCCTACCGGATTACGGTTTTCATAACTGAAGAAATGCCTCGGCGGCTCTCCCGTCACCCTTGGCTGATCTTTCTTAAAAGGATAAGTCCAGTTAGTATAGATAGGTTTCCCATACCCCTGCAATTGCCAGGTGCCGGGTACGGCGATATTGTCCCATCCGCTAACATCGAAATCACTCTTATAGAAATCAGCCGGGCGCTTTTCCGGGTCAGCAGACCACATGAACTTCCATGTTCCATTCAATGATACAATCTCGTCACATGCAGCCTTCCCGGAAGGAAGCGTCAACGTGGCATGATACTCTTCTTTATTGATTCCTATCACGTTCGGATTTTCCCAATCAGGCAATTGCTGAGCGTGTGCCTGAAACGCGAGACATATAACGGGCAAAAGCCTCCAATATTTTGTTTTCATCATCTTATTACAGCTACAAAACCACCGCGTGGTAAACACTTTATCTCTAAACCGGTTTCTTCGTCCGACAAGGGAATATTTTCTTCAATAGCAAAGCTCCTGTCATCAGTGCCGTCCTTGAACAAAGACACTTGCTTTCCACTTACTGGAATAGCCGCCAGAGGTGCACGGAGCGTCCTCGGTTCATTAGTCCCATTAATACCTGCAATATACCATACATCCCCTCTGCACCGTGCCATGACAACTTCTACTCCGGGATAACCGGCCAAAAGTTTCGTATCATCCCAGGCAGTGGGTAACTCAGACAGAAGATGTTTTACTGCTTCCGGCAAGTTATCATAAACCGAAGGCCTGTCGGGCATGTGCTGCAAAGCCGATTCGAAAATCACGGGTAACGCAAGTTCATGCCCGTGCGATGTGATATGCGGATGCTGTGAATCGGAAAAAGTTCCCGGAGTATAGTCCATCGGCCCTACAACGTTTCTTGTGAAAGGCAACGTGGCATTATGTTCGGCCGCCCGGTTGGTCAGTATCGGATTATTGTTATACCACTCGGCACCATACACCCCTTCCACCGACATCAGGTGGGGATATGTGCGTTGCCAGCCGCGAGGGATGGTGGCACCATGGAAGTTAAGCATCAGCTTGTACTTCACCGCATCCTCCAGCAAATCCATATAATAGTTCATGGTGGCAGCACTATCGCCCGTGAAGAAGTCTACTTTGATACCGGCAACTCCCATGTCACTCAGCCATTTATATTCCTTCTCCCGGTCTTCTTTCTTATTCAGCCGGTATAAAGGGCCGGGACCAAGCCAGCTTGTACTCGAATTATACCATAGCAACGGTTTAATACCCTGTTCCAAAGCATACTTCACGGCATCCTGAAGGTTGCCTCCATTGCCCATTTCATCCCACTCCCAGTCAATCAGGTCATAGGGCCACTTCATGCGGGTGGCCAGGTCGATGTATTCTTTCACTATCTGATAATCCTTGGAACCGTGGTTGTGCGCCCAATAAATCCATGACACCATTCCGGGTTTTATCCATTCCGTATCCTCCACCTTAGAAGGGTCAGATACATCCGTCACCAGTGTAGACTCAGTAATATCAGCTAAAGAGCCAGCAATAAGCAATCGCCATGGAGACTCCCACACACCACTGAAAGCAAGTTTTTTATCAGCCAGTCGTACCTGATAATTATCGCGATTATCCCCATTATACAGAAAAGAGCCACAATGCCCCCGTCTGATATTGGCCTCCGTAATCAACACAAACACAGAATCCCGTGGCTCTATAAGCGCCGGATATCCCCAAAGATCAACCTCCGGACGGTTGGCAAGCTTACCGTCAGTAGACAACGGGAAAAACTTTTCATAACCCGGATCATATTGTTGTATCCATCTTTTACTCCCTTTCGGCAAAGCGTACGCCGTATATTCATTGATGATATGTTCTTCATCCGAAATAGCTTTAAGTCCATACTTAAATGCAATTCCATCGTTGTACACCCTAAACGTTACCTCCAAAATTTGCCCTTCATCGTTTTCCAGAGAATAAACCCGTTCGGAAGCCTCGTTCACACAATGGCTCCGTTTTCCCGTAATCATCTTATAATCATCAATCACGGATTTCGGTTCTGAAACTGATTTCAATCTTAAGTTACCGGCAAACTTTTGAGCATCTGTCTCCAATCCCAGTTCGGAACGAAAAAGAATACTATCTCCCTTGTAATGCACAACGAAAGCGGCTTTTCCATAATCGCCATCCTTTGTTGTCACTACACCAACCTTTAAGGTTCCGTCAGGAGAAATAGTATCAAATGTTCCCGAGTGGCACGAACTGATTATAACAGCTATTACAATCCCCCATGTTTTTCTAAGTAAGTTCATAAACATACATATTCTTGATTAGTACAACTACCCTTATTTGTTAACCCAACAAAAGTAGGGAAATACCTCTGTATATATTTGCAATTTTAGATAATCCATTTGTGATTTTAGATAATATCGTCCTCCTATCCTACTGTAAAGCAAGAAAAGCCCGAAGCATATTTCTATCGCTTCGAGCTTTTCAATCATTTGCTATTCCGTTACCAAAAACTATCTACCATTCTAAATCCTATCAAAACAAGTGCTAAATTTAACCTCTAACTTTATCTAACTAACTTAATTTTTTTCTACCCTATATTACCATTATTTATCCACCACCATTGATTCGGGAACTAACAATCGTACTGCAAAAATCCCTCCCGCTGTAGTATCCGGTTTACTCTGAAACCTAACCGTAATTTTATCTTTCGATTTCAGCAAAGTGGCCGGAATATTATATTCCACATTGCAAAACAAGTCTTTCTTCCATTTCCCGACAATATCCTCCGTAGCGATAGTTTGACCATCCACCAGAATATCAAAACTCCTGCTACCAGACTCAGCTCCCCAATAACGGACCATCAATAAGAGATTCTCATTCCCTTTCGTGGTCAGTGTATATTCAAAATATCCTCCATTACGGGCATCACGCCAAGCCTCACCGGCATGTACTCCACGATGCGAATCCTGAGTTTTCATTGCATGATCCGACTCAGGTTGTTGCTCACCCGATGATACTATATCCACAGTACGCTTGTCGAGTATCATTCTCCCATGCTCTTCAGCTTCCACGGCTTGTTTATATTCCCTGAATGCCGGCTCGGACATTGATAGCCAATACATCATATAGCGGCTATCATGAATTCCATAGAATGGTTCAAGTATCAGATTCTTATATTTTTCCTGAGTAAACAAACCGGGAACAGTAAAACTAAAAGATTTTCCTTCGACAGGCTTCATACTATTCAGTTTATTCAGAATATCACTTCTTTCCCCTATAATATAAGGTGCGTCAAAAAGTGAAACCAGCGATCCGTGTGCAATATGCTCCCAACGCCCGTCTCCGGCAATTAATCCGGGCATATTTTCCGTTCCCGTCCTCGCACCTAACAATATAGGGCCACGCATGATCGAGATAGCGTTAGGTACATTGGGCAATTCTTCAATTCTCACGGTCATCGGAGTCTTTATTTCTACTACATCTCCTTTTGACCATTGGCGATCAATGGCTATATAAGAACCTGGCTGCGCATTTTTTGCATAATCAACCCCGTTGCAGACCACCTGCATTTTTCCCAGCTCCACCCACGATGGATAACGTATCAGCAGTTTAAACTGTGTCGCTTTGGAAGGATTAACAGTCAGCGTAGTCCCTTCTTCATTCGGAAAGTCCGTTTCTTGTACAATCTTAATCTTCTTCTCTTTCCAGTTTAATTCAGAAGGTATAAAAAGATTCACATACAAAGCATTATCCGCCGTATCATGGGTATAAATAAACTGCCCGTATTTACCATGATTCTCCATACCGGTACCCACACAACACCACATTGCTTTTCCCGGTGCCGAATAAACACGATAATGCGAGGGGCAAGCAGGTGTGAAATATACATATCCCCCATGTTCAGGATGCTGGGTAGAAAGGATATGATTATACATGGCACGTTCATAAAAATCGGCATATTCCACTTTGGGATGCATGCGGAACAGACCTTCGGTAAGTTTCAGCATATTATTAGTATTACACGATTCCGGTCCCTGACGTTCGTGCATATAATCGGAACATTTTCCTGCTTCGGGAAAATGCTCACCCCGACTGTTTCCGCCTAATGACAAAGAGCGATGAGAAACTACAGTCTCCCAGAAAAATTCAGCAGCAGTCATAAAATCATTGTAATCCGGAGCGGTTTTCGAATTAAGTTCGGCCACACGCTGATATCCCACGGCTTTAGGCACTTGCGTATTGGCATGCTTGTTATCCAGGTTATCAATACGCCTTGCCATACTGTCGAAAATCTGCTTATGTGAGAAGCGCTTCGCTGTATCGAGGTATTTGTGATTGCCGGTCATTTGCCAGGCATCCGCATACACTTCATTCATACCGCCGAATTCATTATCCAGCATACGCTCCATTTGCCGGTCGTCTAAATTAGAAATAACGTCGACGCCCCAGTCACAAAACTTCAGGAAAATCTTTTTCGCTTTTTCATTTTTACCGTAAAGCCAAGCATCCCGCAGTCCGGCATAGGTTTTATGCATATTATACCAGGCAACCCAATAGTTCCATACAATGCCTACATTCCCTTTTCTTATTTCTTCCGCAAACTTCTTACTGTTTGGAAAACCGCAAATAGAGCCGTCACCATTAGCCTGCTGTACACGTGCGAATTCAGAAACCATATAATCCATGCGTTTTTTGCATTCCAGATTACCTGTAGCGGCATAATGAATGGCTAAAGCAGTCAGATAGTGCCCACCGATATGCCCGTCAAGACCGTCTTTTTCCCAGTTACCATACGTTTCCGCTTTCTTAGGTAATCCTGCTTCACGCAGGAAAGGGGCCAGCAGACGGTCAGTATCATACTGAAGCAGAACCTTAACGTTCAAATCACAGGCATGCTTAAAAGGACCTGCGGTTATTCTCACATCTCCCAGAGGAAAAGTGTTCGGATAAAGCGCGTCCTGCGCAGTAAGGCTTGTAGAACTAATCGTTATCAGTAACAATAGAATCCATTTTTTCTTCATTTCTTAATCCTTATTTATTTCCACTTATAATCATACTTCCATATGATCTGACACAATGCAAAAATAGGCCTATTATGTTATAGTCATTGTCAATTTCAGACATTTGATTTTAGATTTCAGATAAAACTTCTCTCGTAGCTTCACCGCAACTCTACCGTACCTGCTCCGTACATTTTTCAAAAGATGTAACATCATGAAAGAAACGTGTAACATCATTATTGGGCTGAGAAAACAGAATGCAGTATGTTTGCGACATAAAATTCAGAACCATGAAAAACATTGCAATCATCTTAGTATGCGCATTGGCGTATTGCTTCGGGGTACAGGCACAAAGTAGTATCCCCCACTCTCAGGCTGGTTTCGACGTAGAAAAGACAGGAATAGCCCAAGGGAAAATAGAAACGGTGACTTATAACTCTAAAACCGTCGGTACGAAGCGGAAAGCATTGGTTTATACCCCTCCCGGCTTCAGCAAAAGTAAGAAATATCCCGTACTTTATCTGCTGCACGGTATCGGTGGCGATGAACTGGAATGGTTCAATAATGGCAAACCGCAAGTCATTCTCGATAACCTGTATGCCGAAGGCAAACTAACGCCGATGATCGTAGTACTTCCCAACGGAAGAGCCATAAAAGATGACCGCGCTACGGGCAATATCATGGCTCCGGATAAAGTGGAAGGCTTCGCCATTTTTGAAAAAGATCTGCTGAACGACCTGATTCCCTTTATTGAAAAGACATATCCTGTAATCAAGAACCGGGAGAGCAGGGCCATCGCAGGACTGTCAATGGGTGGCGGACAATCCCTAAATTTTGGTCTGGGAAATCTGGATAAATTTGCTTGGGTAGGAGGGTTCTCATCCGCTCCTAATACCAAAGCACCCGAAGTGCTTGTCCCTAATCCGGAAGCTGCCAAACAACAACTGAAACTACTGTGGATATCCTGCGGGGACAATGACAACCTAATGTCCTTCAGCGAGCGCACTCACCTCTATCTGCAACGGCATCGGGTTCCCCACATCTTCTATGTGGAGCCGGGCGGGCACGACTTCAATGTATGGAAGAATGACCTCTACCTATTCTCTCAATTGCTATTCAAGCCTGTAGAGACATCAAGCTTCGATAAATACGGCCTTCACGGAGCACGCGCGGAATCCAACGTACGGAATTCCAAATATCCGCAACTGACGGCAGACCACCGCGCTATTTTTCGCATAAAAGCCCCGGATGCACAAAAAGTACAGATAGACCTGGGACGGAAATACGATATGGTCAGACAGGAAGGGGGTATCTGGGAAACAGTAACCGACTCTTTGGGAGAAGGTTTCCACTACTATTCGCTCCTGATAGACGGTGTGGCGGTAGCCGACCCCGGCAGCGAGACCTTCTATGGCATGGGACGCATGGCAAGCGGCATTGAAGTGCCTTTTGAAGGCGGAGAATATTATGCGCTGAAAGATGTGCCGCATGGCGATATCCGCATGAAGCGTTATTATTCGGAGGTAAGCCGCTCGTGGAGACGCTTCTTCGTATATACTCCGGCAGGATATGACACCCGCACAGACGAGAAATATCCCGTTCTATACCTTCTGCACGGTGGTGGAGAAGACGAACGCGGCTGGGGCACACAAGGAAAGACCGACCTGATCATGGACAACCTGATCGCAGCAGGAAAAGCCAAACCCATGTTAGTAGTAATGCTTGATGGCAATATGCCTTCTGCCGGATTCAGTGCCGGTGCCTTGAAAGCATTCGAAGCCGAGCTGATGCAGGCTGTCATTCCATTTGTAGAAGATAACTACCGTGTCAGAAAAGAAGCAGACAGCCGGGCACTTGCAGGCTTGTCCATGGGAGGTATACAGACACTTTATGCCGGATTGTATCATACAGATTTGTTTGCCCATCTCGGTGTATTCAGTTCCGGATGGCTACCTTTTTACCAGAAAATCGCAGATGACCAATACGAGTTTATCAACAAGAATAAAGCGGCAATAGACTCTCAACTAAGATTACTCTGGATCGCCATGGGAGGCAAAGAAGATATAGCCTACCAGAACTGCCAGAATATGCTTAAAGAGTTTGATACGCTAAAACTGAAATATACATATTCCGAATATCCGGGTGGACACACCTGGCCGGTATGGAGGAATAATCTGTATCATTTTGCACAATTGTTATTCAACAAATAACAAAAAACACATGAGAAAACAATCTATCTTCTTACTCAATACTTACAAGGATTATCACAAATATATCTGATTTTGAAATTCAAATATCTAATATCAAAAGCCACTCATTCTTCGATAGCTTACTTTTGTCGCATGGTGTCTTATTGAACAAATAATAACATAAATATTTACGTATAAAAAAGATTAGATTGGTTATGAAAAGAATTCAAGTCGTTTTATTATTGTTTGCTATTGTCCCTATGTTTGCAATAACAAAAGCAATAGCCGGTAATAATAATCAGCCGAAAACGTCCAAGTTTGTTTATCACGGAGCGGGTAACCCGTACCTGCCATTATGGGAGCATCTGCCGGACGGAGAACCCCGTGTTTTTGAAGACCCCGACAATCCGGGAAAGTTCCGCGCTTACATCATCGGTTCGCACGATGTCCGCTTCGGCAGTTATTGCGGACCGGACATCAGGATGTGGTCGGCACCCGTAGAAGATTTATCAAGTTGGCGTGACGAAGGAGCTATCTTTACTTATCAAGTAGAAGGACAATGGGATGTGATGTACGCCCCCGACCTTGTTGAAGTGAAAAGAAAGGACGGCACAAAAGAATATTATCTGTTCCCGCACAGCCGCGGCAGAGACAGGGAAGCGATGGTGGCTAAAGGAAGCCGTCCCGACGGACCTTTTACACCCGTCAACCTGACCGCCGACGGCACGAAAACCCTGCCCGGAAGTATTTTGGGATTCGACCCGTCTGTATATATCGAATACATCACAGACCCGGACGACCCTGATTATGAAATCGGATTCAGAGCCTATGGATATTGGGGATTTCAACGCTCATTAGCCGCCCAACTGGATCAGAACACCATGTATTCCGTACGCCCCGGAACAGAGGTTATCCCCTATTTCATGCCGGCAGGCGTCCGCAGAGGCAACAACCGTGGGCCGAAGAATATTTCATATCCGCACATCTTTCCCGGAGAAGACCTTGAAGCATTCAACTTCTTTGAAGCCTCATCCATACGTAAGATTGGAAATAAATATGTGACCATTTATAGCGGACATTCAGGTCCCGATTATGGATTGGGCAGTTCCAACTCCACTTTGCGCTACGCTTATGGTGACTCTCCGCTGGGTCCGTGGAAGAGCGGCGGCGTTCTGGTCGACTCTCGTGCACCAGTGTTAAACCAAGACGGTTCACGCCTGCAAACAACTAATGCAGGACACAATACGCATGGAAGTATAGAACTCATCAACGGACAATGGTACGTATTCTATCACCGCCCGCCCCGTGGCTTCGGCAACGCCCGCCAGTCTATGGTAGCTCCGATTCATGTGGAATGGGATAAGAAACCGGTGTCGGAAGGCGGCAAGGTTTCCATCAGAGCCTACGATCCGTATGCAAAAGATAAAATCTGGACAGCCAAAGACAGCCAGGGGAATGAATACAAAGGAGCGGAAGTAACTTCGGAAGGCTTCCATATATTTGGTCTTGATCCTTATCAGTATTATTCCGCAGGATTTGCATGTTATCTCTCCGACGGACGTATCCAACAGGATTCATGGGACATCTGGGATAACCACGCTCCTATCACAAACGTGAAGAACGGCAATATAATAGGATATAAGTACTTCGGTTTCGGCGGATTGAATAAAGATAAACTGGGCCTGAAAGCTTTCGAAGGAACCAAAAAGGGAAACAAAACAGCCTTCAACCTCTTCCTTGCACCGAAAACATCAAAGACGTTTAAAGTGAATGTTTGGTTAGACGGTCCGTGGGATAACGAAACCTGGAAAGGAACGAAGATAGGTGAGATAGTTGTTCCCGCCAATTCGGCACAGGAAACAACACAGTTTACAATCGACGTATCGAAGTTTGTTGACCATTTGGACAAGAAACATGCAATTTACCTAGTAGCTGAAAGCCAGGAGACCGGTGAGCTCTTTGATTTAGCCGGATTGGGATTCAGTTCCAACAAGAAGAAAATTGTTCGTCCGGTTGTCCCCAAAGTAAATATCGAAGTAAACGGGAAAGCAATCGAAGTGCCGGAGACTCCTGTACGTTCTACCGAAAGCAATGGTATCACCGGCTATGACATCTATGAGGCTGTCTACAAACTTCCCGCCGGAACAACCGGAATACCTACTGTGTCGGCATCAGCGACTGATAAGAGTGTGAAAGTAGAAATTATCCAGGCAACATCGGTTTCCGGAACTGCTATTGTGAAATTCGACTATAAAGGGGTGGTTAAAACATATAAGGTTGTGTTTAGTCCGCTTGCATAAGAAAACAAATAGGTGAAATATATGAAGTAAGATTAATAAAACAGTAGCTGGATAGCTACTGTTTTATTTCTTTTCCAATACGGATACAAGCTCCGCCACCCGGCGCTAACTTTATATTCAAAACTTCATTCCGCGTTACTTTCTTTTTCGAAACCTTAATCGTTTCTCTGTTACTCAAATAATGGGCATTCTCTCCATCTTCTACAATTTCCGCTTCATAGTCTCCTTTACCTAAGAAAGACAGCGGCACACGTAAAGTTCTACTTTCTTCGTTAGTTGCAGCCCCTACCAAGAATACTCCATCTTCCGCTTGACGCATCATTACGATATATTCTCCTATTTCGCCATCTAAAGTCTTACTTTCCAGCCAAGGCATTTTCTGTGCAGACAAAAAGCGGAGTAAAGCTGGATATTTACGATAATATTCGGGAATATCCGGAATAATCGTCGCGCCGGAGAAAGTAATCAATGTCCGTGCAGCTTCCGATACCACCGTCGAAGGCACTTCCTGATTATTATCCGAACGTGTCGTTCTTCCTTGCCGAAGGTCAAACATACCGTTATTCATATCAATCGGGCCGGCTATCATATTTACAAACACTGAAGTAACAAAGGTCTTGGGATAGAAGATCTCGTGTCCGTCCAATTGAGCTTTGCAGTATTCACGTGTCACAGCATTGGGCCATGTCCGCATCTGCCCATAGGGATGCACCGGATAATCATGAAAATCTACCAATAATTTATACCGTGCACACATTTCCGTTATACTCTTTGTTCTAATATTCTTCTCTTCAGGGTTTCCGGCCATAAAACCATACTTCACTCCGGCAGCTCCCCACTCCCCATATTGTTTCAAAGTTTCTTCCAACGGATAATTACGTCCTCCCACATCATTCAGATACAGCCAGATACCCACTCCTTTCTGCTTTCCATATTGAATCAATTTTCGCACATCCCTGGCCTTATCTCCCTTAACGGGGTCCGAACCCTGCTCAAACTCAGGTCCATACCAATTGGCATCAAGAACCAGATAGGCAAAACCCTGCTCTGCGGCAAAATCAACCGCTCTTTCCCAGGAAGGATAGGACATCGTATAATTAAACCCTTCCCACTGAGCACCATTCATACGCCAGTCCCATAACGCAACTCCCGGCTTCACCCACGAAAAATCATATTCTCCGGAAGGTTCCGGATTCAATAATTCCACGAGATGAGAATCCACCAGATCGCCCGGCCGGTTGCCACAAAGCACCACACGCCATGCCGATTGATATCCAGCACGAAGCAAATGCGGTTTCACAGAAACAGAAAACAAGCATCGCCCCTTTTCCGATTTCAGTTTCAAGGGTTCACCCTCATCCAGACAAGCCTCATGTACAGCCAGGTATAAATCTTCCGCAGCCTTCACTGTCATCACGGGCAAGCGCTCGCCATCTGTTTCGGTCAATCGTTCCGGACCGATATTATGCCTTTCTCCATTATAATACCACGCGGTATAGTCGCCTGCAAAATTAAAAGTGGTAAGTTCCAGTGCAGAACCCGCCCCTTGAGGCAACACATAGCGAAAAGCCACACCTTCATTATAAGCCCGCGCCACTATCTCCAAAGCATCCGATGATTCCGCTTCATTCACAAAAGACAACTTCATCTCATTGTATTTATCGGGCACTACGGCACGCTTTCCCCACAGAGGCTTCCAAACAGAATTCACTTTGTTACGGATAACCTTTCCCATTTTCCATCCTTGGGAAGGAAAAGACACCCCATCCTCTGTTTTAAATCCCAATGCAGAAGCCTCAATCACTTGTTTACGCTTCACAGATAGTTGATAAGTCAGCTCACCGGCATCCGTTTGAATAATCGCTAACTGTATCTTTCCGTCAGGCGAATCAACCGTACATCTTTTTTCACCGGCATAACAATATGTTCCTATCAATAAGAACAACAAACACAATTTTCTCATAATCCGATTTTATCACATCAATAAACTTTATTAAATACCGGCTTCATTATAAAGCTGAATTCATAATTACCGTACGGCAAGCGGTATTGCGGATAAGCGATAGCTCCCCAACTATTTTCACAAGCCAGCCCCAATTGAGCCTTGTCTATGCAAATATTCATATAATCCACCGGGATTACTTCCGGCGAATGACGCTGATCTTTATTCAATCCGTCGTCCAAAGATTCAATCGTATAGTTCAGAGCTGATGCCGAGAACGGGGCTTCCGCAACAAATTGCAACCCGGAACCCGCTTCGTTCAGTTGTCTCCACCAACGTATATCAGTCTTAGTACCCGTTTCCTGCGGACGGATATATGGGTAGAATTGTTCAGCCACCGTCTGACGGTAAATTCCTAAATCTGTTGCATGATTGCGGTCCGAATAGTTTTCCACAGGACCTCTGCCATAATAATTGATTCTATAGAATTCATCAGGCATCTGCATCTGCATGCCGAAGCGGAACATATCGGGCACTTTCTCTGCTTCACCGGCAGCCATTTTCTGAGTAACTTTTATCTCACCTGCATTATTTATCACATAAGTCAGATATAGTTTAGCAGAGACATCCGGCATTTCATATCCGGCTTCAACTACAACCGTCCCATTCTCCTGCTTGTTGGTAAATGAAGTCCTTTTAAGTTTAGGATTCAGCCATACCCTGTATTTGTGCTGCAATCTGGCACCATAATCATTGTCAGTAGGCGCACGCCAGAAATTAGGCACGAGTTGTCCGCCATCATTCATCAATTCCTTGCCTGCAACCTTATATCTGCTCAGGAAACCATTGTTCTTCGCAAACTCGATAATGAAATCCTCACCTTCAATAATCAGATAATTACCATCATTATTATTCACGGAGGGAGCAACGGATTCTATATTCGCTTTCTTTACATTCACTAATGCCATATCGGGTGCCTTATAGGGAGTGACGGACATTTGAGCTTTTGCAACAGTAAATCCGGGAGATAATAAGGTTTCAGCCTTTTTAAGTTTATAAGATACATTCAGTAATAATTCCTTGTCTTTATACGAGTTTATATCGGAGATGTCCAGTTTCAGTCTTGCCGATTGTTGAGGAGCTACATCAAGATTGCCAACAGTGCCGGCTTCTACCAATTCACCATCTGCCAATAACTGCCAATCCAGATAATAAGCGGAAAGATCACGGAAGAAATTCTCATTGAAGATTTCTATTTCTCCATTTTGCAGGTTGACGGGACGTGTCCAAATGGACTGATAAAAGTAACCCACTTCGTACATATGCGGATTCGGTACCCTGTCAGGGCTTATCAGACCATTATCACAGAAATTATTGTCAGAACCATCATACTTATTAAAATCTCCGCCATACGCATATATTTCAATACCGTCTTTATTTTTCCAACGCACAGACTGGTCAACAAAGTCCCAGATGAACCCACCTTGAAATTTCGGATATTTGCGTATCAGGTCCCAATATTCTTTGAATCCACCCATAGAATTACCCATAGCATGCGCATATTCACACTGTATAAGCGGTTTAGTGGCATTACTCTTGGCATAGTCCTCGCAAGCGCTGTACCACAGATACATCGGGCAGAAAATATCGGTATAATAATCATGACCGGCCTGTTCATATTGCACGGGACGCGTTGCATCTTCCGCTTTTATCCAACGATAGCAAGCTTCAAAATTAGGACCGGGACCGGTTTCGTTACCCAACGACCAGATAATGACCGAAGGATGATTGTAACTACGCTGCACATTACGCTGGTTGCGTTCCAGATGTGCTTTGGCAAAAGACGGGTGTTTAGAAAGCTGATTATTAGTATATAACATTCCATGTGCCTCTACATTAGCCTCAGCCACGACATACAAACCATACTCATCGCACAGTTCATACCAAAGATTATCATCAGGATAATGGCATGTACGCACGGCATTGATATTGAACTGCTTCATAATCCGAATGTCCTGCAACATACGCTCCCGCGAAACAACATATCCATAATCCGGGTCCATCTCATGGCGGTTGGCTCCCTTAATCAGTACAGGCTGCCCGTTCACAAGTAGTTGCGCATCTTTAATCTCGACTTTACGGAAACCTACTTTTACCGGAATAACTTCTAAAATATCATTGCCATTCTTCAAAGTAGCCGTCAGACAATAAAGATTGGGCATTTCCGCACTCCATTTAAGGGGATTCTTAACCTCCATAGCAGCCGAAAGATTGCCCGAGCCATTCACCCGGGTGTTTGCAACGACATTGCCTTTCGAATCCGATAGTTCCAATTCTACAGTACCCCGTCCTTTCATTTGGAGGGCAATATCCAACGATCCGTTGGCATACTGTTGGTCCAAGTCGGGAGTAACTCTGATGTCCTGAATATAGTTCTTGTTGCGGGTATACAAGTAGCAATCACGCCCCACACCCGAAAAACGGAAGAAATCCTGGTCTTCAAGATATGACCCGTCGCACCAGCGGAACACCTGAAATGCAATCAGGTTTTTACCCGGTTTGAGATAACCCGACAAATCAAATTCCGCTTCCAACTTACTGTCTTCACTATACCCAACGTATTTACCATTTACCCACAAATAGATATTAGAAGTGACTGAACCAAAATGTGCAAAGATTTGCTTATCCTTCCACTCCGCCGGTATAACAATCTCCTTACGATAGGATCCCACATGATTGTTCTTTACAGGTATTTTCGGAGGATCTGTTCTGAACTGGTTCTTCCACGGATACCCAACATTAACATAAATAGGATCTCCATAGCCATTTAACTCCCATACAGCAGGTACTTTCAGCTCATCCCACGCACTATCGTTATAACCCAACTGATAAAAGTCGTCCGGACGCTGGTCGGCATTCCTTACCCAATTAAATTTCCACATCCCATTCAGTGACAGAAAATTATCAGATTCTTCCTTCACACCTGCACGAGCAGCATCGGGCGATTCATAGGCAAAATAGTTGGCATGCATCGGAGCACGATTTACAGCATTTACCTCCGGATCTCTCCACTCATTCTTTTGTGATAAGGCAATTGTCTGAAATCCAATAGCCAAAGCAAATAAACTGAATAGCTTTTTCTTCATATCATTATTATTAAAAACATTTTCTCAATCAGATTGTCCTGCCATACTTATCATAGTTCCACACTTATATTGCTCACAAATATAAGAGCGCTCTGCCCTCCATGGCTTTCAATTTCAGACATTTTATTATTGAAAATAGATAAATCCAGCCTTTTCAGCTAATAAATCCGTATTCACTCGCTATACATAGAGTTTATGTACACTTTTACCTACACCGCCCTTGACAAGACATATATTTCTGATTATCTTTTTGTTATCCATCATATTCGCATAAATCCATCTCAGCACTTTTCCACTCTTTCTTTGCCGATTTCACCATATAGCTTTCTGATTTTCCAATATCTATTCGTAATTTTGTGCAGTATTCCTGCATTTATGCTCAAAATAGTTCTTTTTTATCGATAAGTCGGATCGGGTTGATGTTGTATAATCTCAGTTTTGATCGGGTGATGTTTTTTTTCGGTAACATCTGTGGGAATTCCAATATCCTGATAAGAAATCTAACAACTTATTTAGCAACTAGTCGCTAAAAGTAACAACCGGATTTAATATAAGTCAAAACACAAGTTTCCGAGTGCAGGAAACGACAGTTTCCCCTAATAGGAACGACAGTTTCCTCTAATAGAAACGCGAGTTTCCTTTAATTGGAATTGTCGTTTCTCTTCATGGGAACCGCTATTCCTCTTGATGGGACTAATATATTTCCTTGGCTCTTCTTAGAAGACCGTAAGTAATCCTTTACTTTCACATCACAATATGTCTTGAAAATCCCATCATCATTGGAAGGTAACCTGTCTTTTTCATGAGGCAACTCAAGAATATCAATCACTTCTACACTTTTTTTCAGTTTGGGGAAAAGGAGACTGACATAGATATACTTGGAGTTAAACCCCTCTACAGTCAATAATCTGTCTTGGGGAGCTCCTCCGTCATATCCTCTCACGTGGTATTCATCACCCGTTTTTTTGTCAATTATCACAAACCCCGGACTATAGTACAGCCATTGCCAATTAAAATAGATAGGTTGCAGGAAAGTTACTTTCGTATCTTTGGCCCTTCTCTCAATGGAGTATAATGAAGGTTTCGTTCCCTCTGCTCTGTTATAAGGTCTCTTAGCCACCTCAATACTATCTTTGGGAAGCGCATAAGCTGCATCATATAGTTCCTGGTCCCGATTTCTCGTTTGCTCCATTGCATCCATGCTCCTGTCAGATTCCGGATGCGGTTCTTTCCTCATATCCACTTGTAACCGACTGACCAATAACGGCATAGCTTCACGCATAATACTTATTGCCGACTCTCTATATCGCTTTCCCAAAGGGGATTCATAAAACGCAATGGTTTCTTGCAGATCCTCCAAAGCTAAATGTTTCTTGTAGATAGGCATGTATATCTCCATGACCATCCGTTCCATCTTCTCTCTCCACGACTTGGCAAATGTATCCCAATAATCAGCATCTTTTTGGGGGGCATTCATCCTTGCCACGGCCAAAGTCTGTGGCAGAATCTCATCAATAGAATTCAAAGCACCGGTAACTTCCATTAGCTTCTTCAAAGCTACTTCGTATTCACTCGTCTCATCTGATTGTTGTGCGGAAACCGGTAAGACAAAACTCAACAATGCGACTACACACATTGCGACTTGAAAAATAATTTTGTTTCTCATAATATAGTTTTTGGTGACTATATATTATCTTACAGCAAATCCCCCTATAAACGATTATAAGATTTATTGGGGAATTATAGTTTAATATACTCCATTGCTTAACAAGGATTCACACTGTAAGGCAATATATAGTTACCGAAAAGTAAGTGCATTTTTACTTTTGGGTACTTCCTAATAGACTATCAATCAATATTATGTTTTAATCTAATATTTAAAATTTCCCTCATTTTTTTTATTTGTTCTTGTGTAGCTTTATCTAATTTTTTTCTTGGAATTTTCAATTTACGCATCTTACCCTTGATGATTTTAACTAACGTTTTTTCCCACTTGGAATCAATACCCGTATCGGGGACTTCAATTATTATATGATTATTTATTTGAGAAACTTTCTCTCCTTGTTGTCCATAAGATATTCTTAGACCTCTTGATTGAAAAATAGCATCAATAATGGAATAATGATTTTTCAATGAAAATGCAATATTGAAATTATAGTCTATTGGTTTACAGAATTTTATATTTAATATCCATTTATCGGTACCAAATAAGGATGATAGTGTTCCTCCCCATTGAACTACAACATCTCCAAAAGATATATTAGAATGTAATTTTATGATTTCTTTAATATAATCATCTTCTTCTGAACTTATTACTATAGAAGGAATTAATCGTCCATCTGCATAATCTCGATTAGCAAATAGTCCTTCTTCGTTTATGTTATATATTGGTGCTGATATTTTTTTAATCATCATAATGAATATCTTTAATTAATAAACTCTCTGCTTTCGATGTATTACTCTCCCCATCTTGAATAATTATTCTATACTTTTCAATACGTTTATTTTTTAAAATTTCAGGTATTTGGAAAATAATCCAACCAAATCTTATGTCTTTAGGGTCTAATTGGATGCTGTTATCGAATTTATCTATTTGAGAATGATATTTTTTATGAAATAAGCTTTTATTATGTGATAATTTTATGGTTCTTGTAATACCATTTTCTAAATAATCTATTTCCAATTTCGGCATAACAGTATTCCTACAAAAAGATTTGTTTATTACCACAATACAAAATAAAACATTTATATTTTTTGAGGAACTATATGACATTCTGTAACAATCCTCCAAGGATATAGATAGATTAGACTTTTTAGAAATAAATTCTTCTTTGTCTATTCGATGCTTTTGGATTGAAATTATTACTTGTTTTATTGTAAATAGCAAGCCAATAGCTCCTATAAATATAGTTATTATTACATCGTTTTCTTTGAACCAATCTAACATAATTTTAATAGTATGGATTATTATAGTGCAAAGATAATGCTTCTAAAAAAATAATCATATTTTTATAAAAGGAAAAGTACTAATCTTTAATAGAAAAGCACCTTAATATTTTTATTATTTACTGAAACTTTTAGCCCCATAAATAGATAAATAAGAAGAGTTGTATAAATTTAAACAAGTGTCGCATAAGGATGTAGTGTTTATCTTCACTCTATTTCTCATTTTATGAAATTTTGTCAGTTTTATGTTATTATTCTTATAATTATCGCTTTGGCTCAAAAATTGTTATTGTCTTTAATAGTGCTATCGGCATTCCGTTTTGCTTAAAATCTGATTCTTGGATATGACGGCAGTTTATACCTATCTTTCTGAAATCAAGATGGCGGAGCTTCATCCTCCGTATAAAAGGAGAATTAACTTATAAAATCAAAATGAGTTGTTATGGGAATTAAACCAGGACCAAAAAGAATTGCTATTTCCACAGGAAAACCAGATCGTCGTCAAAGAGACAATAAGCAGACTCCAGGAAATACACCGTCTTTGAAACCCCATATTCATAAGAAGGGTGATTAAACTCCAAATAAAAACGGATGCTTTTTTTGGCATCCGCAGGAGTAAAACGTAAATGTTCACACTCTAACCTTGCCGCAATAAGGTTATGAGTTTTATCAAAGCCACTGTCATTTTGGCACTATGACGGTGGTTTTTTTCTTTTGAGGCTGCAAATATAATATATTTATAATAAAAGAATATAGTACATTTACTATATTATAGCAAATTAAACTGTACCCTCAAATAGGAGGGTTTATTTCTACTGTTCTTCGTCCTCTTCGTATTCTTCATAAACTACCATAAGGCATAAATTACCTTCATTGTCAAAAAACGGATTCTGTTCAATAGGTCTGTAGCCTAATTCTATCTTCTTATTTACTGACTTTTTTAATTCTGTCAAATTCTTGCCAACTGCAAAACCAACTTCGGCAATGTACAATTCATTTGTTTCTAAAAACTCTTTATTATCCATTGTTGTAAGATTTAAAATTATTAAATACTATTCTTTTCTTTTTTGCAAAGGTAAAAATCCTTCCTGCAAAGACTAATAAAGAGTTGTGAAAGGCTGTGAAAGAGGAATGCTATATTCATTTGTATAATATAGATGTCACATTAGAATACGTTTCCAATGTGACATCCTGTCAGACAAAACACCTCTGTTTTTTGGCATTCTTTTTGTTACTAATTTGGTGTAAAACAATTTTAGTATTAACTCAAAAAAATGCTTTTTATGTTAGACATTACAAAACAAGAAACTTTAGAACTGCTCTCTAAAGTGAACGGTATAATATATACCGAAGATGATTCATCAGACTTTGATTTTGAAATTGAAGAAGAGGAAAATGATTAATGATTCTTTCTTCATTATGCAAGATAATTTCTTGCATACTTTCCTCAATCTTCTTTGCAAAGGTAAAAAGTCTTTCTGCAAATACTTATAAAGAGTTGTAAAAGGGGGTTAATGATGTATCTACCTAACAAAACTATTTTAAATATCGTTTCAAATAGTCTAAATCATCTTTATTGAGAGTTATTTCTTTACAATATAGTTTATCGTCTATGACAATGTAATGGATATAGTGAAATCCTTTTCCTATAATATTCTTGGAACACCAATCATGTACTTCTTCAAATTGGGATATTTTGTTTTCATTTGAATAATATTTCAGATTGTCTCCTTTTACCTTAACTCCAATTATGTCAGTTTCAAAATTAAAGTTTTGATGTAATCCGTAATTATCTAAGAAAAGGATGCTGTCTGCCTTATAAAAAGTGCAACCATCTATAAAATACCTATTTCTACATTCTTCTTTTAAGGACAACATAAGCGGATTTATTTTTCTCTCCTTATATTCTCCCAATGGATGCTCTTCATTATAGTTATAATATGGAAAATTATAGATACGCTTATCTTTTATGATTGATGCATTTTTGTCTTTATCAATCAGCAGTACAAAATCATAATTGAGTGTGGCTTTTTTGTTTGCTACTCTTTCCTGCAATAATTGCTTTATCGGAGTATTTAGGATTATATCTTTTGTTTTTTCTCGGTAATAGTTGATTATATTATTTTTGATAGATTGCAATTTTTCTTCAATATTTACTTCTGCCAATATTGATTCAATTTCTTCAGCTTCATTTTTTGAGTATTCCAACCTTTGCTTATCTCGTAATTCACTTTCTTTTATTTCCTCCTTGGATTTATTCTTAATTGGAAAGATTTTTATAAAGTTATTGGATAATTGTGGTATATATCCCTCTTTGTCTGTTTTCATCTTATTGAAATACACACTAAAAGATAAGTTATTATCATAAGTTTCTGCATAATTATAACCTTGATTCTTAAGATATATATCCAATTTACTATTGGAATTAACTAAACACTTTCCTTTATATATCAATGATTGATTTTTGTCTAATACTTCAATAGCATCACCAATATAAATATACTGTTCATTCAATTCATCATATCCTTTCAAAGATATGACTAAAGTATATACGGGATTCTTTGCTGATAAAGGGTCTGATATTTGAATTAGAAATGAACTATAATAAGAAAAATGAATATGGTTAACGATAATTAGCATATTTATGCAGTTATCGTACATAGAAAGCTCGTCGGGGCTGACTGCTCAGCCCCTTGCCGCATGGCGTTCCCTCCGCAGGAGCTTTATGGCTTCGCAGACTTGAACCCATCTACATAGAGTTTTTCTTGAGTGATAACAGCAAAGGCTTGCCTTATAAGTTTGTTAGCGACTGCAATGAGTGCTACCTTT